>ERZ1047985.2922-NODE-2922-length-10407-cov-6.596503_pt1 | contig 10407 bp, 9 predicted proteins | sample MGYA00383097_ERZ1047985 | MGnify/ENA primary metagenome ERZ1047985 (study PRJEB29581, sample SAMEA5548367) | metagenome | biome: marine; feature: coastal; material: water | depth 50 m | study: Short-term variability in the microbial, nano- and picoplankton...
GCCATTCCTGTTGCGCCGATCACCTGTGGTTGGAATCCAATATTGATTTGAGTTACAGGAGTGTCACATGGGTTTGCGCTATCTGCAGCGCACTGATGTGACTTGACTTGAGTGTATGTGAGAGTACCGTTTGTTTTATCATAGCCAGTAATAGTGTTCGTCTTGGTAATATCATAGGTAAATGGTCCAACCTCTTCATACTCCGGTTCTGAACCGTTGGCCATCATATCGTCAAGATTTGATATTGACCAAGCGGAATAGTCTCGCTGGGAAGTAGAAACTGCCCAATCGGCCTCCGCTTCCGTACAATCATCGTTGGCACATGCTGTGTCTTTTGTGTAGGTCGCAAATGTTGTGTCGACTGCGTCTTGGACGCCCCCGGTCGAGAGTGGTGCCAAAACTGCGAGGTTTAGGATGAGGAACATTAGGCCGGCTGCAAGCATCGCTTTATTGGACTTCAATAAGGACATAACTAACGCTAGGACAGCGGATGCGGTATAAGCCTTAGTGTGTATTTTCACACCAAGTGTCGCATCTTTAACTGAATTGTGACGACCATACCTTTGTCCATCGGTGCGGTCTTCAATGAGCAGTGTCACCGAGGGGCATGGGCGAGGGTGAGCAACGGGGTAAACATCCTCCTGGTTGGCCCGGTCATGTATGGCTCGAAGGGCGCACCCTTGTCCACATGCAAGAGGAACAAGAGCGCCCCACTCACATGCCGAGAGGTCCTGCCAAACGCACAGGGCCTGGGTTCCTCAATCCAGCAATGGCCCCGGCTCGAACGCGCAGTGTGATGTTGTTGGCGGACGCGCTTGAACACGACTGGTTGGTCAAATCTGGTCGTCCCGTTCGTGCACTCGATGCATTGTGCGCAACAGGTGTTCGCATTCGACGCTGGCGAAATGAAGTTCCCGGACCGCTTCAACAGCGACTGCGCATCACTGCCAACGACTTGGACGAATTCGCACTTGCATGGGCTGCAACATCTCACGAACTTCACCCACCTTCGACGCCAGTCGAACACGAGGCTGAAGACGATCGTCACGGCCAGAAATCCTCTGCGGTGTTCGACAATGGACTCCACTTTCAACGCCTTGATGCCCGAATGGCCATGGTTGATGCAGCCTATCAATGGGTGGATTTGGATCCGTTTGGCTCACCAATTCAATTCCTTGATGCTGCCTTGCAGAGTCTTTCACGCACCGGGGTGCTGGAAGTAACGGCCACCGATACCGCTGCACTGACTGGTTCTTCAGCCTCGAGTCAAGCACGACGTTACCAGGCCAAAGGAATCGTTGATGAGTACGCTCATGACGATGCAGTGAGGTTGTTGCTGGGGACGGTTGCCACAACCGCTGCAAGACTCGACAAGGTTGTCACGCCCCTCCTTGCCTTGTTTGATGGCCATCATGTTCGAATCTCGTTGCTGGTCAAAACAAGTAAATCAGAAGCCACTGCGATTGGCAAATCGATTGGATGGCGAGTGAGAACCGACGGAGCCCCCTATCAATTCGTTCAGCACCCAACACCTGAGCAATTGCCAAAGGCGAGCGGCCCGTTGTGGATTGGACCAATGTGGCACAAAGACATCGCAGGCCGAATGACAGAGGCGCGTGCCTTGGAATTGTGTGCACCGAGCGCTGAAGAAATCACAGAGTACCAGAAAGCTGGCTTGGTATGGGGCGATGATGACATCGAATACTCAGGGCGAGAATTACGCAGAAGCGTGCGCTACATTGCACAAGCGGCCGACCTCATGAGCAGGGAGCATTTGCTGCTCAACCTCGATGCATTGCCCCGTTTGGCTGGCGTGGGAGGGGCGCCGAAAATGGAAAAACTGCTCGAATCGATCACCGAAATGGGCCATGCTGCAGCTCGATACCCGGATTTGGAACCAATGCTTGTGACCGATGCACCGTTTAACGATGTGATTCAAGCAGTAAAGAACGCTCGTGATTCAACCGACTGAAGGGTCGCGTGATGGGTCATCCAACACATCAATTTCAGGACCGGGGAGCATTGTCCTTGAATTTTCAATCACTTCTTGAACGCTCGATTCGATGGTCTGTGCGTTTTCGAGGAGTTCGGTTAGCGGAATTTCGATGCCGGTCAACTCACCAATCGCTTCCACAGCAAGAGCCGCAGCGCGAGCATCGGGGTAAAGCGGGCTGGCTTCCGCAAGGAGGGCGGTGACATCGATGCCAAGTCGGTCCCCTTCACCGAGTAAGAAGCCTGTAATTCCGGCCACAATGCCTTGTTGAATTGGTTCGATTCCGGAAGTACGAAGTCTGGCACGGGCTGCTTCGGAAGAGCCGACACCAAACAATTGGCCCGTTGTCACATCACCAGATGCAACCAATCCATCGATGATGATGAGGCGATCGAAATTGCCCTTCGTGAACCACTCCAACACCGTTGATGCGAACATGATGTCTTGTTCATTCTTGAACTGGATTTCAGAAGTAAAGACGCCGATTCCGTCACCTTGATAGACACGCACGGGGTGTTTTGGAACCTCGTTGTGGATGAGCGCAACCGCAGGAAACTCCGCATTAAGAACTGTCCCCAGTTGCCGCATTTTGAGTGTCTTGATGATGTGTGAGGCAGCGATGACACCAACCATTCCAGCTGTCGTGAAACCTGCGATGGCAACACCACCAGTTCGTGGATCTGCGCCGTCTTGCAAAACAAGTGCGTACCCCTTGAACTCATGCTCCATGAAACGGCCTCCGTGCTGTGGGTGACAATGGCTCTATGAAAAGACCTACGATGGGGTTTAGTCTTCCCAAACAGCCCAGTCTTCCCAGCCTTCTTCTCGGTACCACCAAACGCCTTCCTCATCTTCCCACCACTCAGTGCCATTTTCATCGACACTGATGCCGTCGTCTTCTTCGCCTTCCTCGCTTGTTTCTTCCTCTTCGAGTGCTTCCTCAAGTTCTTCGACTTCTGTCTCGTCATAAGAGTCGACCGTGTTGTTGTCGAATTCATCGAAGAGGCTGGGGCGGTGGTCTTTCGGACCATCGACGTCGTCAAGCGACCGTCCTTCATCGTGCAACTGATCGAGTGACTTACTGGTTGGCTTGGTTGGTTTTTCGATGATTTCAGGTTCAACGTCATCGATTGATTCTGCGTACCAATCATCGTCTTCATCGTCAGACTTTCGCAACAGGATGACGCCGGCTCCACCTGCGATGAGCGCAAGCACGCCAATGATGCTTCCAATGATGAGCGGGGCATTGCCCTTGGTGCCATCTGAATCGGTGTCGGCTGGGGCGTCAACTTCTGGTGCTTCGCCAAGTGTCCATTGCAATTCACCTTCTGTGCTTGCTGTGGGCGTGGTCATGGAATCACACTGATTGGCTCCGCCGAGTTCAGAGCATGAGAGGAAAACGACGTATCCTACGCCTTGAATTCCGGGGAACAAACCATCGGATGGCCCATTACGGACCGGCGAGAATTCCACTTGGATTGAGGCCTCCGCAGAAATGGTGAGCATCGGCGCACTGCCCACGCCAAAAGGCGCCTCAAAGGTGAATGGCGGAGGGGTTGTTGGCGTCACCTTCCAGGAAAACCCGAGGATCACATCAAACGGATTCGGATTGGTGATGGTGCACGTGATGGGGGCATCGGTGCCGTCGTCAATCCAAGGGTACGTCGCTGTTCCACAATCAATAGTGCCTGGTAGGGTGGCATCTGGGAATGTGGGCTCTTGTGTGGTATTGGTGTCGTTCGTACCGTTGCCATCTGTGGTTTGATTGGAGCCCGTATCTGGGCCACCGGTGAAGGTGAAGATGAGTGGGTTCGTTGAAGGAATAATCCACGACTTTGAAGCATCGGAAGTGAGGACAAGCGTGTCGGTCGCATTGGCCGTTCCTGAGAGGATGATTTGCCCACCTTTGACCTCCACATCGCCAGTGCTGGTGACATTACCGCTCGCATCCTTTTGTTCCCATGTGTAGACAAGGCCCTCGAGGTATGTGTTCTGAGTTGGTAATTCAGCAACGATGTTCACTTCGAGTTCGAAGACACCTGCATCGTCGATATTGAGTTGAGTCCCTGACGTGGTAACCTCTGCTCGCAGGAGTCCAAGGCCTTGGATGGTCAAGTTCGCAGGTCCAACCGGTTGCATGATTGGCGATCCAGTCGTGCCGAGGTATTCGATCGTCATCGAGACGCTGTCAAAGAAGGTGGTGAACGTCCCACCGAGTTCGGTCAGGTCTTCTGCTTCGATGGCTTGCCATACTCCTGATGAGTCTGTCGTTCCAGAGAGTTCAACATCGACACCTGATGCTTCGATGGTGAGGCTGACGAATTCCCCTTCAAGTGGTACACCGTCTGCAGTCAAGGTGATGTTGAGGTGCAAGGAATCAAGCGCGCTCAGGCCAAACCCACCATCGTCGTACGTGCTTGAGGTCGAAAGATCGTACTCAATCAGCGCCGTGCGTTGGGAATTATTGAGAGAGATTACGGGTCCGAGGGCACTGAAGGAAGTGGTTGCGTTTCCATACTCATCGAACGCCACGACCGCAGCATAGTAATCTGTACCGTCAACGACTGTGAGGCCTTCATCGATCGTTGAAAGAGCCATGATTGGGTTTTCAGTCGAGTGGGCAATGGTGGCAATGGGTTGCAATGCGTCAATTGTTTCAATCGCTTGGGTTTCGAGATAGACCCCGTATTCGATGGCGCCATCGATGGAAATATTCCAAGAAATATCGAGCGACCCACCCTCGTCACCAGGGGTGTCGACGAAGTTGAACCCTGTCACTGCAGCCGGGGGAGCCGGGAACGGGACGGTGACCGATAGGGGGGCAGACATGTTGCTCGTCACTCCATAGGAATGAAGCGAGCGAACTCCATACACATACGAGGTTCCATGCTCGACGTCGCCATCAACCGTCGTATTGGCGCCTGATGTTGTGTAGGACGATGTCAAGTCGAACGGAACACCGGGGGCTGCTCTAAACACTTCGAATTCAATCAGGTCTTCACCGAAATCAATCATGTCTTGCCATTCAAGTTGAACACGATCTGAAGTTAATTCAGTCACGGAAACGAGGGGCGTTGGAGGCAGCGAAATGTTCGGTGCACCGGGGCTGTATTGAGCAACGAGCCCGGACACGGCAAAGACACCAGAGAGCGTTGAATTCACGGGAAGGGTGACGACAAAGTTACCAACACCTGCCGTTTGTTGTTGGTTGATGATGTTGGTCAGGTTTCCTGCCGAAAACGGATTGTTCTCAACGATGAAGTCTGCATCGTAGCCGATGTCCATCGAAGAGAGGTTGAAGGTTCCATCAGCCGTGTTTGAGAATGCAAAACTGACACTGGAGAGGCGCACGCCATAGCCATCTGCGTTGTATGGCAACGCATTCATCAATGGCGAGAGTCTTGAGGTCATGTTGCCTAATGGGTCGAGAAGGTACAGTGGTTCCATGCCGTACGCTGCATCGCCCGCATAGCCTTCGACACCGAGGTCATCTTGTCCATCGCTGTCGATGTCCATTGCGATTTGATTCCAAGCACCAATGAACAGACCGGGGCTGCTGTCACCTGCTGGAACAACGTGTTCAAGCAGGCCATCACCGTTCATGTCAACTCCAAGGGCATTTCTAGGAATCGACCATGGTTGGACCACCGACGAGACGATTCCAATTTCGGTTGAATTCAAAAAATAAGCTGTCAAATTTCCATCGATGGTTTGCGAATTTCCATCGGTTGCGCCTGGGTATGGTACAATAAGCGAATTCACGCCGTCGCCATCGTGATCGAACACTGAAGCATTGGTGAGTGCGCTCGCAGAAGCGAGATCATTCGTTGCCAAATTATTGCTAGCGTTCCATTGGAAGCCTGTGTTCAGGGCAATCGTGTAACCCTGTTGATTTGCACCAATAAAGTCGATATCGCCATCGCCATCTATGTCCCCTGCAATTGGTTGTGAACCCAAACCGTCGAAATGGTTCGGGTTTTCAGTGATGCCACTGGCGTTCACCCAACTCAAGGGCGTGCTGTGGTCGAATAAATCCGTTACAACCGCACTGTACGTTGTGGAATTGTTGGCAAAGACACCCGCAGTCAAGAAACTGAGTGTTGTAGCAGAAGTTGTACCGTTCATGTTCACCGTGTGCGTAAGATTGGCTGCGAAACTGCTTGTTTTGCTGTTGTAGGTGCGCAGAGCAAATGTGCCGCCTGAGTGGATCGATACGAGGTCGGCGTAACCGTCCAAATCGAAGTCACCGACAGAGGCTGAAATGCTGTTGCTGTAAAGAGAAATTCCTTGTGCTGCGCCGATTGCGCCTGTTGTGGCGTTCATGATGTGCACGCACGCAAGGTCAGAGCCATACGCAAAGGCAACCAAATCATCATGGCCGTCCCCGTTGAAATCACCCGTAGCGACTTCGGAAGAGCCAGCGCATGTTTGAACCCATGAAGAGGTGTTCAACCCAGCGTTTAGCGTCCAATCGACAATCATGAGGGCGGAGTTGAAACCTGTGGTGGAGGAATCACTCGAAAGCACCACCACTTCAGGCAACGTATCGTTGTCCACATCTCCTGAGGTGTAGTCGTTCACTGCACCAATTGGCAGCAATCCACCATTGACATCAGGAGCGAAGGAGGCATTCACTTCAGCTGAATCAATCGACGCTCCAAACGGCAAGAAGACTTGTGGAGAGCTGACCATACCTGTGGAACGGAAATCGACCGATGAGTTGCCGTTGAAGAAGGAATTCTGATGACCGAGGTCACCGTAACCAGGCCCTTCAAAGGCCCATTCTTTGACGCCGTCCTGACCGATGTCAATGTACACCTGTCCCGGTGTTGCGACTTCATCTTTAGCGCTCACCAAAAAGGAAGCTGAATCGAAGGTGACGTTCCTTGGAACTTCAATGCCGAGGGATGTATCGACCTGCCCCCCCGTCAAGGTGAGCGTCGGACTGGCTTGCCCGCCGTCAAAGGTACTCACAGTGCCGCTTGTCGGATTTGCAGCAGCCGGCATGAGTGCCACTGTTTGGAAAAGGAGGAGGAGGACGAGCAGGAATGGTCCGGTGCGGTTCGGGTGTTCCATGGTGTTCACGAGGCGATGGTGGGTGGGCACCCTTCAAGTTCCTTACGGCGAAGTGAGAGAGTATTCGGGAAAAAGTCGTGTTCTTCTGTCGATTCGGCCGTGTGTGTATGTTGACGAGAATTCTAAAGGGTTATAGTACACAGGATAGAACTAACATTTGAGGGAACACCTTGGAAGCGACCACAAAAATTTCTGTCATTGCCGGTGACATCGAAATCGACCTTGAAGGAGCCGCTATGGAAGTCGAGGAGCAATTGCTTCTCCACCGCCAAGACGACACGTGGACAATCATGCTCGGACGACTTGCACAAGCCAGAAGCGATGCGCTTGAGGCCGCAGTTTCCGCTGCAAAGGAAAAGGGTCTTCCTGAACGTGGTTCAGCGTTCAGAGTGCTCCTCGACACATGCTCGCTTGAGCGAAAACCCGACCAAGTCTTGGGCGCAATCCACTACCTTCGTGGCGTTGAAGGCGTCGATGATAGCCCCCCCAGAGTCATCAATCAATTGTTTGAAGACGCTAAAATTGCGCCACCCGGCAACCTTTCTCTCTACCTAAATCGTTTGAGGGAACGCAACTTCTTGATGATCCCTCCCGGGAAAGAAGATAAGAACCGTTTTGCCCACCTTACCGAAGAAGGAAGGGCGCACCTTGACAAACGATCCACTGCCTGAGGTGTAATCATGGTCATGTCCGGTGGGGGAAACGACGACCCCCGTGAATCAACTGGTGAGGGTGAAGCTGTTGTCCTTGATTGGTCATTTCAGAACCATGCGAAAGAAATCCTACGGAAAGGACGCCATGCCGGTTCCAATTTTCGAAGAGGGATTCTCGACGGTACGGATCTTACTGAAGGGGACTTCTCCAACTGTGATTTTCGGAAAGCTTCGATGTACGAGGCAGACCTGATGAAATCGGCCTTTGATGGTGCGGATTTTCGTGGTGCGGACCTTCGCAAGGCGCGCCTAAACCTTTCGAATTTCAGAAATTGTAAATTCGCTGGTGCCGACCTACGTGGCATACGCGGCAAGTACGCCATCTGGCAAGGAAGTGATTGGTGGAACGCTACAATGGACGAGGGATTGGAAAAGGCGCTCGCCAAGAAATGGCCACGCCCCTCCGATGAGTGAACTTACTCTTCCTGATCAGCCACAAGCCCGACTTCCGGATTCGGATACAGTGCAAGGCGGGCTCGTGCGTTCAAAAGCGGAAGTGCAGCCAAGCCGATGCAAGTGAACATGCACACGCCACAGAAATACATCAAAATCTCGTAGGTAAGAAGAAGCGGCCCTGCGAGGTTCGCCGTTGCAGCCCCCCCAACCAACCAACTTCCGATGACGCCTGAGCCAAGGCCAATGACGGCCCCTGAAACATTCAACCATGCCCCTAATGGTTTAAGGCGGAACAGAAGGATTGACCCGGTGAACATCAGGGAAACTGCAATGCCAAGTCCAACTGCCCTCAAGAGGTAGCCGCCGCTTTCACGTGCAGCGTCGTGAAATTCTTGGTATTGCTCAACCGTCACTTCGTCCTCATCACCAGCTTGACTGTTTGGCGTTTGCAGGAGGGTGTCGATTTCGCCCTCTGAAAGGTCTTCTGCACTGTGGAGTTGGTAATCCCCATACGCCTGAAAGGCCAGAAGAAGCGCACCAAGAAACACAAGGACGGCGACTGTTTTCGGCCCTTTGGTGTCGGGGCGAACGGCAAACATGTCGACGGGAGCGGCCGGCACGGCAGCGTCGTCATCCATTCGCATTGAGAACCCAAGATCGAGGTCGCTCATGCTTCGGCCTCCAACACATGCTTCTGCAACCCTTGACGGAGGTCGTCTGGAATTGGTTGCGATTCGAGGGTGTCCATGTTGACGCATACGGTGACTTGACTGCTTGTCCAAAGCAAGGTCCCATTTTGATTGTGAAGATGATATCTCCAGGTGCACGAGGATGTGCCGATGCGCTCAATGGCGAGTGTGGCATGAATCGTGTCGCCATACCGCAGTGGAGTAATGAAGTCTGTTTCAACATGAACGACTGGGAAACCGATCTTTCGTTCGTTGATCATCACAGGGTAGGAAACGCCGCACATTGGCTCCCATGCTTCTTCAAAAAAACGGTGTGCTAAGTCAAAGATGCGCGGGTAGTAGGCGATGTTTGCACCATCCAACATTGGGTAATCGACCCTTCGGGACAGTTCAACGGCCATGCTACAGCGAAAGGGTTGGGCGTGAAGAAGGCTTGCTTATGGCAACGTTTGGTTCCACCAAAAGGCAACCCGTTGCGCTTATATCCAAGCGGTCGGTGGACCGAACACCAAGGCCCCATAGTGTAGCTTGGATATCACGCCGGCTTGCGGAGCCAGCAACCCGTGTTCGAATCGCGGTGGGGCCGCTCTTCTCTGTTCCTTGCGAACGCTTTGCCTCAAATTCGCCATTCATGGCATGGCCATTCATGCTCCTTCGCATGACGGATTAGTGAACCCTCGGGGTTGATGGCCACGGGGTTGCCGGTGATTCGCATGAACCAGGAATCTGCCATCGTGTTACCATATCCATAGCAGGCTGTTAAATCGTGGCCGTTTTCTCGGGCATCAGCTTCGACGACAGAGACCTTCCCCTTCCGACGAGGAACCGACCATCCACGCTCTGAACCGCTCAAGAGACCTTCTCGAACTTCAGGGCCGCATCCATAGACAGCATCCATTCCAAGCACTTCGGCCATTGCTTCGGCCATTGGGGCGATCGTTGCTGTGACGAGCACAAGACGGTGGCCTTGACTTCGATGCCATTCCAATTTTTCTTTGGCCTCATCCGTCACCCTCGGAGCTAATTTTTCCTGCGCAAGGCGGGTTGAATAGGACTCAAGGACGTGCCATGAAGCAAGGGAAAAATGGCCTCTGTTTCGAGCGGCATCATACACTGCTCGCCCCCTCAGGAGGTTTCCGATGAAGCCAAGCGTCCAACTGACTGCTCCAACTGGGATTCGCCATGGACGGCGCTTGCTGAGTTCTGCAGCGAGGGTCTTCTCACTCGAGGCGTCCAAAAGGGTTCCATCCAAGTCGAAGTAGGCTGCGACCGGTCCTGCCATGACCAATGGGGGCCACCCACCGTACATGAGCGCGACCCCATTTTCTGTGCCAGGGTCAGCGTTTTTGTGGTGCTTGATCGCAACCAAGTTCTCCATAGACACGTCGTCCTGCCCGGTGATCTTGCCACCACTCAAGTCGATCGCCAAGATGACGAGGAATAAAGAAGCCAACTTTGCGAGGCGTTAGCCCGTGATTTCTCATGGACTTGTCATTGGAAAGACAGGCGACAATGGATTGTGCTGAACACCCAGGGTTCG
>ERZ1047985.2928-NODE-2928-length-10397-cov-6.334945_pt1 | contig 10397 bp, 8 predicted proteins | sample MGYA00383097_ERZ1047985 | MGnify/ENA primary metagenome ERZ1047985 (study PRJEB29581, sample SAMEA5548367) | metagenome | biome: marine; feature: coastal; material: water | depth 50 m | study: Short-term variability in the microbial, nano- and picoplankton...
AACAGGTTTTTGATCTAAATCCTAACCCAGCAGCCGGATTAATTTTCGGGGGGCAGGCCTAAACAACATATAGCCAAGGAGTTCCGGATTTGTTAACCTCAAAGTATAAGAAATAGTCTGAGGGTAATTCCACTATGATAAAAATTGTTGCAATTTTAACGAGTTTTTTTACATTTTTTATTTTTACCTGGATTTCATGGGCTCAGGAAACCAAACGCCCATTTTATGAGCACCCTGGAAATTACCGGGATGAAATCAACAGTCTTAAAGCAGATTTTAAGGCCCGCTTCGGTTACGATTTGATCGACTTGGAATATGAGTGGAGAGCTTGGGAAATCACTAAAATAACCACTGCTTTTTCTAAACTGCCTGATACCTTTTTAAATATTTCAGGGGTCAAAGGATTCTATCACCTCAGCCAATTTCGTGGGGGACCCGAAGGGATGCCTGTTGATGATATCCCAGCCGCTACCTTTCCTAGTTTTCAAACAGTTTATAGAAATTCCAAAATGGCTTATCAGGTTGAGTTGGGAAATCAAGAGCCCCGCATTGAATTCTATTCTTCGCTGTTTTATGAAGATCAGAAAGCGTTGAGCAATATTATCCAGCATGAGATGGGTCATATCTATGATATGTTTAAGGGATACCTTTCCTTTTCCACTGAGTGGATAAAAATTACAAATTTCAGATTGCTTCATCTGCCTGCATTAGATGCTCAACCAGGTGATGATTATTTGTTCGCAACCTTAAATGATTCCGAAGAACTTCATTATGCTCCGGTTTCTTCGCGTCAGTTGCCTACTTATTCCAGGCAAAACCCGCAGGAAGATTTTGCCAATTCGGTGGCGGCTTATATCAATTATCCTTATTTTCAATTCAGCCATCCGAAACGTTATCAATTTTTAAAGGAAAAAGTGTTTGATGGAAAAATATATTTTCCCGAAGAAGAGGTAGGGTTTAAAGAGAAGGTGATTGCCGATTTTGAACAGGCGCTTGCTACTAAAGACTGGGATAAAGTAATTTCAATTTCACGCGAGATCGCGCGAGACCATCGTCCGTATATTGAAAAGGAACTAATACCGCGTCTTGAAGGCGGCCTTTCGAATACGCCTGACTCTGTGAGAGATGTGAAACTTGCACTCGCTTCCTGCTATTTTGCAGACCCCGATGCTTTAAAAATTCGAAAAAATCTTATCCGAAAAAAGCGTGTGTCGTTGACAGTACTTCTTGAAAATCAGCGATGTGTTTTGGTTGCCAGAAGATCATTTGAAAAAGAGCTCGGGTTATGGTCGATGCGCAATATATATTTTTATAAAGCTAAAGGCGAATCCTATATCCAATTTTCGGATCCCGTTGCCCTGACATCCAGAGCGAGAGGGTTCAATACGCGGTATACTTGGAGAATTTTTAACGAAGGCAGTAGCGTGCATCTGGCCGAAGGGAGTTTTATGAGGGAGGGAGTAAACCCGGGATCGGTAAAAATTAACCTCGTAAAAACTGCCGTAGGGACCTTAAATTTGCCAGTGGGAAAACCACTTATTTTAGAACTAGGGGCGCAACGAGTGCACCCGTTAGAATTTAACAGGCTAAAATCCAAAATCGCCAAGATCCGATTCGTTATCCCATCGGGATTCAATTATGAAGGCCATACGAAAACTCAAATAAAAATTATTTATCCTCTACGTCCAGAATTCCAAAGCCTGAATTGACCTTAATCCAGTTCCCGGACCATTCGATAAGCCATATTCAAATGGGCGTATTTTGAAGGCCATACCTTCATTCCATCCTCATATTGAACAACAAGGGCTGAAGAATCTTTTTCTTCATTCGTCCAGGTAGTACCTGCACTTCCCGGTTCAAATATAGAATGTAGATAAATTTCATCACCATATTTATCGGTATTTTTATATTTAAGATCAAAAAGGGACCATGCCTCGTCCTGCTTAGGGTAGCGCCAGTTCTCAAACCCTGCCAGTCTTTCGAGGTTGGCGATTTCTACATAATCCTGGCCCTTAAACCAATTCATCCATTTCTGTGTGTCCTGGAACGAATCCGTTTTTCTCCAAATTAAATTCAATTCATTATCGTTAATAGTTCCGTTATCGTTGTCAATAAATCTATCAGCCATGGTTAGTTCTCAAAAAATCGATCGTTTATAAATTGGGAGTTCAGGGTGTCGAAAAGATATTCGAGGGGTTACCATCCTTGTCCCTTAACACCGTAATTCCGGCTACCAGATTTTCCCTTATTTAAATAATCTTCAAGGCTTCCTTTGTCATCAGATGAATCAGAGGAGTCGTCTTTGGAAACATGGTACTTTATGGCCTGAACAATATATTCCTTTATTGCTTCATCATCGCCCCTGCAAAGGGTATGTAATTTTTGAAATATTTCGTCTTCTAATTCAATATTAAAATTTCGTTTCATATCGCAACTCAAAATTGTATTTGAATTGGCATTGTAAAATACTTTGCAATTGAATGAAAGGAATTGCTGTGTTTCAGGACATATCCGAGAAAGACTTTGGCAAGGTTTTATCGGTCTTCAGGGTGGTTTGCGAATAGGGAAGATCAATAATAAATGTGGTGCCTTTCGGATAATTATCTTGAACTTTAATGATTCCATTATGGTCAATGATAATTCTATTAACAATGGCTAACCCAAGTCCTGTCCCTCTCTTTTTAGTAGTGAAATGGGGTAAGAAAAGCTTTTCTCGATCAGCGGATGAAATACCTGCTCCATTGTCGGAAAACTCTATGCGAACCCATTTTTTTTCGTCAAGGATCTTGGTGGTTATTTGAATTGCTCCTCCCTCATCAATGGCATCTGTCGCATTTTCGAATAGGTTAATAAGTACCCGCCGTATTTGTTCAGGATCAATGGTCAACTGCGCTAAATTTGGATCAAGATTCTTTTTGATTTGAATCTTCTTATCATGCTCTGAATATGAAATAAGGATATCGTCAATTATTTTATGAAGAGATGTGGGTTTTGGGTCGGGTGTGGGCATTCTGGAAAACCTGAGAAACTCATTTAAGAGATCTTTCATGCCTTCGACTTCCTGCGTGATAATATTTATACTCTCATCAAAAACCCGCGCAAAATCTTCACGGTTTTCGTAGTACTTTTTTTTCAGCCGCTGCGTGTTTAATTGGATAGGAGTAAGTGGGTTTTTTATTTCGTGTGCGATTCCTTGGGCCACTTCCTTCCATGCTGCAACTTTCTGGGTTTTGATCAAATGCGTTAGGTCCTCAAAAACAATCACCATTCCTCTATATTTTTTTGATACTCCGGCGAGCACCTGGATATTGATGAGTAGAGTGATGTTAGTATCATCAACGCGAAGTTCCAATTGTTCTTCAATAGAAAATCGATTTTTGGAATTCATCTTTTGAATCAGTTTTCTAATGGGCTCGTGATAAGAGAAGTCAAAGGCATCTCTATAATTGGAGCCGAATACATCTTCGCTGCTTAAATGCATAATTTTTTCTGCAGCTTTATTGAAAGTTGTTATTCGACCTTTTTTGTCGATGGAAATTACTCCTGCTCCGATACTGTCTAGAATGGTTTCAATATAATTTCTTCTACGGTCTAATTCGATATTTGTTTGTTTGAGATTTTCATTGGCCTGCTGGGTGTTTACTCGACTTTCATTAAGTTCTTCTGTCATGGTGTTGAAGGAATTAACAAGCAGTGCAATTTCATCTGTTGCTCGCACACCAATTCTAAAATTCAAGTCGCCTTCAGCAATACGGCGAGTTCCTTCGGCGAGCTGTTGAATTGGAACAGTGATTCCTCTTGCCATATAGAACCCAAGCCAGATCGCTGAGAATAAAATTAATAACGTTATTAGTAAAAAAGTTATGTAGTAATTTGCGCTTACTGGCAATTGTAGAAAACTTTGTTGCTTGTAATCCTGATAAGTAGACTTAATAGTTTCTATTTTGCCCAACGAACTTTTATGAGCCGGATTTAAAGTCAGGATATAACCCCAGATGGAAATCTCTTTATTAATAATTTCGGTAAGGGGGGCGACCACGACCATAAGGTTTTTACCTTGAGTCATTTGAATTTCCGTTACACCTTCGCCATCTATGCTTTTTTGGATCAAGTCGCCATAATTAAGTTCAGTGGCGGGGGAAAGGAGGGTGGAGTCAATTTTTGAGACTATTTTTTTTAAGTTATTGTCATAAAGTATTATCCCCGCTAAATCATATTCCGCAACTTTGTCTTGAATTAGAGTTTGTAAGCGCTTGCGATTTGCTTTCAGGTAAAGCTTTTCGCTTTTTATGAAATGCTCAAGATTTTTTGTTTTTGAATGGGCTCGGCCTTCTAATTCCGAGTAATAATCCCGAGCGATATCCATTGAGTATTGCAGAGTTTGCTCTGTCCTTAAGTTGAACCAGTTTCCTATGCTGAACGTGAACAACTTACTGGCAACCATAAATAATAGAATGGATGGAACCAGGGCTAGAATTAAAAAAGCAATTATCAATTTGGTCTGGAACTTCGAACCGATTATTTTGCTTTTTCGCTCGTTATATACTTTTACCAGGTTCCGTATTATCAATATGATCAGGACAAATAGTAGGATTATAATGATATTGAATACGGCAAGAACGAGAATATTGTTTGCGATGGATGCGTTTGCCTTAGCTTCCAGAAAATAATTCTCGACAAGTGTTGAAGCAATTAAAGCTACGACTACACCAAAAATGGTATAGGTGGTACGTTTGCGTTTCTGCCTTAACTGTTTTTCTTCTGGGGGTGTGTAGGGAGGAGGACTACTTGTTAAAAGATCGGATGACATCTCTAGATACCTTTCCTTCTCTTGTTCTCGACTTCTTGTCTGCGGCTTGCTTTGAAAGCTCTAATTCCGGGTCGATAGATAAAGGGGAGGTTTGAGCCCAGGAAGTCTCGAAGTCGCTGAAGGGGACAAAAAAGAAAATGTAATTAAAGGGAAACCAAAAGCGGTCCGTTTCCAGGTCTGCCTTAACACGTACATAGTATTTCTCATCGGGATTCAAACGAAAGATAGGGGCAATGGGAATGTCCTTCAAAGTCAGCATAAGCTTTTGGTATCGTGAGATTTTATGGGTCATCACTTTTCTGCGGACATTTTTACCCACCTCTGAAAACCGGTAGGCTTTTTTTAGGGGATCGAATTGAATTTTGTGTCTGATGGTGTTTGAACTGACCAGACTGTCAACCCATGCTGTATTTTCTTTCCGCAGTTCTATTTTAAAGGTAAACCCCATTGGTACACCGCTTTCAATGGCTTCTAAAATTTTTTCAGTAAATCCATCAATCAGGCGGGCGTTCATCACCACATAATTTCCTTTTGTGGCGACACCAATATTTACAATATTCGGAGATTCGGCAAATGCAGAAGGGCTGGAATTCAGAACGAACAGCAAAAAACCTAGAATGAAAGCAGGACTAAGTTGTTTGATTTTTGAAATAATTAAATGTCTCAAGAAGTCCTTCCTCCACGGAAACACCAGGTTTCCAGCCAAACCTTTTCAGCAGTTTCCCGCTGTCAATTACACTTCTTTTCTGCTCGCCTTTTCTAGCGGGGCCATACTCAATCGAAGTGGCTATTGCTGAAGCTTTTACAAGACATTGGGTTAAAAAATTAACGCTGGTTTCTTTTCCTGTACCTACATTAAACATTCCGGTACATTCCAGATTTAACGCAATTATATTGGCCTTAACAATATCCTGAACATATACAAAATCTCGTGTTTGTTCTCCATCACCATTAATAATTGGCTGTTGGCCTTTCAGTAAACGTTCGCAAAAAATTGCCACCACACCTGCTTCTCCATGTGGATTCTGGTGCGGCCCGTATACGTTGCTATAACGTAGTACGGTCGTGTTCAGGCCATGCTGCTTGCCAAAATAATTAATGTACTTCTCCGCGCACAACTTTGATATCGCATAGGGACTCAAAGGCTGGCATGGATGCTCTTCGCTTGCGGGAAAGGTTTTTTGCTCGCCATACATTGCCCCTCCCGTTGAAGCGAATATGAATTTTTCAATATTAAACGATACAGCATTTTGTAGGAGTTGTAAAGTACCAATAATATTGGAGTTAGCGTCAAATAGAGGATCAGAAACTGATGCTGAAACAGAAATTTGAGCCGCGTGGTGATTAATGACTGTGATTTTCTCTTTTTCGAGAATAGTTTTCACTTCGGGTGAATGAATATCCAGATGGTAAAATTTAGCCTTGGGATTTACCAATTTCATTTCCCCGGATGACAGGTTATCGATGACAATAACATCATGCCCCCCATCAATATAGGCGTTCACAATATGCGAACCTATGAAACCGGCACCCCCTGTCACCAGAATTTTCATTTATGGTTTTCCTTCATAAATTTAGATAATTCGAAAAGAGTATCCAGTGCCTGTTTAGGAGACATCTCGTTAGGATCTATTTGGCGTATTTTCTGGATTAATGGGTTTTCAGGTTCAGGAAATAACCCTAACTGCCCAGATAAAGATACGCTGTCCTTTTTATCCGACCTTGATATTTTTGGAACCCCAACTTCATCAAACTCACTTTGCTCCAGATTAAAAAGGACCTCATTGGCTCGATCGAGAACTTGTTTGGGCAATCCGGCCAGTCGTGCCACTTGAATACCATAGCTTTTATCTGCTCCACCAGAAATAATTTTTCTGAGAAAAATTATTTCATCATTCCATTCTTTGACTTGGATATTAAAATTTTTGACACCCGGGAGAACTCGCGATAAATCTGTCAATTCATGGTAATGGGTTGCGAACAATGTCTTAGGTCCTCCTTCTTGGTCTGTCCCATGCAAATATTCCACAATTGACCAGGCAATGCTAATGCCATCAAAGGTGCTTGTTCCCCTGCCAATTTCATCGAGAATAATCAGGCTCTGTGAAGTGGCGTTATTGAGGATATTTGCGGTTTCATTCATTTCGACCATGAAAGTTGATTGACCTTTTAACAAATGATCCTGTGCTCCCACACGTGAGTAGATGCGATCGGTGATTCCCATACGGACTTGCTCGGCAGGAACAAAACTGCCCATTTGCGCCATCAGGCAGATCAATGCGACTTGTCTGAGGTAGGTGGATTTGCCTGCCATATTTGGTCCCGTAATGATCATAATTTGCTGATCGTGAGTATCCAAACAGGTGTCATTGGGGATGAACCGGTTGCCAGGATCGATCTGTTCGATCAATGGATGTCTACCATTTTTAATATCCAGGACAGGATCTTTAAGGATTTCCGGGTGACAATAATTATTTCGGTGCGCGATTTCTGCAAAGGAGATCAAGGCATCGACTTCACTTATAATGCGCGCCATTTTCTGAATTTGCTGTCCAGCAGATGAAACTTTATGGCGAACCTCTTCAAACAGGTTTTGCTCTAGTTCCACTATTTTTTCTTCTGCCTGCGTTACTTCCTCTTCATATTCTTTTAGTTTGGGAGAGATAAATCTTTCGGCATTTACCAGAGATTGTTTGCGAATGTATTCTTTTGGAACGCGATCAGCGTGTTTTTTGGTGACCTCGATATAATATCCGTAGATTTTATTGAAGCCAATTTTTAAGACGGGAATACCCGTTTTTTCTTTTTCCTCAGTCTCGAGAGAAGCGATCCAACTTTTTCCTTTTCGGGAGATATCTTTGAGTCGGTCGAGTTCAGCATCGCAACCTTGCTTGATTAAATTTCCTTCTTTAAGGCTCAAGGGGGGATCGTCAATAATATTTTTTTCGATTAGATCGTATAATTCCCCTAGATTATCCCAACTTTCCAGATAGGCGGAAAGTCGGTGAGGCTCACATTTCTCCAAAGCTTTATAAAGATCGGGGAAAGTGCCTATAGAATTTTTGAGGGAGACTAAATCTCTTGCATTGCAAACGGAAAGTGTGATCTTCCCCAATAGTCTTTCCAAATCAAATATCTTTTTTAATAGATCGCGAGTTTCTTGTCTATTTAACGGTAGAGATTTAAATATCGATACGATTTCCAGACGCGCTTTTATTTTTTCGGAGTCGATAAGAGGTTTAATGATCCATTCGCGAATCCGTCGGGCGCCCATCGGTGTGCAGGATTCATCTAGTAAGTTTAGCAAAGAGTTTTTTCGTGTTCCTTCGCTGGATTGAATCAGCTCTAGACTGGTTACTGTGGATTGATCCAATGCCATATAATCATGAATATAAAAAGGGCTGATAGAATTTATATGCTCCAGAGCCGATTTTTGTGTTTCATGAAGGTAGTGGATCAATGCCCCTGCAGCCGATATGCCATGATTCATATTTTCACACCCAAACCCTTCCAGAGACTGGGTTTTAAAGTGGCTCAAGAGGTTTCTAACGGCTTCACTATGGGAGTAAGTCCAGTCTTCCCAGCTATGGAGAAAGGGGTCCCCTACAGGTAACCAGGGCTTGGGTTGATCCATTAAGGTTTCTGGGATGAGAATTTCTTTGGGGGCTAGCTTCAGTAATTCATCTGCCAAGGGTGAACCTGTCTTATCATCATTGAACTGAGTTATCTTAAAAGCTCCGGTGGACACATCCAGAGCTGCTAATCCAACTTCAGTCTTGGAAATAAAAAGAGAAACGATAAGCTGATCGGATTTTGGATCGAGCATATGATCATCCAAAACGGTTCCGGGAGTTATGATTCGAACCACTTCCCGCTTGACCAAACCTTTGGCGAACTTGGGGTCCTCAGTTTGTTCACAAAGAGCTACTTTTTTTCCAGCTTTTAAAAGTTTTGTAATATAGAGATTGGATGAATGATGCGGAATACCGCACATGAGAACTGGGTTGGTCTGGTTTTTATTTCTCGAGGTGAGCGTTATTTGCAAAATTTGGGATGCTATTTTCGCATCCTCGTTAAACATTTCATAGAAGTCACCCATCCGAAAAAACAGGATGGAGTCGGGATGGTCTTTTTTGATCCCGTGATATTGTTGCATCATAGGAGTTTCCTCCTGCTTGACGCGTTGACTTTTTGCAGAAACGACCATTCTATTGAATTACAAATTCAGGTTTTTAAAATGAGGCTTTAGTTTTTCGTAGGTGGACCGTAGGTGTTCGGGATGAACTTTAACCTCGCCAAGTACTGGCATAAAATTGGTGTCTCCTGACCAGCGCGGGACAATGTGGCAATGAATGTGTTCGTCGTAGCCCGCGCCCGCTGCTTTGCCAATGTTATAACCTATATTGAAACCATCTGGGTCACTGACGGCCCTCAAAATTTTGATGCACTCATGAGTCAATTGGTTGACTTCAAATTTTTCAGAATCATTTTGCTTAGTGATACAGCCAATGTGCCGATAGGATGAAACCATGAGATGCGCACAGTTATAAGGAAAAATATTCATTATTACGAATGAATGTTTTCCTCTGAACAGGATGTGATTTTTTTCATCCTCTTGGGAAGAGGGAAGGACGCAAAAAATACATTTATCAGATTTTTCGCTTTTGATGTATTCCATTCTCCAAGGTGCCCAAAGCTGTTTCATTTGATGGAATGGCTAATAGTTGCAGGAATTCGCAAGTACTTTTCCGGGAAAAACCAGATTAAACAATTCCCGAGTTTTACTGCGCATCTTTTCTTCTTCTTGCTCAGATATCTCGTGATCATATCCTAACAGATGTAAGATACCATGAATCAGCAATAGGATTATTTCTTCCTCGAAAGTTAAACCATGCTCTTTTGCCTGGACCTGAGCGGTATCAAGAGAAACTGCAATATCACCCAATATTAGTTCTCCGGGGATGGGTGGATCTTCCTCCGCATTTTGTGGGAATGATAAGACATCCGTTGCTTGGTCGATACTCCGAAACTGCTGGTTGAGTTGGCGAATATCAGCATCAGCAGTTAATAATATGCTGACCTCCTGATTCAAGCAATCCAGATTATTCATCACCGTTTCAATTTTTTTATTAATATCGTCGGAGTCGATATTAATCTTAGGATGATCGTTTCGCAGTAAAACACCCATTAAACTATAGTCTTTCTAAAATGCTTCAATCGTCAGAATCTTCAGAGTTAGACTGGTCGTAGGCTTTAATGATTTTTTTTACCAACTCGTGGCGAACAACATCTTTTTCTGTAAAGTAAATGAATTGTATTCCATCGACCTTCTGCAATAAGTTTTGTACATGCACTAAACCAGAATCACTTTTTTTAAGAAGATCAATTTGTGTGATATCGCCGGTTACAATCATTTTTGATCGAAAACCTAATCGGGTTAAAAACATTTTCATCTGCTCTTTTGTTGCATTCTGTGCTTCATCAAGAATAATAAACGCATCGCTCAAGGTTCGGCCTCGCATATATGCCAGAGGGGCAATTTCTATGGCGCCGTCATCAATGAGGTGTCGAACCTGATTTTCCTCCA
>ERZ1047985.2952-NODE-2952-length-10347-cov-6.965799_pt1 | contig 10347 bp, 7 predicted proteins | sample MGYA00383097_ERZ1047985 | MGnify/ENA primary metagenome ERZ1047985 (study PRJEB29581, sample SAMEA5548367) | metagenome | biome: marine; feature: coastal; material: water | depth 50 m | study: Short-term variability in the microbial, nano- and picoplankton...
CATCGACCTACTGATTAAAAGTCAGTTGCTCTACCAACTGAGCTAACGGCCCACTAAGCGGCCTACTTAAAAACACCGCGAGGCGTGGTCAACCCCGAAAACAAAGAAAAACTCGCAATCTATGGATTCATTGCTCTGAGCGAGATATATCCTCGCTCATGAACAAATCGCTTACCCCTAACTGGCCATTTTTAAAAATGCACGGTCTTGGAAATGACTTTGTGATCCTAGATTGGCGCAAGGCCGCTTTAGATTTGCCTGCCACATTGATTACCGGTTTGGCCGACCGCCATCGTGGCGTAGGCTTTGACCAGCTCGCCGTCATAGAAAGCGGCACTGGCGATGCCCATTTAAGGTTTTTCAACGCCGATGGCTCGGTTTCGGCAGCCTGCGGCAACGCCACCCGCTGCATCGCCCGATATTTGATGGATGAGCTTGAAAAATCCAGCTTGCATCTCACAACGGATCGCGGCGCCTTGCGCGCGGAAACATCCCCCGATGGTTCTGTATCGATCAATATGGGGCAGCCGCTGCTCACATGGCAGGATATTCCGCTTTCTGAAGCGATGGAGACGCTTGTTTTGCCGATCAAAGGAGATCCAAGCGCGACAGGTATGGGCAATCCCCATTGTACCTTTTTTGTGCCGGATATCGCCGCAATCAACCTAGAAGCGGATGCAGCACCGATTGAACATCATCCACTTTTCCCCGAACGCACGAATGTGCAATTTGCGCAGGTGATTGGCAAAGATCACATCCGAATGCGCGTCTGGGAACGCGGCGTTGGGGTAACGCTTGCCTCAGGCTCTTCGTCTTGCGCCACAGCCGTGGCGGCCGCGCGCCGCGGCTTGACGGGGCGCAGCGTTAAAATTGACGTTGATGGCGGCAGCTTACAGATCGATTGGCGCGAAGATGGAGTCTGGCTAACGGGGCCGACCATGCATGTCTTTTCAGGTCGTTTAACCCGTCAATTTCTGGACAGCCTGCGATGAGCCAAACGCCAAAAATCACCACATTGGGCTGCCGGTTAAACGCCTATGAATCAGAAGCAATGCGCGCCTTGGCCGAAGACGCCAACTTGGGCGATGCGGTGATTGTGAATACCTGCGCGGTCACTGCTGAGGCGGTTCGCAAATCACGTCAGGAAATACGGCGGTTGCACCGCGAAAACCCGACCTCAAAAGTAATTGTGACCGGATGCGCCGCGCAAATTGATCCAGACAGCTTTGCACAGATGCCCGAAGTAAACGCCGTTATCGGCAATAATGAAAAAATGCAGCCGGCGACATGGTCGACTATGGCGGGGGATCTGATCGGGGATACCGAAAAAGTCAAAGTCGATGACATCATGTCAGTGACCGAAACCGCGGGCCATTTGATTGATGGCTTTGCCACACGGGCAAGGGCCTATGTGCAAGTTCAAAACGGCTGTGATCACCGCTGCACGTTTTGTATCATTCCCTTTGGGCGCGGCAATTCACGATCCGTACCCGCCGGCGTGGTGATCGAGCAAATCAAGCGGTTGGTAGATAAAGGCTATAATGAAGTTGTTTTAACCGGCGTTGATCTCACGAGCTGGGGGGCCGATTTGCCCAGCGCCCCAAAACTGGGCGATCTGGTGATGCGCATCTTAAAGCTTGTTCCCGATTTGCCACGGTTGCGGATCAGCAGCATTGACAGCATTGAAGTGGATGAAAATCTGCTGACTGCGATCGCCACTGAATCGCGCTTAATGCCGCATTTGCATCTTAGCCTGCAACATGGCGATGATTTGATTTTAAAGCGCATGAAGCGGCGCCATCTGCGCGATGATGCCATCGCATTTTGCGAAACGGCGCGCAAACTGCGCCCCAATATCACATTTGGCGCAGATATCATTGCGGGTTTTCCAACCGAAACCAAGGCGCATTTTGCCAATTCGCTGAAACTGGTGGAGGAATGTGATTTAACCTGGCTGCATGTTTTCCCTTATTCCAGCCGAGAGGGCACGCCAGCGGCGAAAATGCCGGCAGTGAAAGGCCCAGATATAAAACACCGCGCCGCCAAATTACGCGCGCTTGGTTCGCAAAAAGTTGCGGCACATCTCAAAGCCCAATATGGCAAAACCCATGCAATCTTAATGGAAAACCCCTCAATGGGGCGCACCGAACAATTCACCGAAGTGGTGTTTTCAACACCGCAAGCCGAAGGGTGCATTATATCCGCAAAAATCATCGGCATGCGGAACCAACAGCTGGTCGCCTGATGACCCCCAGATGCACCGCGCTCAGATGACCCTGCCCATTCTATATAGTTTTCGGCGTTGCCCCTATGCCATCCGTGCCCGGCTTGCGCTGCAGATCTCTGCCATTTCTACAGACCTGCGCGAGATCGTTTTGCGCGACAAAGCGCCCGCTTTTTTATCCATTTCGCCTAGCCAAAGCGTACCCTGCCTGCAGCATGAAAATTTTGTGATTGATGAAAGCCTCGATATTATGATCTGGGCGTTAAGGCAAAATGACCCACAGGGCTGGCTAAAAATGCCCGATGCAGGCTATGCGCTGATTGAGCAGAATGACGGAGCGTTTAAAGCCGCATTAGACCGCACAAAATACCCCAACCGCTTTCCCCAAGATGATCCGCTAAAAAATCGCCAGATCGCCAGCGAATTTTTGCACCTCTTAAACGAGCAGCTGCAGGCAGGGTTCTTATTCGGGTCCACCGCAACTCTAGCAGATAGCGCGATATTGCCTTTCGTGCGTCAATTCGCCTTTATCAATAAACCCTGGTTCGACGCCCAGCCATGGCCCTATGTGCAACGCTGGCTAGAAGGTTTTCTAGGCTCTGATGCATTTCATCTTGTGATGCAAAAATATCCCAAATGGCAATACGGCGATCCCCCAACGCTGTTTCCAAGCCTGCAAAAGCACCACGTCTAAATAACCGGATATGGTTTAAAAAGTTTTGGTCCCAGCGGGCCGAAAAAAATAACCCAACGCGGTGTATCTACGCCTGTGGAGACGCTGACCTAATCTTGGCTGCCCAGTCAGTAGGAAAAGCGCAAATAGCGCTGGAAAAGCAGTCAGCCGAGCGCTAGCTTGCTCTCAACTGATCACGTAAAGGCAAATTTACAATGCAATTGATTTTCTCGGCCGCCTCGCCCTTTGCCCGCAAAGTCTATGTATTGATCCATGAAGCCGGACTGACAGAGAAAATCGCTTTAAAAACCGTGCAAACCACGGCCTTTAACAGCGCCGCAGATTTGAAAGCAGCAAACCCGCTCGCCAAACTGCCCACTTTGATCACCGAAGATAGCGGGGCATTGTTCGATAGCCGGGTGATTTGCCGCTACTTAGATGATTTTGCAGGCAGCAATTTATATCCCAAAGAAACTTTGTGGGATGTGCTGACCCTAGAGGCCTTAGCTGATGGCATAGCAGAATCGGCCGTTTCGATGGTCTATGAACTGCGCCTGCGCGCCGCGCATGAGCAATCGCACAGCTGGATCGAAGCCCAATGGGCAAAAGTTGAGCAAGCCCTTGATGCATTAAATGCCGGGGATTTCTCTGCGCTAGATGGGCCGCTGAATATGGGGCAATTGGCGTTGGCCTGCAGCTTAGGCTATCTTGATTTCCGCCATCAGGCGCGGGCTTGGCGCGATGGGCGCGACCAATTAAGCGCCTGGCATCACCGTTTTTCACAGCGTAAATCAATGCTTGATACCCAGCCTGACGGCTAATCCAAGCCGAGTGTAAGGCGCAGACTGCCCCCAAAGCCGATCTAAACGCGCAAACCTGCGCCCTGCGAAAATTGCAGCCGCCCTAGCCTTGCAAAGATTTGACGTTTAATGCACCTTCCTCGCGCGCTTGCATCGCCAGAGCCGCCGCATAAGAGGCCGCAGCCGTGGTGTAATAGGGGATCTTATCGAAAAGCGCGACCGCACGGATATCACGACTATCCTCCACAGCTTGCGCCCCTTCGGTTGTGTTCATCACCAAAGAAATCTCTTCGTTTTTCAGCATATCAACGATATTCGGGCGTCCCTCATACATCTTGTTCACAACATCGCAGTTGATCTTATGCTCCGATAGGAAGGCCGCGGTGCCCCGCGTGGCGACCAAAGCGAACCCAAGCCCAACCAAGATCTGCGCTGTTTCCACCATCTGTTCGGTTTTATCAGCATCTTTGATCGACATAAACACGCGCGTGTCTTGCCCTGACTTGGGCCGTGGTAAATCCATACCAGCGCCCATCTGTGCCTTTAAAAATGCACGCGCAAAACTTTGATCCCAACCCATCACCTCACCGGTCGAGCGCATTTCGGGCCCCAAAATTGTATCTACACCGGGGAAGCGCGCAAACGGCATCACCGCTTCTTTGACGCTATACCAAGGCATATCGGGATCGGCCAAGGTCATTGGATCTGCGAGCGGCACCGACTGTTCATAAGAAGCTTCGCCATAAGGCGCGCGCAGTGGAAAGTTTTCCATCGGCTCTCCCGCCATCAGACGCGCCGCAATTGAGGCAATCGCGCTATCGGTGGCTTTGGCGACAAATGGCACAGTGCGGCTGGCGCGCGGGTTAACTTCAATCAAATAAATCTCGCCATCTTTTACCGCGAATTGTATGTTCATCAGCCCCACAACACCCAGCGCCAGGGCCAAGGCCTGCGTTTGCTTTTTCAATTCCTCAATAATGTCAGAAGAAAGAGAATAGGGCGGCAAGGAACAGGCGCTATCGCCTGAATGCACGCCGGCTTCTTCGATATGCTGCATAATGCCCGCCACATGCACGGTAGTGCCGTCACAAAGCGCGTCCACATCACATTCAACAGCACCCGCCAAATAACTGTCAAGCAAGACAGGGCTATCGCCAGAGACCACGACCGCCTCTTTGATATAGCGTTCCAATTGTCCCATATCGCGCACGATTTCCATCGCCCGGCCGCCCAGCACGTAAGACGGACGGATCACCAAAGGAAACCCTAGCCCTTGGGCAATTTCAATCGCCTGTTCATTCGTGCTGGCAATGCCGTTCTTGGGTTGCTTTAGTCCCAGATCTTGCACCAGTTTTTGAAACCGCTCGCGATCTTCGGCCAAATCAATCGCATCCGGCGTGGTGCCCAAAATCGGAATACCTTCAGCGTCCAGCGCTTTGGCCAATTTCAAAGGGGTTTGCCCGCCAAACTGCACGATCACCCCGTGCAAAGTGCCCATTTCTTGTTCAACACGCAGAATTTCCATCACATGTTCGAATGTAAGCGGCTCAAAATATAGCCGGTCTGAGGTATCATAATCAGTAGAAACCGTTTCAGGATTACAATTCACCATGATGGTTTCATAGCCCGCATCGGTCAGTGCAAAGCAAGCATGACAACAGCAGTAATCAAATTCGATTCCCTGCCCAATACGGTTTGGGCCACCGCCCAAGATTACAACTTTTGAAGCCTCGGTCGGGCGCGCTTCACATTCCACATCGCCCATCATCGGGGCTTCATAGGTGGAATACATATAAGGAGTTTGGGCTTCAAATTCAGCCGCGCAGGTATCAATCCGCTTGAACACGGCCGTCACCCCCTTAGCATGGCGCAGCTGGCGTATTGCGGTTTCGCTCTTCCCCGTCAAATGGGCAAGACGGGCATCGGTAAAGCCGAACATTTTCAACTCGCGCAGAGCCTCTGTATCTTGCGGAAGCCCATTTGTCTTCACGGCCTCTTCCATATCAACGATTTCGCGGATCCGCGCCAGAAACCAAGGGTCAAATTTGGTGACGGCAAAAATTTCATCATCGCTCAACCCATGGCGCATCGCTTGCGCAATCGTGCGCATCCGATCCGGCGTTTGCAAACTGATCGCGCGCACAACCGCAGCTTTTTCGGGTGCCCCTTCGATCTCAACCTCATCAAAACCGGTGAGACCGGTTTCCATAGACGCCAACGCTTTTTGCAACGATTCATGAATCGTGCGGCCGATTGCCATCGCTTCGCCGACAGATTTCATCGCTGTGGTCAGCGCAGGCTGCGAACCGGGAAATTTCTCAAAGGCAAAACGTGGAATTTTGGTTACAACGTAATCGATTGTCGGCTCAAAGCTTGCAGGCGTTACGCGGGTGATATCATTGTCCAGCTCGTCGAGCGTATAGCCAATCGCCAGTTTGGCGGCAATTTTTGCAATTGGAAACCCGGTTGCTTTAGAGGCCAGCGCAGACGAACGAGACACGCGCGGGTTCATTTCAATCACCACCATGCGGCCATCTTCGGGATTGATCGCCCATTGCACGTTCGAGCCGCCAGTCTCCACCCCAATTTCGCGTAACACGGCGATCGAATGGTTCCGCATGATTTGATATTCTTTATCCGTCAACGTCAGCGCTGGCGCTACGGTGATCGAATCGCCCGTATGCACGCCCATCGGATCCACATTTTCAATCGAACAAACGATAATGGCGTTATCCGCTGTGTCGCGAACCACTTCCATTTCATATTCTTTCCAACCCAGAAGCGATTCATCCACCAAAATCTGGTTCACCGGCGAAGCATCCATGCCCGTGCGGCAATAATATTCAAAATCATCGCGGTTATAGGCCACGCCGCCGCCTGTTCCGCCCAACGTAAAGGCTGGGCGAATGATCGCGGGCAATCCGATTTCATCCAAGGCCTCATTGGCCATGCGAACGCCGGCGTTCAAATCGGTTTTACCTTCGGCATCTTTCGGCGCGGTAATAATCGTGGCTTTGGGGTTTTCGATCCCCAACCGATCCATCGCTTCGCGAAATAATTTACGATCTTCAGCCATTTCAATCGCATCACGCTTCGCGCCGATCATTTCAACGTTGAATTTATCTAAAACGCCCATTTCCTCTAGCGCCAAAGATGTGTTCAACGCAGTTTGCCCACCCATCGTGGGCAATAACGCGTCGGGGCGTTCTTTTTCGATTATCTTAGCAACCACATCTGGGGTGATCGGTTCGATATATGTGGCATCCGCCAAGCCCGGATCCGTCATAATCGTGGCCGGATTGGAATTGACCAAAATCACCCGATACCCTTCTTCTCGCAACGCTTTACAGGCCTGCGCCCCTGAATAGTCAAATTCACAAGCTTGTCCGATAACAATAGGACCGGCTCCGATGATCATGATCGATGAAATATCGGTTCTTTTGGGCATTATAAAACCTTTGATAAAGCGGCGAAACAGCCGAGCGCTGCCAAGCAAGACGCGGCAAATTGTTGTGGGTTATAGAGATCACGCTGCAAGGTGCAAGTGCCTAGGCAAAAATACCATTATTTGCAGTAAAAGTGTCTGTCTTCTTTGCTAAACTGGTCCTATGAGGAACGTAAGAATAGCAGCGGACGTGACATGAAGATTCGGTTTGACACAGGCGATGCGCAACAACCGCGCAGTTTTGACCACCCGATCAGGGTGATTTGCGCTGCCTCCCCCTCAGCGCTGCCAAACGCGCTGGCAGCTTTGGATGCCGCGCTTTCACAAGGGCATTGGATCGCGGGCTATGCCAGCTATGAAATGGGCTATGCGCTCGAGCCGCGCCTCAACGCGGCAATGCCGGAAAAGCGGCAATGGCCTTTGCTGTGTTTCGGCGTTTACAAAGGCCCAACAGCGCGGCGACCCGTCTCAACCACAGCCCACCGGGCCGCGCAGCTTGGCGCCTTTACCCCGCAATGGCAGTTTGACGAGTATGAAAAGGCCTTTTCCACCATCCAACATTATATCGCTGCGGGGGATATTTATCAGGCCAATCTTACCTTCGGGCTAACAGCGGAATTCCAAGGATCGGTTGCGCGTTTGTTTGACGATCTCAGCGCTTACCAAGCGGTAAAACACGGCGCCTTGGTCGAACAAGAGGATGGCCGGGCGATCATATCGCGGTCTCCAGAATTATTTTTTCGCACAGACGCGTCAGGGCAGATCGAAACCCGCCCGATGAAAGGCACACAGCCGCGCGGCATCACGAAACCTGAAGACCAGAAACGGCTAAACTATCTGCAATCTGACCCGAAAAATCGCGCAGAAAACCTGATGATTGTAGACCTTCTGCGCAATGATATTTCGCGCATTTGCGAGGCAGGATCGGTGAAAGTGCCTTCGCTTTATCGCGTGGAAACCTATGCCACCGTTCATCAGATGACCTCGCAAGTTTTGGGTCAATTGCGCAAAGACCAAACACTGTCTGATATTTTCAAGGCGTTGTTTCCGTGTGGCTCTATCACCGGTGCGCCAAAATTGCGGGCGATGCAAATTTTGCGGGATTTGGAGCCCGAGCCGCGTGAAATTTATTGTGGCACGATCGGCTGGGCCGCGCCGGATGGCAGCTCTGAGTTCAACGTTGCGATCCGCAGCCTGATGATCGATAATCAAAGCGTTCAATTAAACGTTGGCGGCGGCGTGGTCTATGACAGCGATGCCGCCTCAGAATATGAGGAAGCTCTGTGGAAAGCCCGCTTCGCAACCACATTCCAAAAAACTGCCGATTGATTGAAACCCTGCGGATTGATCCGCAGCGCGGGGCGGTGGATATAAAACGGCATTTAGACCGCATGTGCCTAAGCGCGCAAAAATTGGGGTTTGTTTTTCAGCGCGGCTTCATCACCGAAAAACTTCAAACAATCAAAACCACCAAAGTCTTGCGATGCCGGCTTACCATTGACCAAGCCGGAGCCGTTGAAATAACCCAGGCGCCGCTTGCCCCCACGCAGCCCGAATGGCAGGTTGCCATCAGCGCGCAGCGGTTAACTTCCTATGATCCCTGGCTGCGCCATAAAACCACCCAACGCCAGATCTATGATGACGCTCGCGCTGCGCTGCCACCCCATATCGATGAGATGATCTTTTTCAACGAAAAAAATCATCTCTGTGAGGGCACGATCACCAATGTTTTTCTGCAGCTTAAAACCGGAGAATGGGTGACGCCCCCAATCAGCAGCGGGTGCTTGCCCGGCGTGTTACGAGCCCGCAAACTGGCAAAACGTCAAGTGCGGGCAAAAATAATCACCGCTAAAGATTTGGAAAATTGCCAGTCGTTTTGGCTTGGCAACGCGCTTAGAGGCGAAATCAAAGGCAAACTGCTTCTGGGATGACTTGACATCAGCCCCACAACCCTGTGTATCGGCACAAGAATTGATCTTTGCTTGGAAAGGCCAAAGCCATGCACGTCTATCGCAGCCATACATGCGCCGACCTGAATAAATCAAATGTCGGAGAGACCGTGCGTCTTTCAGGCTGGGTGCACCGCGTGCGTGATCATGGTGGGTTGCTGTTTATCGATCTGCGCGATCATTATGGCATCACGCAGGTGATGGCGGACCCGGACAGCCCCGTGTTTGCAGAAATTGAAAAGCTGCGCAGCGAATGGTGTATCCGCATTGATGGCAATGTCATGCTGCGCGATGAAAGTCTGATCAACGCCAAAATTCCCACGGGTGAGGTTGAGGTATTTATTCGCGATCTGGAAGTTTTGGGGCAAGCTGAAGAGCTGCCGCTGATGGTCTTTGGCGAGCAAGATTATCCTGAAGAAACGCGCCTGCGCTACCGCTATTTGGATCTGCGCCGTCAAAAGTTGCAAGACAATATGAAGCTGCGCTCAGACGTGGTGGCCAGTATCCGACGCAAAATGTGGGACCGTAATTTCCGCGAATATCAGACCCCGATCATCACAGCCTCAAGCCCGGAAGGCGCGCGCGATTTTCTGGTGCCAAGCCGACTGCACCCGGGCAAGTTCTATGCATTGCCGCAGGCGCCCCAACAGTTCAAACAACTGATCATGGTCTCGGGCTTTGACAAATATTTTCAAATTGCCCCCTGCTTTCGCGATGAAGATCCGCGGGCGGATCGCTCTCCAACTGATTTTTATCAACTTGATCTTGAGATGTCATTTGTCACGCAACAGGATGTGTTTGACACGATTCAACCTGTTTTACGTTCGGTTTTTGAAGATTTTGGCGGCGGGCGCACGGTCGATGCCGATTGGCCTCAAATCTCTTATCGCGATGCAGCGCTTTGGTATGGCTCGGATAAGCCAGATCTGCGCAACCCGATCAAAATGCAGCGCGTTTCTGATCATTTCCGCGGGTCGGGCTTTGCAATTTTTGCAAAATTATTGGAACAAGAGGGCACTGAAATTCGCGCCATCCCCGCACCCGGGGGCGGCAGCCGCAAGTTTTGTGATCGAATGAATGCATTTGCGCAAAAAGAAGGCTTGCCTGGCATGGGCTATATTTTCTGGCGCAGCGGCGAAAACGGCATGGAAGCGGCGGGGCCTTTGGCCAAAAATATCGGGCCAGAGCGCACAGAAGCGATCCGGCAGCAGCTTGGCCTCGATGTGGGGGATGCTGCGTTGTTCTTGGGCGGAAAA
>ERZ1047985.2958-NODE-2958-length-10329-cov-5.696807_pt1 | contig 10329 bp, 8 predicted proteins | sample MGYA00383097_ERZ1047985 | MGnify/ENA primary metagenome ERZ1047985 (study PRJEB29581, sample SAMEA5548367) | metagenome | biome: marine; feature: coastal; material: water | depth 50 m | study: Short-term variability in the microbial, nano- and picoplankton...
AGTTCGTTTGTCCTGAGCTTGTCGTTCTTCGACTGCTTCGCGCTCAGAATTAGCGGTTAATAGTTCGTTTGTCCTGAGCTTGTCGTTCTTCGACTGCTTCGCGCTCAGAATTAGCGATTAATAGTTCGTTTGTCCTGAGCTTGTCGAAGGAAGTAGCCTTTTGACAGGCTCTAATCAGTTTCAGCTTTTACCTGCTCTTGGGCATATTCCCTATTTTTTTGCTTGAGTAATTTATCAACATATCGAGTCATTTTCACTTTTTGTTTGATGGATGACTCTAAAATTTCTTCAATCTCACGTAAAACATTTTTCATGTTTTCAACTTTTTCACTTGAGTTCACCACAAGAGGTTGGCTACCCTCTATATTCTCAAGTTTACTGCCGTTAAGAGAGCCTGTCAGCTCTGCAGACATCTCTTGAGCAACGTCATTAATGGCATCAACACCAAAGCTGTTCAATTCCTCTAAAAAGCCAAACAGTAGAAGGCGATCGACGAAGATATTGATTTTCCGTGGAACTCCTAATGTCTTTTTGTGGATCAGATCAAAAGAGTCTTCAGAGAATAAGTCTTCTTTTTCGCAACCTGCCTGATGAAGTCGGTGGTTGATGTAATTTTTCACTTCTTCTACATTTAATGGTTTTAAATGCGCAGAAGCTATAATGCGTTGTCTAAACTGCTCCATGTTAGGCGCTTGAATAATATCCTTTAATTCTTCTTGCCCAAGTAAAAAGCTTTGAATAAGCGGTTTGTCGTCCAATTGAAAATTAGAAAGCATGCGCAATTCTTCAACGGTTTCAGCCGGTAAATTTTGAGCTTCATCAACTAAAAGTAGGGCTCTTTTACCTTCTTTATGCAGTTGAATTAAAAACTTCTCAATACTCTGTAAAACGTCAGCTTTACTGTTGCCTTTTAAAGGGATATTAAATTCTGCAGCAACCAATTCAAGTAATTCATCTGGAGATAGTTTGGTTGTGACTAACTGTGCAGCAACTATGTTGTCATCAGCTATAGTTGACAATAAATTACGGGCAATAGTGGTTTTGCCTGTACCAATAGGGCCAGTAATAACAATGAAACCCTCACCTTGGTCTAAACCGTATTGCAAGTAAGAAAGAGCTCGTTGGTGATGTCTAGTAGCGAAGAAAAATCTAGGGTCAGGACTTAATTGAAAAGGGCGCTCACTAAAGCCGTAGTAACTTTCGTACATATTAAAAATCTTTTGTAATATTAATGTAGGCGCGAATCTCTTCATAGGTTAACGCTACTTGGCTAGATTCACGTTCAAGGTATTGTAAGGTGAAATAAGCCGATAAAGATGATGCCAAGCTTCTATTATAAGTGGCTGAGACTGTTTTATAGGTATCGTCTTGTCTAGGATTGGTCGGGACAAAGTTTTTATCAAAAATAGCTTCTCGATAGCTAGCTAATAGCTTCAAGCTACTGCGCGGGCTTAATGTTCGAGTTGCAGATAAGCTAGCATTTAAATTACCAGTAATAATACCCGTACTTAAGCTTTTACGCTCTGTGGTACCAACATCAAAAGCAAATGTCGTTCTTGATAGGGAAAGGGTTGAGTTCCAAGCTAAACGCTTATTCAAGCTAAATTCGTTGTTCTCAACGGGCGCTAAACCGGTTAAAGGCACTAAGATAAAACCTGTAGTATCCGTGGGTGGCTGTGTTGATGGTAAGCAAGTATTAGCATCAAATGGTCTGTCATTCGGACACCAAAACTCACCCAAATTGAACTCTTGAAAACTATTACGATCAAAAACTTCTATGCTTTCTTGGTAAGATATTTTATTGGTTAATCGTTTAGTTTTATGGGAAAGATCTAGGTTGTATGAACTACCAAAAAAACGTTTATTATAACCGGCAACTAGTGAGGTGCGCTGTGATGGCTGCCAATTGATATTGGTGGCAATATAATCATCACTGGCAGTTTTATCTTCAACATAGTTATAAGAAACATCGATGTAAAAGTGATCAGAGGCTTGCCAACGGATACCTGGCCCCCATGAGCTAGTTGTGGCTTGGTTTGTACCAGCCGCGGTACCCGTAATATCTTCATCGTAAAAGCGCAGAAAAGGGTTGAGCTTAAATGAAGTTATTGCGCCTATTTGCGCCTCAATGCTGTAATTACTTCCAGTGGAATTGGTATTTTCTCTATCTGAATATAGAGCGGATAATGACCAAAAAACATTGCGGGCCGCATTGCCATTTGTACTACTTATTGTGGCAGAGTAGCCTTTACTTTCACCAATGCTGTCTTCAGTTTCTGTTAAGTTATAAATTAGACTACCGTTGAAATTATGGCTACTGTTAGCAGTTTGGTACTGTAGGCCGGAAGTATGAGTTAGCTGTTGTACGGTATCGCCAGAAACCAAATCGGCTAGTGAGTTATTAGCACTATTTTGACTAATATTAGTTACACGAGAGGAGGCAATAAGTTTGGGGCCATCACGCCACAAAGAAAATAAACCATCAACACTGGCGCTTTGGTAATCATTATTTAAATCGCTATTGTGGCTATAAGCGGCATAAGTTTTTGTGCCCGAAAATGAAAAGTCCACTTCGCGAGATTTAAACTTTGCATCAAGGCTTGCAATAAATTGACTAACAACACTGGATTGATGATTAGCCGATGTTAGTTCAACATTATTACTATAAGTCTCGGTAATACCAATATTAGGCTCAAAACTCCAATCACCTGCGAAAGCAACACTAGAGGCTAACGTTAAAGGTATTAGGGCACTTAGCTTATTAAGCCGCTTTTTATTGCTGTTTTTTGCCATAACCATAGCCATAATAGCCATATACATCCTTTTTCGATCTTATCGTCTTATTCATGACACAGCCAATAGCAATATCCTCATTGAGTTGTGACACCGCACGTTTCACGTCTTCTATTTTTGTTTTAGATTCTTCAACAACAACTATCGCTTGGCCGACTAAATCTGATAATACTGGCGTCTCAGTAACCCCTAGAATTGGTGGACAGTCAAAAACAACCAAACGATCAGGGTAGCGCTGTGCTAATTCTTGCGCTAGCTCTACCATACGCTCACTCGCCAATAATTCATTGGTTAGATGGTGAGGTTTACCTGCTGGAATAAGTTTAAGGTTTGGAATATTCGTGTTGTAAATTACCTCGCTTAACGAGTCTACCTCGGCTAAAAGGTATTCCAATAAACCTTTTTGCGCTTCAAATTCTAACTCTCTATGCAAGCTTGGCCTAAGTACGTCGGCATCTACTAATAGCACTGTTTTATCTTGCTCTAGAGCAATGCTTAGCGCTAAATTAATAGAAACAAATGTTTTTCCTTCATTAGCGTTAGAGCTACTAACCATAATTAAATTACTATGTTTTAAGGTTTTAGCTGCAGGTCCAAAGGCATTGTTAAGTAACTTGCGTTTTATATGACGAAATTCTTCTTGAATATGGTGGGCGCTGTTGGTGCTATAAATAAAACCACGCTCAGTTAGTCGCTCCCCATTAAGCATTATTTTATCCGTACCTTTTGGCTCAGAAGGTTTGTTACTAGTCGTTTCAACAAGCTTCACATCTTGTGAGCTAGGTTGAAGCTGTGCCTTTTCAGACTCTAACACCAGTGACGGTTCAACTGTCTTTTTCTGGGCTGTCTCTTTTTGTTTAGCTAATGCTTTTTCGATAGTACTCACAGCTTAAAATATCCTTTTTAGAGGTGCTTGGATAGCATCAGGAAATAAAAAATAACTCATAAACATCATCAATAAACAAAGCAATAATAAATTGGAGCCTATAAAAATCAATGTCTTTCTTCTATGCCACTTTTGTAGCCCCAAGTTTTCGTTAGCAGATACAACACCAAAAACAGGGACGCCTGTCGCTTTATTTAATTGGTTAGTTGAGGTGGCAATTGGCGTTAACTGACTCATGAGTAGAGACAAGCCAATACCTACACCCACACCTAATACAGCAACTATGCCAAAGAAAACATACCTAGCAGGACCAGATGGCTGAGTGGCTGCTCTTGGTGGATCTATGACGCGAAATTGAATTTTATCAGTAGTTTCATCGGCCTGTTGTGCTAATTGTGCGGTTTCTTTACGAGCTAATAAATCCTCATATTTAGCTTTGGTTATTTCATAACCGCGATTAAGAGCAACTAGTTCAGCTTCGATCTCAGGTAAGGTGTGAATTTTACTTTCAAGCTCTTGTACCCGTTGACGATAGTTATTTACTCTAACAGTGAGCGATGCGGTTTCATTTTCTAAACTGTTCACTTGTACCTTCATTTCTTGATAAACAGGGTTTTTATCAACAGAAGATATTGCCGATTGTGAATTAGCGCCTGCCGCTTTCATTGACTCATAATATTTTTCAATTTCGGTAGTACGTTGTTTATTTAAACTTTCAACTCGGCCTTTTAACTGTTTTACATCAGGGTGGTTGTCAGTGTATCTAAGTTGTAACTCATCAAGCTGCTCTTCTAGTTGAGTGATTCTGCCGTCATAGGAGGTGGCTACTGAACTGTTGCTTTGAACCTTATTTGAAAACAAACCAAAAACCGGTTCTTCACCTAATAGTTGAGCTTGAGCTGAGGCCAAGCGAGTTTCAATTTCTTTAAGCTGAAGTTCGGCTTCTTCTAATTTAGCCTTTTCAGTTTTTAAATTGGCATAAAAGCCACCTGATTGATCAGGCAAAACACCGCTGTATCTTTGTTTGAAATCAGTTAAACGAGACTCTGCTGCACTTAGGCGGCTTTCATAATCTTTAAGTTGTGTGTTTAAAAACTTTTGAGCGCTATCGGAGTCACTGCGGGTCTCGCCGAGGGTATTTTCGATAAATACTGTCAGTGCTGATTGAACAATATTTTTTGCCATTTCAGGATTTTTATCTTCAATTGCAAGCGTATAAATGTTTTCTCGTCCTGCGCTGGATATTATAATATTCTCTTTCAGTCTTTTTATAATGGCTTCATATTGCTCGGTATTTGTCGCTTGTACGTCTAAATCGGTCATACGAGAAATACGCTCTAAATTAGGGCGACTTAATAAAGTTTTTACCATTAACCGAATTTGGGTGTCAGGGTTGGTTTCAACCGTCAAACCACGTAATAAAGGGCGTAATAATGATTGTGTATCTACGTAAACACGGGCTTCTGACTCGTAAACATCAGGCATTGCCGCAACAAAATACCAACCAATTGGGCAGATAAGCCAAGTAGATATAATGATATATCTACGTTTTATCCAAATTCCTTTTAGATAATCAATTATCTCAGCGAGTATTTCTTGCATTCCTGACCTCTTGCGCCTGACATCTATATTTACAGGCTGTAAAACTTTAAACGGTAATATCTATCGTATTTATTCACCACAACTTGTGGAAGCCGTCATTCCGTAGGTTTTTTGTACGGAGTCTTGAGCAATTATTCTGAGATCCTCAATGAAGACACCATGAGGATGACAGAAAGTGAATAGTTATTATTGAGTTAACATTAAAATGTCCTTAAATATTTTTGTTTAAGGACTCTCTAATATCCTAACTCTTCTACTTTAAAACCACGCTTCTGGGATAATAATAATATCACCAGGTAGCATATCGACATTAGCGGAAATTCTGCCATCTTTTAATAATTCGTCAATCATGATTTCATATTGCTTTTGCTGACCGTTTTCAATTCTAACTAATACCGCATCGTTACCATCTGCAAACTCAGTTAAGCCACCCACTTGAATCATAACGTCAAGTAAAGTCATGTGCTGAGTATAATTTATCGCACGTGGCTGTGCAGCTTCACCAATGACTCGAATTTGTTCACTAAATGGGCCAACAAAATTATTTACTGTTACGGTTACTATAGGGTCGCGTAAGTAAGTGGATAATATCTTTTCAATTTCGCGCGCCAGTTCAGTGGGGGTTTTGCCTGAGACTTCAATATCTTCAACTAACGATGTGGTGATCATACCGTCAGGGCGAACAGCAAATGATCCTGAAACCTCGGGATTACGCCAGACAAAAATATTTAAAACATCGCCAGCGCCAATGAGATATTTATAGGAATTAATATCGGCAGTCTTAGAGGGATGTAATGTTGCGGTGGCAAGAGGCTTATTTGCACTACTACATGCTGAGATAAACTGTGCGAAAAGCAGCACAACGATTATTTTTAGTGTTTCGGTTAAACGTTTGTCCATGGTTCGACCCTTTTAACTTCAAAATGGTTAATTTTTATTTTCATAAATGATTGTATGGTATTTTTTTCACATATGCTATACCAAAAAAATGTCATGGTATTTGCGTATTAATAACATTTAGGTATGCACTTTAATGAGTGTAAATTAAACGTTAACTTTTTATTTAATTTTGCTAGAATCGTTATTCCAATAACAATAACCTGCGTAAAGGTTCCTTTTTTATCTGGGAAAGGGATGCATTAGTTAGCAAAACATTTTCATCTTAAGTTTGTTAGCTTATTTATAGAAGGAAGCCTAGCCTCTTATGTCTAGCCCCAAGTTTCAAGATTTATCATTAAGCAGCAAATCGTTAATTCTCGTAGAATTGATTTTGTTTTTTTGTGCCTTGCCCTTAACCTTTTATGGCAATAGTCTGGTTGGTTTTATCAATGCACATATTATCCCTTATAATTACTTCTTCATCTATGCATTAGTTTTTTCCATGGTGAATCAGTTAAGTTGTTTAGCGCTTGGGCTATATGATTCAAAATTACGGGTGAATTTCAGAGGGGTTTTACGTCGGCTATTAATGTGTATTGCCGTTGCTTTCTTTATTTTAACCATGCTTAACCCCCTCTATGGTCAAAATGTTTTGCCAATAGAAATTGTTGCACTGGCTTCCTTTTTGAGTTTTATTCTTGTTTCTTCATTTAGGTACTTTACTTTTCAAGTGGACTTTTTTGGTTTCAATAAACGTAAAGTGTTAGTGTTGGGCGCTGGAGAGCGCGCCTCTATAATAGAAAAAAGAATGCGCCGTGATGTGGATAGACAAAATTTCTCAGTGCATGGCTTTATCGTTATGGATGGCGATTCAGAGCAAGGTATTCAAGAAGAGACTCGTATAAACCTAGAAAACTCATTAGTTAATTATGCTATAGATAATCATATTGATGAAATTGTCGTTGCCAGTGATGAACGCCGTAATAATTTGCCCGTAGACGAGCTTTTTGCTTGTAAAATACGTGGCGTAGAAATTACTGAAATATTAGATTTTATTGAGCGAGAAACAGGACAGATAGCGGTAAACCTCATTTATCCAAGTTGGGTTATTTACTCTAACGGCTTTGCTTCGACCAATTATTTACGCAACGCTCTTGATTGGATTTTCAATGCAACGTTAGCATTTTTCCTCTTTCTTCTTACTTGGCCTGTGATGTTAATCACTATGATTTTTATCAAATCTGATGAAGGGCTAGGTGCACCAGTATTTTACTATCAAGAGCGTGTAGGTCTTGATGGTGAGCCATTTAATATTGTGAAATTTAGAAGCATGCGTTTAGATGCTGAAAAATTTGGTGCACAAATGGCGAGTGAAAACGACCCTAGAATTACCAAAATAGGTAACTTTTTACGAAAATATCGTATTGATGAATTGCCACAAATTTATAATGTAATGCGGGGAAATATGGGGTTTGTTGGCCCTAGACCAGAGCGACCAGAATTTGTGCAACAATTAATCAAAACCATCCCTTATTATAATGAGCGCCATAATGTTAAGCCTGGTTTAACAGGCTGGGCGCAATTGAAATACCCATACGGCTCTACCGAAGCAGACTCATTAGAAAAACTGAAATATGATTTGTACTATATTAAGCATCGTAGTTTTTTATTAGATTTGCTTATATTGATCAGAACTGTTGAGATTGTTTTATTTGGTAAGGGGCGTTAATGGTTTTTGTTAACTCCTTTGCCTATCAAGCAACTCAGATAAAATCCACTGAGCAAATAATTTTGGGTAAGTTGTATGAATAGTAGTATACCTGCCAAGCAAGCGATGACTGTCGATGTTGAAGACTACTTTCATGTTTCAGCATTTGAGAAAAGTATTAGTCGCTCTGACTGGGCAAATTTAGAGCTCAGAGTTGAGCTAAATACCTATCGTTTACTTGAATTATTTGAGCAACATCAAGTCAAAAGCACATTTTTTACATTGGGGTGGGTAGCAGAGCGTTGCCCTGAATTGATTAAAGCTATTGTTAACCAAGGCCATGAGCTGGCAAGCCATGGTTACTCGCATCAACGTGCTACCATGATGGATGCTGAGCAATTTCGTCAAGATGTTAATAAAAGTAAACAGATTTTAGAAGACGCTGCAGGTCAGGCCATTGTCGGTTATCGAGCTCCAAGCTTTTCTGTCGATGATAGTAATACTTGGGTTTATGACATTTTAATAGAACTTGGCTTTGAATATAGTTCTAGCACTTACCCGATAACACACGATTTGTATGGTGTGCCTGATTGGCCTCGTTTTATGCATCAGCGTCCGGAAGAGATTGATGATAAAGGTATTATTGAAATACCAGTACCAACTTCACGAAAAAATGAGCAAAATACTGGGATCGGTGGCGGTGGCTATTTTCGCCTTTATCCTTACTGGTTATCTAAAAGGCGCATTGACAGTTATTTAAAAACAGAGCGGCAACCTTATAGTTTTTATTTTCATCCGTGGGAAATAGATCCGCAGCTACCTAAAGGGAAAGCTGCCCAATTAAAAACAAAATTACGCCACTCCTTGAATTTATCTCGTATGGAGGGCAAGGTAGTACGACTTCTGGAAGATTATCAATGGGACACCATGAAAAGTGTTTATTTGAAAAAGTAAATGGATCCTCGACAAGAAACTTCGAGGATGACGTAGTGTTTATATCACTTATGTCATTCCAGCAGCCTCTTAGCTGGAATCTATGAGAAGGGTAGTAACATAGAATCAAGGATGATTTTAATGAAAGCTCCAGCTGTATATATTTTAGCAAGCAAGTACAAGGGGACTTTATACATCGGCGCTACAAGTGATTTAGTAAAACGTATATGGCAACATAAGAATAATTTTGTTGAAGGCTTTACTCATAAATATAGTGTTCATCAGTTAGTATATTTTGAGCAGTATGACAGTATTATTGATGCGCTTACACGTGAGAAGCAATTAAAAGCTTGGCACAGAAGCTGGAAAATCAGATTAATCGAGAAAAACAATCCGCAGTGGCGAGATTTATACGCTGAAATAGGATTTTAGATAATTGGATCCTCGACAAGAGATTTCGAGGATGACGTAATAGTTAGTAAACTTTTTCGTCATTCCTGCGGTGTTTTAGGCTGGAATCCATAGAGTAAGAACAATAATAAGAGAATGGAAACTTGATCAATAATTGTGAAATAAAACGCTTATCTCCAGCACAGTTTACCCTGTGGGATGACTATGTGAAAACTCACCAGCAAGGGAGTTTTTTTCATCTGAGCGGCTGGCAAAACGTTATTGAGCAGAGTTTCAATCATCCTTGCTACTTTTTATATGCGTATAAAGAAGGTTCTATTTGTGGAGTTTTACCTTTAGTTGAAGTTAAAAGTAAGCTTTTTGGCCATGCGTTAGTTTCTACCCCATTTTGTGTATACGGTGGTGCTATTGCGGACTCTGACGACATTGTGCGCCAATTAGAACAAGAAGCTTGTCAACTTGCAGAGCAACTGCAGGTTGATTACCTTGAATTACGCTATAAAGAGGCTCAAGCATCTTCGTTATTATTAAAACAAGCTCACAGCACATTTGGCTGTAATATTGCTGAAGATAGCGACAAAATTCTCGCTAGTATTAAGAAAAAACAACGAGCAGTTATTCGTCATTCATTAAAAAATGACCTAAACTGTTCGATTAGCGATAATTCAAATACTTCTGGCTCAGGTAAAAAAGACTTCACTGATTTTTATCAGCTACTCTCCACCAGTTATCGCAATCTAGGTACGCCTATATTTACTAAACGTTATTTTGAAAACCTTATGGCAACCTTTGGTGATTGTAGTGATATTGCTGTTATTCGAGATAAAAATAACCAACCTTCTTCAGCGGTAATGAATTTTTATTTTAATGAGCAAGTGCTGCCTTATTATGGTGGTGGCAATGACAGTGCTCGTGGCTTAAAGAGTGCTGACTTTATGTATTATCAGGTCATGTGTCATGCACAAGAAAAAGATAAAACTTGGTTTGATTTTGGCCGCAGTAAAAACGACAGTGGACCTTATAAATATAAGAAAAACTGGGGGATGGAACCACAGCCGCTGCATTACTATTATCATTTGGTCAATGCCAGTGAATTGCCAAACCTGAGTCCGAATAA
>ERZ1047985.2963-NODE-2963-length-10319-cov-17.393414_pt1 | contig 10319 bp, 3 predicted proteins | sample MGYA00383097_ERZ1047985 | MGnify/ENA primary metagenome ERZ1047985 (study PRJEB29581, sample SAMEA5548367) | metagenome | biome: marine; feature: coastal; material: water | depth 50 m | study: Short-term variability in the microbial, nano- and picoplankton...
GGAGAAGTTCCTCCACTTGTAGTTATTATTGCTGTTCCATTATTATATCCGAAACATATAGCGTCAGTAGTAATAATACTAGAGGACAATAAGTCTGGTTCGCTTATTATTACTTGGTTATTAAACGTACATCCGTTAGCGTCAGTTAAGGTATAGGTATACGTTCCATCAAAAAGAGTATTAGGATTTGATGTACCCCAATTCTCATTATAAGGTGATGTGCCTCCACTAATATTTAGTCCTACGCTACCAGTGTTCTCATCCTTACAAAGTACATGGGTAATATTCTCAGTAACAACTAGCTCTTGAGGTTCTGTAATTACTACTAAATTTGAAAAACTACAATTCTGATTATCAGTTACGGTATAAATGTAATTCCCTGCAGTTAAGTTTACAGGATTATATCCATTCCAATTTTCTGTGTATGGAGGTTGTCCTCCTAATATATTGATAGTAACAGATCCTGAATTTTCTCCAAAACAAGCTACATTGGTTATATTCTCTGTTGATGTAATTCCATTTGGTTCAATAATGGTAAAATTAAATGTAGAAGTACAATTATTTGCATCTGTTACATCTACAGAATGAATCCCAGCAGTTAAATTAAAGACATCTTCAGTAGTTGCGGAATTAGACCATAAATAAGTGTAGATTCCTGTTCCTCCACTAGTAGAAATATCTATACTTCCATCATTCCCGTTACAATTTGTGACATTAGTTTGCGTAGAGCTTACATTAATAGCAGTTGGCTGAGTAATAGTAATGCTTTCTATTACAATACAATTATTTGCATCTGTCACATTTAATGTGTATATACCTGCAGAAAGATTAGAGACATCTTGAGATGTTGCTGAGTTACTCCAAGAATATTGATATGGGTTTAATCCTCCAGAAACAGAAACATCAATACTACCATCCGACCCTGCATTACAAGTTGTATTTGTTTGTGTATATGAAACTATAGGAGGTGTTGGTTCTGTTAAAGTAACAGTATGTGTACTTGTACATAAATTTGCATCTGTAACTGTAAGAGTAAATGTTCCTGAAGAGAGACTATTTATATCTTCTGTATTTTGACCTGAACTCCAATTAAATGAATAAGGAGGACTTCCTCCAAGAGTTGTAATATCAATACTTCCATCAGTAGCTCCACATGTAGAGATATTGTTTTGCGTCGCAGAAATCTGAATGTCAGATGGCTCAGAAATCGAAACTGCATTTGTATAAATACAACCATTATTATCTGTTACTGTATAATTATAAGTCCCGACAGAAAGAGAAGATGAGTTATTAGACCCCCAATCTTCTATATATGTTGGTGTTCCTCCAGAAATGGAAAGATTTACACTTCCATCATTGAATCCGAAACAACTCACATTATTTATGACTTCAGAAACAGAAATAGGGGGTGGAGATGTAATATTTATAGAACTTGAATAAGAACAATTATTAGAATCAGTAACAGTGTAATTATAGATGTTTACTGGAAGAACATTGGGAGTTGTATATGTAGTAATCCCCCCAGTTAAAACTTGAGAAAATCCTGCTACGTTTATAGTGTAATCGGTAAATCCTCCTGAAATATTTAACGAGATACTTCCATCAGTTCCACCATCACAACTTACATTATTTATAGCTTCAGTTACTAAGATCGGAGCAGGTTCTGTAATATTAATGAATCCCGTATTTACACATCCATTCTGATCAATTACATCTACAGAATAAGATCCTGCTGCAAGACCATAAATACTATCTGTTGTTTGTCCAGAGGACCAAACATAAGTAGATGATAATGAAGAAGACGATACAACAGCGGTTCCATCATTTGATCCACTACAAAGAACATCTGTCGATATAACATTGACTGTAAAAGCAGCTGGTTCATAAATGATACAACTATCAGTGAATGAACACCCGTTCGCATCTGTAACTAAATATCCATATGTTCCAGCAGATAAATTAGTAGGACTAGCTGCTCCCCAATTTTCAATATAAGGAGCGGTACCAGAGATAATATTTAGTATAGCGCTTCCATTAGTAAATCCATTACAACTTGCATTAGTTGTTGTTGCAGTGGCAAAAGGAGATGAATTAACAATTAAATTTTGAGAACTTGTTGAAGAACATCCATTACCATCTGTATAAGTATAATCTATTGTGTTATTTCCTACATTTAGTACTGAAGGAGTAAAAGTTGTTGAATTTGATCCATTAACACTATAGGTCCCTCCTGAAGGAGTTGCGGTGTTTAATGTAATAGGTTGGTCATTGTCGCATAAATTTGAAAAAGGTGGCATACTCACAATTGGTGAAATATTTACATTTACAGTAATAAAAGAGGTATCATTAGGACAAGCAGTGGAAGAGCCCTGAACAACATAAGCATATGTGCCAGATGGAGTATTTGCTGGATCAAATTGATTGGAGATACTAGTCCATGAAGAGTTATACCAAATCCCTCCATTGTCCGGATTTCCTAATAGTTGATTCCACATATTAAATGGAGAGTCAGTATCACACACATCTAGGGTATTGTCATCTCCAGCATCACCTCCTAGAATACAGCAGTTTGTAGTTGCATTACCAGATGTCTGAGAGAAGTTAATATTACATGGATTGTTAGAATAATTAGTAATTAAAAGAACGTAATAATCACCATTAGAAGCTCCGGTAATATCACAATCTTCATTCCAGGTAGAAGAATAGCTGCAATCTACAATATTCGCTGCAGTTAATTGATTACACATAGTTGCTGGATTTGTAAATGGTCCCCAGCAGATGAAATCAATATCATTTGTATTACCACCCCATCCAGGAATTGGTGTTGTTCCAGGAGGTCCATTAATTCCTTGAATATTAATTGTCATGTTTCCAGGATTATCAATTTCCATATAATAGAAAGCAGGATTAGGTTGTGAACCTAAACATCCAAAGTTAGCACCTGTTGGAGGAGGTGTGTTTGTAGAGGCAGGAAAGGTGTAGTTTGTTCCTGTACAAAATGGTAGAGCGGTATTACAAGTTCCTTGTGTAAACGCTATATTTGTAATAGATACAAATAAAACTATGTAGAATAGTTTTTTCATATCTATTATTATTATCTAATTAATAAGAAATTCCCTTGGTATTTTCTTTCCTTACCATGTAAATCAATTATATAAATTGCATAGGTATATTTTCCAGATATAGCATAGTTGTCTCCATTTGCAACATAACCGTCCCATCCCTCATTGACGTCAGTTGTATGGAAAATTTCTTGTCCTTGTCGGCTATAAATATAAAAGTCGTATTCCTTTACTCCTTCAATATAAGGAAAAAACAGATCATTAACCATATCATTGTTTGGAGTAAATGAATTTGGAATATAGAAAATAAATGCGTTATCAATTACAATTTTCTGCAATTGTGTATCCCAACAGCCTTTATTAGATTCCACATAAAGTTCTACATAATAAGTTCCGCTATCTAAATCTGAGAATCGGTGAGATAGTTTACCAAAATTAGTGTTAGTAGTAGAATTATCATCAAAATCCCAAGTTCCAGCAATATGCCCTGTAGAGTTATCAGTAAAATTAATAACAGGATTTGTTACATCTGCTGGTTGAGGATATACATCAAAATCTGCTACTGGCATAGGATGTACAATTACATCTGCAATTCCAGTTATTGATTTTCCGACACATCCTTTATCATCTGTAATATTAGTTACAATATAAGTTCCTGCTTCATTAGTAGCGATTATATGTTGATATCCTACATTTGAAACATATTTAGTATTGATACCAACAGTATATTCAAAGTCAAATGTTGGAGTACCATTAGAAGTGTTAAAAATTACATCAACTGTAGAACCATCATTACAAACTTCTCCTCCTCCAGTCACTTCCATTTCCGGTAGAGGATTTACAGTTATTGTAGCTGCATCGGTAAAGTTATCTTTACATCCATTTGAATCTTCAATTGCGGTGTATGTATATATTGAAGTAGTAGTTGGGCTAACCACAATCCTGTCAGAAATAGAATCTAAATCAAATGGAGTACCAACTATTCCGTTTATATTATAAGATAGAGTCCAAGGAGATGTACCTGCACTGAAATCAAAATTAATATTCGTATAATCATCTTTACAAATCTCGGTTGTTCCACTTACATCTACTACAGGAATCTCATTCACTATTAGTGTTTTACTATCGCTTAAACTTTGTGTACAGGTATTTGCATCAGTTACAGAAGTTAGTGTGTAAGTTGTAGTATACTGACCAGGATTTGGAATCTGATATGGACTTCCCGAAACTAAACCTGCTGCATCTACATTTAATGTAATACTATTACTTTCTTCTAAGAGACTTAAATTAAATGGAGGGGAACCAGATAACACAGGGAAAGAAAGTTCAGAAAAATCTCCAAAACAAATTGGGTTATCTCCGCTAATTACGATATCTAACTCAGGTAGTTCTCGGACCAAAATATTTTCAGTATTAACAATGGTGCCAACACATAAATTTGCATCAATAATATCAATAATATCGTAAGGATGATCTCCTGGCAATGGATCTGGAGATAAAGTACTTGTTTGAGTTCCTAAGTTATTGAAGATTAATGGAGGAATAACAGGAGTTCCATTATCACTGTAATTCACAGTAAATGGAGGAGCTCCTGCACTGAAATCTAGTTGTAATATTGCATCATCTTTATAGCAAATTACAGGTGTAGTTGTGCTAAATGTAACGGAAGGATTCTGATTATAAATGATCTGAATATCATTAGGAATGTTTGGTGCTGCTTCAAGATTTACATCAATAATACTAGAAACACTAAAAGTATTTATTCCGAAAATTAAATTAGCATTTGGTATGTTTACAGTAGTAACTCCAACTGAATTTAAAATTTCTGTATAAGAGTTTCCATGTAATACATAATCTACAGTTACCGGAACAACACCTTGTACTAAATTAAATTCGATAGTAGCAATTTCATTTTCACAAATTTCTGGAGTTAAAGTTGAGAATGTAACAATAGGGTAAGGGATGACTGTTACAGGAACTGTTCCATTATAAGTTGTGGTACATCCGTTTCCATCTGTAATTAAACTAACAGCATAAGTAGTAGTAGGCAGTACATTTGGCATCATAGTAGTACTTCCACTCATACCTGAAGCAATAAAGATAGAACCGGTATTAAAAGGAGAATCATCATCAGATATATTTATAGTAAAAGGAACTGCACCAACTAACATTGTTACATCTAATCCAATTGCATAACCTTGAGTTGTTGATGAAGCTGGTAATCCTGTAATTGGGTTGAAAGAAGTAAAGCTTAATACAACAGGCTCCGGATTTATTGTCAAATCAACATTTATTGTTGCATTAGCACATGGAGGAATCCCATTAACTTGATAAGTAAATGTAGTGGTTCCTACTCCATATGTTGATGGATTTATATTTGTTGGGATAGGAACTCCGCTTTCGTACCATGTTCCAGGATCATAACTACCAGATAGTAGATTGTTTAGATTATAAAGATTCCCTGCTCCGTAATCATTTATACAGATTTCTTGTGGGTTTGCTAATCCAGTGATTGGAGTATTAATAACTGCAACAGGTACTATTGTTTGTGCAGTTGTGCAGATTGCAGAAGTAACAACATAAGTGTAGTTTCCTGATGGCATAGAAACGTCAAAATTAAAGGATGGACTAGTAGGTTGTTGAACTCCATTAGCATCTATCCAATTTCCAGTTAAATCTTGTCCAGCAAGTTGATTAGATAAATCATAAACAGATAAGTCATCCTCACAAACTGATAATGGTAATATTAATACCCCAGAATTAGGAGGAGTTGAAACAGCCACCACCGAATTTTGCGCAGTAGTAATACTACAAAAAGCATCAGATATATTTGTAACTGTTAAATTAGTGATTCCGGCATTTGCTGGAGTATAAGTTATTGGATTTCCTGTAATAAAATCATTTCCATTAATATCAACTATAACATTAAATGGGGGGAGTATATTATCCGTTACTGTAATAGTAAAAGGAGCAACTCCAGTTAAAACAAAACTTAAATCTAAACTTTCTCCCAAACAGATTTGATTAACTGTACTATAAAGAACTGTAGGTAAATCATGTACTTCAATGTCAATTTCTGCCCAAACATCTGGGCAACTTGAAGCAGGATCAGTTATTGTACTTCTGAAAGTGTAAGCACCTGAGAGAGTGGGAGTAAAATTATTAGAGACACCATTCCCATTACTTGTCCAAACAGGAGTATTTGGGAATGGATTTGTAATAAATTCATTGTTTAAGTTTATAGTCTCTCCCATACACATATTTACAGGGATAAGAGGTAATTGACCAGCAATTGGACCAGGGTCTAATATTATTGTAATAGTAGATGTATGATCTAAACATGGAGAGTTGCTCGCGGTGTATGTGTAATCTCCAGCCGGATTGGTGCTTGGGTCGAACATATAGTTTAGTCCTCCAAAAGGCATGTTTAACGGTGCTGGTCCAGGACCAGAAGTATATGTCCAGGTGCCTCCAACATCAGGATTATTAGATAATAATGTAGAAAGATCTATAGTAGGATCTCCTAAACAGAAAACAGGATTAATTAGAGGTGATGTACCTGCGTTTGGTTGTGTTGAAAATGTTACAGTCTGACTTGCATTTGTAATTGGTATCTCGCAACCATTAGGGTCTGCATTATCTATAAAAGAAGTAATATTAAAGGTTGCAGATGGAACAGATGTAGAGATAGTAGGACATAAGTTAATTGGCAATCCTCCTGTACCAACAATATTTCCTGAACTATTAATTGTATACATGTTTGATGAAGATCCACTTGCGTCTATCATTTCAATAATTATAGTATAAGGACCACCCCATGGATATGGAAGTAATCCTGAAAATCCTAAATCAACACAATCTCCTTCGCAAGCAGGATTTGGAACAATAGGGTTTAAGTTCCAAGATCCAGCTAGTCCTGGTACGTTTACTATTCCATTTGCAGTACATCCAGGATTAGTTAAATCTGTAACACTCACCATATAGTTCTGAGGTGTAGCTGTCACTACAGAAGTTGCTTGAGTATTTGGTGGTGTGATACCTACTGTTGATCCTGTTCCTACACCACCAGGAGCAGGACCAGTAGCAATTTCCCAGGAATAGCTATACAAATTTGTAGTTGGGCATGATGGAGTCATAGGTCCAAAATCTAAAGGTGGTACAGTGAATCCAACTGACGGGAGTAATCCTGTTGGAATAGGCCAGAATGGTGTGCTCGGAGAGGTTGTTAATCCCATAGCTGAAATGATATTTCCAGATCCATCAGTTAGTAGATTTCCTTGGTTATCTGTAATGAAATATGCACATTCTGATGGGTTGGGACCTCCTGTCATAAATCTTGTTTCAAAAGTTGCTCCAGGAGCCGCAGAAATTGGGATGTTCCAGATAACAGGTCCGTATTGATCTGTACCAGGCCCATAAGGATCTGGTCCTAATCCTGGAGGGCTCATAGTAATTGTTTGGAATAAAACTCCATCAACATACACCTCTAATCTATTATCAATTGAAGAGGAAGTTTGAGGAATAGTAACCCATCCATCTCCTCCATTATCGTATAAATAGATTTTATAATTACATGTATTAAAATTAACATTCGCATCTAAATCTGTGGATGCAGCGCATGGGCTTAATGGATTTACAACAATTACCGGATTTACAATAGGAGGAGCGACATCTACCTCCACAGTAGTACTGCAGCTTAATAAACTACTGGTATAAGTAAATTCATAATGAGTCAGTACTGTAGGACTTACTGTTAATGTTTGTCCTAATGTAATTATTCCTGTGGAGAGATCTTCCCATTGATAAGCAGATCCTCCAGGAGGTGTAGTTATTATATTAAGATTTTCTAACCCCCAGAAATCAAATTGAGTTGATGAGGCTGCGATTTGACTCCATCTAAAAATTGTATTTGCTGTCTGGGCTGCTAATGGAATTGGAATTGTGTATTGATTCCATGAAGTAAAAGTTTGTAATTGTGGGTTTAGTGGGGAAAAATACGCTATGTTTGTATAAGGGGCAGGATTAACATTAAATGGAAAGAAATTTGCAGGCATATCTATCCATGTAGCTCCAAAATTTATCGAATATTGTAACATAGTACCCTCTTGAGCTAGGTCAGGTCCATCGCATGATCCTGATTGCGCTTCCATTTTATATTCAAATGCTAGGTCTCCTCCACTACTAACATTAATCCCAATGGTCGTTGCTTGTCTTGGTATTGACGAACCATGAGGAAACCAAAGATAATTTCCTGCTGCTATAACTCCTCCTCCACTACAATTAGCAAAAGGGGTTGGAGCAGAAGTGCAGGTACTATTACCTGTAGTCCCACCTGGTGTAATGCTGTTCCATACCGCAGGATTTGGTGTTATTGGAGTAGTCCAACTGTTAAAATCATCTGAAAAACTAGAGGTAATATATCCATCTCCAAAAATCGTAGTTGTTTCTCCACAGGTAATTAGAATATCATCATCAACACAAGTAACGCATACTGGAACTACTTGAGAGTTTGATGTTATAGATGTAAATAATAGTATAAGTGCTGTTAATATTTTAAGGTATACTTTAGTCATCTGATATGGTTATGTTTGTTAATTCAAATTTTGTTAAGGAAACATATTTCTCACTTGTTTCATTATGTACAAAAGCGGAGAAAATAGCATGTTCCTTCCATTGGTTCTCGCAATTTATAGTAATTATTTGCTTGCTGTTAAGATTAATAGTCTTACGAAATTCATCTGCATTTTGTTCAGTATTTATCTTTACACTATCATGCCAAATTTCAGTTTCGTAGTTTAATGTAATCTCCTCTTCACTAAGGTTGGTGAATCTGAAAATAATCATCTCTTTACTTGCTGTAGATGAAAAATCGCAAATCATATAATTATATTCAATCTTTATTTCATCATCATCATAATATAATTCCCAGTTATTAGATTGAGAAAAAAGAGAATTTACAAATAAAATGGAGAATAAAAATAAGGGTAATCTAAGTAAGTTTCTTTTCATAGAGTTAATTTGATTTTTACTAAGCTACAAATATAAATAAAATAACTCATATTTTTCCCGAAAAAACCAGATGATTTAGAGTGTGTATGAGGAAATTCTTAGGTGTTCACAGAATATTTAGCAAACGTAACCTTCTTTATTTGATTGATTCTGTATTATCTTTTAGTGAAAGAATGCTTTCTTTTTCAATTTTTGAAGAGCTAATGAAATGAAAAAACAGTGAGATTAGAAACAACAAGATAATATATCTTTTTGGTATTCTTTTTACATCAAAAATATTAAGAAGAAGTAAGATAAAAACAGATAGAATTGATGTTAAGCTTATTATAATGCTAACATTTTTAGAAAATAAACTTAGTAATTTATTCTTCCAAATAATGTAAAAGATCTTTGGAGGTGATTTCTTCCCTAGTTTTAAGTTGCATTGAGAAATTCGACCTTTTATAATTTCTGATTTAGGATTCAGAACTAAAGATTTTTGGAAATAAAATTTACTTTTTTTAAACTTTTCTTTCTGAAAATAACAAATCCCTATATTGTAATATAGTTCCGGACTCTCCATGTCTTTATCTAGGATTTCTTGATATAATAATATTGCTGAGTCCGTGTTGTTTAATTGAAAAAGAGAGTCAGCCTTTGCAAATAGTTTTTCTGCAGAAAATGAATTTACTGAGATAAATAAGATTAATATCGTATTTAATATTTTCATTTCTTTTTGATGTCAGATTCTACTTCAATTATTATTTCCTTAGCTTCTTCTAATGTTCTTTCCATTTGTAGATTTCTGTCCTTTGAAGGAGAATATCTTGCAAATTCGCAAATATTTAATAGTGAAACAAAGTTGTTTTTTGTTTCTGTTTTAATATTTCTTTTGTCAAAGTAAAGGTCAATAGTTTCTTTTGAAAGTTCAGATGAGTTTACTTCAAATTTATCTGCAAAATATCCCCAAAGTGCCTTTTCAATTTCTTCAAAAAATTGGTCAAAATTGTCATTTTTTAGGCAAAAACGTGCGTTTTTTAGTCGTTTTATAGCTATTTTGGTAGATTTTCTTCTTCTCCTGTCAATTGGATTTACACTTCTTTTCGATAAAATAAAATAAATTAAATATGATATTATGATGATAGCAAAAATTATCCAATAAGAGAATGGATACCATTTTGAGGTGAATTGTCTTCTAGTAATAGATGAGAATCCTGAATTTTCTAATAGAGCTAAATTTATCAAACTATTTTGAGTCGTATCAGTAGG
>ERZ1047985.2974-NODE-2974-length-10281-cov-3.494328_pt1 | contig 10281 bp, 8 predicted proteins | sample MGYA00383097_ERZ1047985 | MGnify/ENA primary metagenome ERZ1047985 (study PRJEB29581, sample SAMEA5548367) | metagenome | biome: marine; feature: coastal; material: water | depth 50 m | study: Short-term variability in the microbial, nano- and picoplankton...
CTCGCCAAATATAAAGCGGGGTTTCGACTCTCGGATACGGTATCGGATGAGGACTGTTGAATCCGTTGGCTGCGTCGGGAGATCGGATAATACCAGGCGAAACAACCCCAATTTGAACAACTCCTGTTGTCCTCGGGATACTTTTTTCTGGGAATAACGGTCGCCTTCTTGAAATGGCAATTCTCTGAGCACCACCTTTCTTGAAATCCCTTCATTACCGTCAATTTCGATTTTCTCTACGATTCCAAGTGGGCCAGGATGGACGAGAATGGATACATGGAGATCCTTGTTAACGGGCTCAACAGAGGATTCAACACGGGCAAAAGCGTGTCCTCGGTTTTGTAGTAATTCTAGTATGTCACTTTCAAGACTTACTTGATCTAAGTCCGTGAAGCGCTCGCCGATGCGTTCCTGGAAATCATCCACCAACGTATTCCACCGGGTCTCGATTTCTGGTTCCAAGGGGGAGGCCAGGTCAATGTCTAGCTCGGATAGTGTTACCGGCGGGCCTTCGGCAATCGAAATAATTACCCGAATAGAATTATCCGATGCGCGATACTGCGAAGCAGGGTAGTCCACAATCGCATCAGGAAAACCATTCCGTTGATAAAAACGCTGCAACCGAATCACATCTCGCTGCAGCTCAACCGGATGGAAGGGGTACTCCTTTTTGTCGATGAACGGCAGGAAGTCTAAACGTTTTCGCCAGCTGAACAGCGCTCCTGGAGCCTTGCTGGACATGCGCGCTTCCAATTGCTCAGACGTAAACGTTCTTGAGTCTGTGAACCGAAAGGAAACGCCCCGAATGGTCGTTTTATCATTACTAAGTGATAACGGGTCCTGTGCCTGGGCGGGCACGGCGTAGCAAATAACCAAAAATATGATGACGAGTGCCCGGTACATGTGGTCCCAATGCGCTAGAAGGTGAGGGGATCCTTATTCGTCATCCAATTCGCGAGCTGTCAGCGTTCCAGATACAGTAATAGTTTCGCCTTCATTGCTCAAGTACGTCGCGATTAGCTCTGGTTTCCGGTGCTTTCTTTCGTGTAAAAGCGTGGTTATAGCTCCTAAAGTGAGAATGAGCCCAGAGAAATACGCCCAAAACACGAGTACGATAATAAGCACGAATGAATCGCCTAAGGCGGCGAGTCCGGATTGCTCAAAGCTTCCAAAGCGAGTAGCGTAGTCTGTAAATCCAATTTTTGCGGACTCCCAAAGCACGGCGGTAAACGTGGCCCCAATCAGAGCACTTTTCCAGGGTGGTCTTGGCTTCGGGGTGAAGAAGATCAATTGGAAAAACATGGCTGTGCTCAAAATCAGTGGCAGGACTACACCAAACGTATCCAATGCACTTTGAAATCCTTCTTGCAACCAGGGATAATCCAAGCCCAAATCCCTCAAGCGGCCCACTGAGTTTTCGTTAAGCGTTTCCCTTGCAATCGTAATAAGGGTAGAGGCGATAAACAGCAATCCAACCTGAAGAGCCATGCGAAAATCGAACATGTACCCCATTAGGACGCCACGATGCTCGTGCCATTCTTCTTGAAAGACGTTGGCTAAAACGGTTCGGAGCGTGGTAAATAGAGTGACGGCTGAAAGCGTAAGTCCTATAACTCCAATAAGAGTCAACGTACCGCTCGCGGACTGTAGCTGACTAAGGAAAGATACAATTTGATCAGATTGATAAGCCGGCAGAAAGTCGCGGATAAGCGCTTCAATGGTCGAAAATGGCCGTTCTTGCTTTAGTATGCTACCGGCCAGTCCCGTTCCAATGAGGATGAGGGGAACGGTCGTAATTAATACTTTAAATGCAATCGCCTGCGCCCATAGAAAAACAGTCTTGGTGTACAGTTCTCGGAGCATCCCCCGGACGTAATACCGGGGCAACGCAACAATGCGATTCAGTCGGTTTTTCCATTCCATACCTGAAAAGTAGACAGCATCCGGCTCGAATAAAAGAGGACTTGCATCTTCGTGTCCGGAAATGGTATGATTTACTCGGTAGTATGGCCCTTTTTCAGCTAACCCCCTCGCGCCATGATCATGCACATACTTTCAATAATTTCCGGATATGCGGTCTGGACAGTCATTTTTTTAGGTGGGTCCGCCGTGGTCCGTAGTGCCATGTCTGATGTACACGATGCGGAGGGACTGACTACGGAAAACACAGCATTATTCGCGTATCTAGTCTTCAGTGTTTTCGCATCTGTTGTAGCAGGGTACACGTCGGCACGCATTTCGAAAATCCATCAGAAACGGGACGTTTGGATACTCGCTGTTGCTCTTTTAGCAACAGGAATTCCGGTTCAGTTGGGAGTATGGGATGTTATACCGGTTTGGTATAACTCGACCTTTCTCATCTTGTTAGTCCCCTGTACACTACTGGGCGGTACATTTTATGGGCGCCAACGCAAGGTTTAAGCCGTTGCTTTCTTGGCTTCAAACGTAGGCTCGGCCTTGTGTTCTACGGTTTCCCGAGTAATAATACAGCGGGAGATATTTGACTTGGAATGAATGTCAAACATGATTTCAAGCATTGTCTTCTCGAGCACGGCACGAAGCCCTCGAGCACCTGTGCCTAGTGCTTTTGCCTTAGAAACTACCGCTTCGATGGCGCCATCATCAAAGATGAGCTCCATACCATCCATTGAGAATAGTTTTTGATACTGCTTCAATAGGGCGTTTTTGGGCTCCTGGAGAATACTCCGCATCGCTTCCTCGGTGAGGTTGTCTAATGCCGAAATCACGGGCAAGCGACCAATCAATTCAGGAATCAAGCCGAAGCGAAGTAGGTCGTCGGGTTCGACATGGCGGAAGATTTGTGGATCAAACTTATCCAGTTTGTGAACGGGATCGGCACTGAATCCAATAGAGCTTGAAGAAATACGGTTGGCTATGACTTCGTTTAGGCCGTCAAATGCACCTCCTACAATAAAGAGGATATTTGAGGTGTCAATGTTGATGAGGCTCTGTTCTGGATGCTTACGTCCTCCTTTTGGGGGAACGCCGGCTACAGTACCCTCTAAAATTTTCAAAAGTGCCTGCTGGACTCCTTCTCCAGAGACATCTCTGGTAATCGATGCGTTGTCTGCTTTACGGGCCACTTTATCGACTTCATCAATGTAGATAATGCCTCGTTCGGCACGTTCAACGTTAAAGTCTGCGGCTTGCAGGAGGTGAGCTAGGATACTTTCAACGTCTTCTCCGACATATCCAGCTTCAGTTAGGGCAGTAGCATCGGAAATAGAAAAAGGTACATCTAGTACACGAGCGAGCGTTCTGGCTAGCAACGTTTTACCGGTCCCGGTAGGTCCGATAAGCATGATGTTGGATTTTTCCAGTTCAACGTCTTCGTATTCGCTGTAGTATTCAGCCGAATCGATACGCTTGTAATGGTTGTACACGGCGACGGAAAGCGCCTTTTTGGCTTGGTCCTGTCCGACTACATATTCATCCAGTGCACTTTTAATTTCATGCGGGGAAAGTCGAGCCGTTTTTCCCGAGTGGCGGGAAATAGGATTGCTTGGCTTAGCTGCGGACAACGGAGCGTCCGTACTGACAATTCCTGAAGCGTCGTTAATGCATCGATCACAGATATAGACATCAGGGCCAGCCACCATAGAGGAGACTTCATGCGCGGTACGACCGCAAAAGGAACACCTGATAATATCTTCGCCGTGGTTGTGAGTACTCATTTCGGAATATTTGCTACAGTAGTTGGACGTGTCTCCACATCAAAGTGATTTCAGACGCTCTGTTTTCGGCAGCACGTCATGGTACATATATCGCACCCTTTACACAATCCCTTAAATAGGTATTTTCATATTTTCACCGGCAGATACAAGGTAGGTATAAACAATCTCCATCATTTATGAAGTCAGACGTACCCCAGTCGTTCCCGGAGGCCTTTTTAGATCGTTATAACGCCGTTTTTGGTGAAGAGGTATTAGGTCGCATCTTATCGGGCTTCCGAATTCCACGTCAGACTTGGTTTCGAATCAATACGCTGAAATCAGATATAGCATCTGTATTTCGTGATTTGAAACGCTTGGAGATCGTTTATTCTCAATCTTCGGAGTTTGAGGATGCAGGATGGGTTGAGCCGGAAGAACGGGATCGGCTTTTGGGGTCTGAACTTTTTGCCAATGGTCATATCTATGTTCAAGGAATGGCTAGTCAGCTCCCCGTCCGGCTACTTGATATTGAACCCGAACATACAGTGCTTGATTTGGCCGCCGCCCCGGGAAGTAAGACCCTGCAAATTGCCAGTCTCACGGATGTGACAGCTGAGGTGGCAGCCGTAGAAATTGTTCGGAAGCGAATGTTCAAACTGCAGGACAACCTAGCGAGAAACGGCGCCGAGCATGTTCGGGTCTTTCTCCAAGACGGAACGAAGGTTTGGAGATACCGCCCTGAGCATTTTGATCGCGTCTTACTGGATGCTCCCTGCTCAAGTGAAGGGCGTTTCAGGCTGAATAACGAGGAGTCGTTTCGCTACTGGTCTCCTTCAAAAATCAAGGAAATGGTACGCAAGCAGCGCCGCCTATTGTTTTCTGCTATTCACTCGTTGAAGCCCGGAGGAAAGCTCGTCTACTCCACCTGTTCTCTGTCCCCAGAGGAAAATGAAATGGCTGTTCAACATGTGCTGGATACCTTCGGAGAGGTTGTAGATATCGAGCCGATCGCATTTCAAGCTGATGAGCGAATAGGCACTATTGCTGAATGGAGGCGCAAAGCTCTTGATGACCGTATTAGAGGTGCATGCCGGCTAATGCCTTCTAAGAGAATGGAGGGCTTTTTTGTCTGCCGATTTGTAAAAACATCTTCGTCGAACCCACCGCTAAAGTTCAAATGATGATTCCCGGACCATATTTGACTTCAAGAAAGCGCTCACGGTACAAGAAGTGCGCGGTCTGACAGACTTTGGTGGTGTAGAGGTAATTCAGACTTCCTCCTATAAATGCTCCTGTTACAGGGACCATTTGAGCGAGCTTCTTTTCTGTCAGATGAATTCCTAGGCGTCTTGCTACGGCCTCAACCGCGCTTCCAACCCCTACCTGCTCCATCACCTCCATACTTTGCTTGCGCGCAACGCGAGAGGCTGTACGCATAGCAGGGGAGAGCGTAACCTCTTTTCGTTTGTTGGATGGCTGAGCCACTTTATCCAGTAATTCGAGTGCAAAAAGGCGCTCGTCACCAGACATAACATCAAAACCACAATAGGTCGCATACTCACCGGCGGCTCGTAGATTGATGGAAACTAAAGCCACCAAATCGGGAACGATCCCTGCGGCTCCGGCTGCGCCCGTCGCCGCACCTTCAACGGTAGCTAGTCCTACATACTTAGAATCGAGTCCTTGCAGCGTCGCATCGACCTCCTCTAGATCCAGACGATGAATTTCTGCAAGGTTGCTCAATTCGTGTCCATTCTCACGGTACTCTTTCAAAACGGCATCCGTCCAGACTGAGTCCTGCGTGATTTCATTGGTCAATTCAAGCAAGCCCGTAACCACATTTTCCATGGTCCAATCCACACCAGGGATTTTATGGACCTGATCGGTAACAACATTCCAGGCTTTTGATGCTGTCTCTTGAGCATCCGATAACCAGGACCGCTTAGGATTTCTCCATGCTCGGATCTCGCTGATTACCTGCCTTTCGTACGCGGATGGAGACGGATTGCTATGTCCAGTGTGTGTCGTCATTGAGCGGCGTTATACGACGAAATCGAAAAAGGTTATCGAAGAGGGCATTTCTGCTCGCTGTAAAAGGTAATGCTCAAAACCGTTCGTGCGAGACGGTGCACCGTTGAACCCAGCTTCAGGTGCAGTGACCTCAAAAAGAAGGTTTAACAAAGGGGATGGTAAGTATTCTCTTTACTCCTGACACGACATAGGTATCCACTGATAAATCTGACTTTTCTCGTCAACGTTTTACCATCATGGTTACATGTCGAAAAAAGCTTGATTACGCTAGACTATTTTGGATCACCTTGTGCTTCTGCTTTAGGGGCCCAGACGCGAGCGCTCAGTCTCTTTTTGGGGCGCAACACCCTATATCTCTCGAACCCGACCAGTCTGAGGTTGAGGCATCTGGAGATCTAGATGGGGATGGTGACATGGACCTTGTCGTGGGTTCCAGAAACGTTGATAGAAAAACGAATCGGGGATTGATCTGGTATGAAAATCAGCATGCCTCAGGCTACTATGTAGAACGAACCATAGAGTTTAGAAATATTGCTGTCTCTGATGTCCAACTCTTCGATCTACTAGGCAGAAGGCAATCCGGATCGATTAAATCTGTTCTGACGGCTGGTCGAGGCAGGCGGGTTCGCTTGGACACGAGTCGACTTGCCGCTGGGGCGTACATCGCTCGGGTTACAGTGAGTGGACAAAGAGGGCTGCAGAAATCTGTCCCATTGGTCCGTGATACGCTAGTTCGCGATAGGCCAGTAAACGCCAAATCGGGTTCGCTGTCTGGGCAGGGGGTAATCGGGAACGATCAAGTTTCCAATCTGCATGGTCGTACCGGACGTGGCGTTTTCATAGGCAACGAAAATCGTGGCCTCTCTCACACCGGCTTCAACCACAAAATCTACCAACCAATCGGCAGGAACTTGAGAATCCAGATTAGCCGGCAGGGCCAGCAATCCGGTCGGGGTATGAAGCCTCAAGCCTCCCATCTCTCCCCAGTATCTGGCTCGAATGTAGGCGTTTAGGTCCAGATCCTCAGAAAACAACAGCGCACGAATACCAAAGAAGCCCGAAGCCCAGAAATCAGGCATACTCGCGGACCAAGCGCGGGCCGCATTCGAGGTATCGTCTGTACGAACAGATCTAGACACCGCATTAATTCGAGCCCAAAGACCGCGCTTTGAGAGATCTCGAAAACCGATATTCAAAGATACTCCGGTTGATCTGCTGGACCCCGGCAAGTACTCCACGGCGGCCAGTGTTGCATCGGTACCTAGGCGATTAACCAGCAGGTCGCTATTGGATTGTACAAATCCGGTTGCTTCAATAGAAAACAGATCGAATCGGACGCCGGCTCGAAGCGAGGCATCCTGGAAGATAGGATTAACATCGAATGCAGATCGCAACATGACCGATCCAAACCCGATCGCTTCGTGCATGGTGTAAAACCTGGGACTGCGGGAAAAGGATATTCCAGCAGAAAAAGGCGCTTGATCAACGGATGCAGAGGCGCTTAATCCAAAGGTAGAATTCCCTCGCCCTGATTCAGGTCCGGCGCTCAACGAGTAGGAAAAAAGAGGGCGTGAGCCCGATAAATGAACTTTGGCAGTGGTAAAACTGGCGGCTTGGTTCGACGAACCATCGAAGGCAGATCCACGCACGACGTCGTCATTCCACGATCGGAGGGTGAACGTAGCTTGCTGTCCCGAAAACATTCTGCCGGCCGATACATCCAGTCCAATACGTTGCAAGACTCCTTTTAATGAGGTGGTCTCTCCTTTGAAATCAAGCGTTTGGAGGGTCCAGAATGGGGCTGTAGATAGCTGCCAATCGCTCCATGTCGATGAGGCCTTCACGGTTAAGTCATTGCGCAGGGTACGTCGCCGAGCATCTTCATCACCGACCTGAGCACCCAAGCGTTGGTAAATAGATTCGTAGGTGGCCCCACTAAAGGGAATCACTCCTGTATGTGCACCCACACTCCTACGGCTAGCTACCTCGAATACTTCAAATGAGTAGCGGGGGGTAATGTATCGGATGCGGGCAGAAATCTCTCGTGCTCTGCGCAATCGCATCCCATCGTACTCGCCTCTTCCTCCTTCGCCGGCGTACCCGAACGCAGTCTGCAAATAGTGGGTCGTCGTCGAGTCAATCTGAAAGCTCCGATTCTGAACATGAAGGGAGCGTACGGCTTGAGATCCATTTCCGGCAGACTGATATCGAATGGCGGTTAGGGGCACTGGCGTGTTCAGAGAATCAAACCGTCCTGTTACGTCGCCTTGTTCATTTAAGGAAAGCGATGAAAGCCATGTGGTAGGGAGTAAGTCGAATCTGGGGCGTCCCGTAAATAAATCGTCAAATGACAGAGCACCGGCCCGCAGGCCTACTTTTGCCGGGTTTCGCCCAAGGGGCGAAACCCCATCAGGCCATCCTTGGGACCCAAACGTATACCCGAATACTCCGCTTTCCCAACTGAGGTTAGAGGCCGGGTTGAGGTCAAGATCCAGCAGTGGAGCATTTTCCGCGGGCGCAGTTTGCGCCCGCGCACTTCCAACTGCAAGGACGACAAACAAGCCGGTCAGTATCCGCTTGTTCCATTTCATGCTACTCAGGGAAGAGACCAAATAATCTTGATTCAATCTGAGAAACGATTTGTGCTTTGTCTTCATCGTGATTGACAAAATCCAGTTCATCCACATTGATGATCATTTTTGGTCCCAAATCGTAGCGGGATACCCAGTCTTCGTAGTGTTTGTTCAATCGTTCGAGATACTCGATGCGAATCGTGGATTCAAATTCGCGACCACGAGATTGAATATGACTCACCAGCGTAGGAGTCGTCGCTTTTAGGTATACAAGCAAGTCTGGCGGCTTCAAATAAGACGTCATCGTGTCGAACAGGGCATTGTAATTTTCAAAGTCCCTGGCAGACATCAGTCCCATTTCATGCAGATTGCGGGCGAAAATTTCGGCATCCTCATAAATCGATCTGTCCTGAACCACAGAGTGAGGTGAGTTCTCAATGGAACGCTGATGTTCGAATCGGCTGGATAGGAAAAAAACCTGAAGATTAAATGACCATCGATGCATATCTTTATAAAAATCAGTGAGATACGGGTTGTCGTCTACCCGCTCGAAATAGGCTTCCCACTTGAAATAATTCGATAGAATGCGTGTGAGCGAGCTTTTCCCGGCACCGATGTTACCAGCGATCGCGACGTATTTTTTTCCGGAGTATGGCAAATCAACAGAGTTCTAGAGTGCTAAGTCTTCCGGCTTAATCTAGTATAAAGACAGTCCAGTTGCTTTAGGAAGGACGATGATTCTAACGCCAAATTCGTGCAGTTTCAGTCAAGGAAACATGGAAAGCCCTTATCTTCGCAAATCAGATTGAAAATCAACCCGAACCCAAATTCCATGGCCCCCCAAGCCAACGGCAAAAGATTGAGTGAGCGCGGTAAATACGATCCGGCTTCAATTGAGAGTAAATGGTATGCGTACTGGGAAGAGAATGATCTCTTCTCCTCGGATGCTCACTCGGACAAAGATCCGCATGTAATCGTCATGCCACCTCCGAACGTGACCGGTCGTCTCCACATGGGACATGCCTTGCAGGACACGGTTCAGGACGCCCTGACAAGATTGCGACGTATGCAGGGTATGGAAGCCCTCTGGGTGCCAGGAATGGATCATGCGGGCATTGCCACGCAGAATGTGGTTGAGAAAACCATCAAGGCCACCGAGCACAAGAACCGATACGATTATGGTCGGGAAGCCTTTATTGAAAAGGTTTGGGACTGGAAAGAGGAATATGGCGGGATCATTCTGGAGCAGAAACGCCGTTTGGGCGATTCCTGTGATTGGTCAAAAGAACGCTTCACCATGGACGACGGGTTTTCCCGAGCAGTTCAGGATGTTTTTGTTCGCCTCTACAAGGATGGTCTTGTGTATCGAGGAGAGTATCTCATCAATTGGTGTCCGTCGGATCGCACGGCTCTTTCGGATGAGGAAGTGGACAACGTAGAGCGTAAAGGGTCCCTTTGGTATATCCGATACCCTCTCGTTAGCGGAGACGGATTCATCGAGATAGCTACTACTCGTCCAGAGACTATGTTGGGTGATTCGGCTATTGCAGTGCACCCAGAGGATGAACGGTATGCAGGCCTGATTGGACAGATGGTCAAGCTACCCTTGACGGACCGTGAGATTCCGATTATCGCCGACGACTACGTCAAAAGCGAATTTGGAGCGGGTGCCTTAAAGGTCACTCCTGCGCATGACAAGAATGACTTTGAGATTGGACGCAAGCACAATCTGGAAATCATCAATATCATGAACCTCGATGCCACGCTGAATGAAAATAGCGGCGCGTACGAGGGGATGAATCGATTCGATGCCCGCAAAAAGATCGTTCAGGACCTTGAAGACCAGGATTTGCTGGTAAAAATTGAGGACTATAAAGCCACGGTGCCCATTTCGCATCGATCGAAAGATATTATTGAGCCGCTCATTTCGCGCCAGTGGTTTGTCAAAATGAAACCCCTGGCTGAGCCTGCGCTGGAAGCCGTGCGGGATGGTCGTATCAATT
>ERZ1047985.2980-NODE-2980-length-10268-cov-4.604426_pt1 | contig 10268 bp, 7 predicted proteins | sample MGYA00383097_ERZ1047985 | MGnify/ENA primary metagenome ERZ1047985 (study PRJEB29581, sample SAMEA5548367) | metagenome | biome: marine; feature: coastal; material: water | depth 50 m | study: Short-term variability in the microbial, nano- and picoplankton...
GCACCACCAGTACCCGGTTCATGGTCTTCGATCAGACGGGCGGCGTGGTGGCCAGTGCCCAACGGCCCCACGCCCAGCACTTCCCGCAGCCCGGCTGGGTCGAACACGATCCAGCGGAGATCCTTGAGAACACCTGGGCGGTCATCGCCGAGGCACTGGCCTCGGCCGGGCTGGCCGCCTCGGACCTGGCGGCGGTGGGCATCACCAACCAGCGTGAGACCCTCGTCGCCTGGGACAAGGCCATGGGTCAGCCGCTCCACCGGGCCATTGTCTGGCAGGACACCCGGACGGCCGATCTGGTGGAACGCCTGGCTGCCGAGGGAGGTGCCGACGGCGACCCGGACCGCTTCCGGTCGGTCACGGGCCTACCGCTGGCCACCTACTTCAGCGGCCCGAAGGCCACGTGGTTGCTGGACAACGTCGACGGGCTCCGCGGCCGCGCCGAGGCCGGCGAGGCCCTGCTGGGCACCATCGACTCGTGGCTGCTCTGGAACCTGACTGGCGGACCCGAAGGGGGCCGTCACGCCACCGACGTCACCAATGCCTCGCGGACCCTGCTCATGGACCTGGCCACCCTGGACTGGGACCCTGACCTGCTGGCCGCCATGGACGTCCCGGCTGCCGCGCTGCCCGAGATCGTGCCGTCCATCGGTCGCCTCGGCGTCGGGGTCGGGCCGCTGGCCGGCGTGCCCATCTCGGGGATCCTCGGCGACCAGCAGGCTGCGCTGTTCGGACAGGGCTGCCACTCGCCGGGCGAGGTCAAGAACACCTACGGCACCGGCTGCTTCCTGCTGATGCACACCGGGACCGATGCGGTCGCTTCGACCAACGGGCTGCTGACCACCGTCGCCGCTCAGGTGGCCGGTGAGCCGCCGACCTATGCGTTGGAGGGCTCGGTGGCCATGGCCGGTGCCACCATCCAGTGGCTACGCGACGAGTTGGGCCTCATAGACGATGCATCTGAGGTGGAGGCGCTGGCCCGCAGCGTCGACGACAACGGCGACGTGTACCTGGTGCCGGCGTTCTCCGGCCTGTTCGCTCCCCACTGGCGGCCCGACGCCCGGGGAGCGTTGGTCGGTCTGACCCGGTTCGCCAACCGCGGTCACCTGGCCCGGGCCGCGCTGGAGGCCACCGCCTTTCAGACCCACGAACTGCTGGCTGCCATGCGGGCCGACGCTGAGGCCAGCGGGGAGACCATGGCCCTCACCGAACTGCGGGTGGACGGCGGAATGGTCGGCAACGATCTGCTGATGCAGTTCCAGGCCGACCTGTTGGAGGTCGACGTGGTGCGCCCCGTGGTGGCCGAGACCACGGCCCTGGGTGCCGCCTACGCCGCGGGCCTGGCCGAGGGCGTGTGGGCCGATCTGGCCGACATTCGTGCCAACTGGCAGGAAGGCGGCCGCTGGCGACCGGACATGGCCGCCGACGAGCGTGACCGCCTCACCGCCCGATGGAGCCAGGCCGTCGAACGAACCCTCGACTGGGTGTAGGTGCCGCTCGGCCCCGCAGCGGCTGGAGATCAGACCCGGTAGCGGGTGCGGGCGGCTTCGTCGAAGGTGAAGCCGGTGCCGGGGCGATCCGGCACGACGAGCTGCCCGTCGACCAGTTCCATCTGTTCGGCGAACAGGGGGGCGAACCAGTCGATGTGCTCGACCGAGAGGCATCCCGGCGTGGACGCCGCCACCGTCAGGCTGTGCTCGGTGAAGAAGTGCGTCGACACCGGCACGCCGGCCGATGAGGCGAGGGCGCAGGCCCGGCTCATCTCCGTATAGCCGCCCACGCGCTGGAGGTCGGGCATCACGACGTCGCACGCACCGGCATCGAGGATCGCGGCGATGCCCGCCGCGGCGAACACCGTTTCGCCGGTGGCCACCGGGATTCCTCCCTCGGAACGGATGCGGGCATGACCGGCCAGGTCGTCGTAGGCCACCGGCTCCTCCAGCCACGCCACGTCCAGATCGGCCAGTGCCTGAGCCAGGGCGATGGCGTGGTCGACGGTCAGCCCCTGGTTGGCGTCGGTGTGGATGGCCACTTCAGGGCCCACCGCGGCACGGACGGCCCGCACCCGGGCGACGTCGTCGGTGACGTCACTCGATCCGATCCGCACCTTCACTGCCCGGAAACCGGCGTCCATGAATCGTCGGGCCTCGGCGGCCAGGTCGTCCAGCGACGCCGACAGCCACAGGCCACTGCTGGCGTACGTGTCGATCCGATTCCGGCACGTGCCGAACAGCGAATGCAGCGGCACGTCCAACTCCCGGGCGTGGGCGTCCCACACGGCGACGTCCACCGCCGACAGGGCCGACACGGTGATCCCGGCGTGTCCGGTCGGGTTCAGGTCATCCCAGATGGTCTGCCAGATGCCCGTCGCGTCGGCGACGTCGCGGCCCACCACCAGGTCGGTGAAGTCACGCAGCACCTCGTCGAACGCCCGGATGCGACGTCCGTTGATGGCGAACACGTAGCCCTGGCCGACCGCCCCGTCGGTGGTCGTCACGTCGACCAGCACACAGCCCGCCGACTCGATGGCGTGGATGGCCGTGGTGATCGGCCGGGCCAGCGGCACGTCGACCACCGTGGTGGTCAGGCTGGCGATACGGCTCATCTTCGGGAAGCAGGCGGGGGAGGGGCTACTGGCGGTAGCCGGGATCGATGCCGTCGAGCAGTCGCTTGAGCGCCGGCCACTCGTGCTTCCCCAGCGGGAACTGGTCGTACTGTCGCTTGGACAGCTCCCAGATCTCGGTGGGTCCGGGGTTGATGGCCAGTCCCGAACCGTGGGCGGCCAGCAGGGCCCGACATCCGCGCACGAAGTAGTGCATGACCATGAAGGCCTCGCCGGCCGTCTCGCCCACGGCCAGGAAGCCGTGGTTGCGCATGACCAGCATCCGGTTGCCGGCCATGTTGGCGGCCAGCCGCTCGCGCTCCTCCAGCGTCAGCGACAGGCCCTCCCAGTCGTGGTAGCCGATCTCGCCGTACAGCATCGACGTGTCCTGGACAATGTGCTGGAAGCCGTCGGCCAGGGCGGTCACGGCCAGGGCGTCGGGCACGTGGGCGTGGAACACCACCTTGTGCTCGGGGAAGTCGTTGTGGATGGCCGAGTGGATGACGAACCCGGCGGTGTTCACGTCGGCCGGGCCTTCCAGCACCGTGCCCTCGCTGTCCACCTTGATCAGGTTCGACGCCGTGACCTCGCTGTACAACAGGCCGAACTTGTTGAGGAAGAAGTCGTGGTCGGTGCCGGGCACCCGCATGGTGATGTGGTTCCAGACCGTGTCGTCGTACCCGAAGTGGGCCGACAGCCGGTACATGGCGGCCAGGTCCACCCGGGCCTCCCATTCGGCGCCCGTCATGGAACCGGCGTTGGCCGCCGCGAAGTCGTCGCCGGTCAGTTCGCGGGGCTGGCCCGTGTTCGTCGCTTCGGTGGTCATGTTTGCTCCTCGTCCAGGTACTCGCTCAGGATCAGTTCGTTGGCCTTCTCGGTGAGTTGGGCGGCCAGGAGATGGGGGGCGGTCGACCCGTAGGCCTCCTCGGCGGCAGCGTAGGTGTCGGCCACCGCCCCCATGAAGGGGAGGTCGGCATCCACGTGGTCGGCCATTTCCATGGCCAGACGCAGGTCCTTGGCGGCGTGCGACAACGGGAAGGTCGGGTCGTAGGTGCCGGCCACGATCTCCGGGCCGTAGGTGTCGGCCACGTAGCTTCCGCCGGCGCTGTGGCGGACCAGGTCGAGCATCTTCGCCGGGTCGACGCCGCCCTTGACGCCCAGCATGAGGGCCTCGATCAGGCACACCGTCTGGGTGTAGCAGAGGCTGACCTGGGCGATCTTGGCCACGTACCCCGCGCCATGAGGCCCGAGGTGATCGACCTTGCCGCCAACGGCCTCGAACAGTGGCATGCAGCGGGCCACCGGCTCGTCGTCGCCACCCACGAACACCGAGATGGTGCCGGCCTGGGCGCCCTCGGGCCCACCGGACACCGTGGCGTCCACCAGGTGCACGGCCGCCGTCTCGGCCGGTGGCCGCAATCCGGCGGCACAATCCAGGTCGCTGGTCGAAAGGTCGATCCAGACGGTGTCGGGCCCCATGGCGGTGAACAACTCGGTACCGACGGCGGTCACCTGCGCCGGGCCGGGTAGCGACGTCATCACGACGTCGGCGTTTCCTGCTGCATCGGAGATCGCCGTCACGACGGTCACGCCGGCTTCCGCCGCGGCAGCGCACTGCTCGGCGCCCAGGTCGAAGCCATCCACGTGATGTCCCGCCCGGACGAGGTTGGTGGCCATCGGGCCACCCATGTGGCCGAGGCCGATGAAGAGAACGTGCATGGGGGCTGGTCCCTCCGGGATCTTCCACGCTGAACGATCGTTCAGTATGGTAACCCGGTCCCTTGAGCCCCGGAGCGCCACGCGTGTCTGAGAACGAGACCCATCGTCATCAGGGCCGCCATGAGGGCACCTACCCGGGCGTGGCCAACAGTGCCTACGAGCCGCCGGTGCCCATCGAGGTTCCGGCCGTGTTCTCCTGGCCGCCCCGGCCCATCGCCGCCCTGGTCTGGATGGCCCGGCTGGTCTTCTATCCGTGGGTCGTCCTGTACATGGCGCTCTCGGTGGTCATCTGGCAGTGGCTGCTGCCCGCCGAGGCCACCATGGCCACCCTTCAGCCGGGATGGATCGCCGGTATCTGGGTCAGGAATCTGATCCTGGTCGGCGGGCTGGTCGGGGGCCTCCACTGGTGGCTGTACGTCCGTCGCAGCCAGGGTCTCGACTTCAAGTTCAATGGCCGCTGGCCGGGCGCCGGCGCCAAGTTCACCTTCGGCCACCAGACCCGCGACAACGCCTTCTGGACCATGACCAGCGGGGTGGCCTTCCTCTCGGCGTACGAGGCCCTCACCCACTGGGCCTACGCCAGCGGGCTGGTGACCCGACCCGACTGGGCCAACCACCCGGTCGTGGTTGTCCTCATGGCCACCCTGGGCGTGGTGTTCATCTCCACGGCCCACTTCTGGCTGAACCACCGGCTCATCCACACGGTGCCGCTCTACCGGCGGGTCCACGCCCTGCACCACCGCAACCCGAACCCGACGCCGTGGTCGGGCATCTCCATGCATCCCCTCGAGCACCTCGTCTACTTCTCGGGATTCCTGGTGTTCTGGGTGCTCCCCGTTCATCCGCTGGTCGTCCTGATGTTCCTCATGTACGACGGTCCCGGCCCGTCGCCCAGCCATTCCGGCTTCGCCCGGGTGCGGATCGGCCGGTTCGAGGTGCCGGCCGGCGACCTCTTCCACCAGCTGCACCACCGCTACTTCGAGGTCAACTACGGCAACACCCAGATGCCCATCGACCAGTGGACGGGCACCTGGCACGACGGCACGAAGGCCGCCCACCAGCGCCTCAAGGGGCGGCGACGGGCTGACCAGCAGGACTGACCCGGTAACGGTTCTCCCCGGAATCTGCGACACGCTCGGGGCATGAATCAGACTGCCGCATCCCAGGCCGACCAGGTCATCACCAGGAGCGCCAGTGAGTCCACCCCGTGGTGGCCCGAGCCCGTGCTGCCGACCACTGGCACGCCCAACGTGGTGGTGGTGCTCCTCGACGACACCGGCTTCGCCCACCTCGGCTGCTACGGCGGCCTGGTCGACACCCCGAACTACGACCGGCTGGCCGAACGCGGCCTGCGCTACACCAACTTCCACACCACGGCGCTCTGCTCGCCCACCCGGGCCTGCCTGCTGACCGGGCGCAACCACCATTCGGTGGGCATGCGGGGCCTGTCCAACTTCGACACCGGCTTTCCCAACATGCGGGGCCGCATTGCCCGATCGGCCGGGACAATGGCCGAAATGCTCCGTGAGGAGGGCTTCGCCACGTGGGCCGTCGGCAAGTGGCACCTCACCCCGATGCGTGAGGCATCAGCCGTCGGGCCGTTCGGCGACTGGCCGCTCCAGCGTGGCTTCGACCGCTACTACGGCTTCATGCAGGGCGAGACCGATCAGTTCCACCCCGAGCTCTACGAGGACAACCGGCTGGTCGACCAGCCCCGCACGCCCGAGGAGGGATACCACGTCACCGAGGACCTCGTCGATCACGCCGTCGACCTGATGCGGACCCAGCATTCGATGGTGCCCGAGCGGCCGTTCTTCCTGTACCTGGCCTTCGGGGCGACCCACGCCCCCCACCAGGCGCCCGACGAGTACCTCGAGAAGTGGCGGGGCCGGTTCGACGAGGGCTGGGACGTGGCCCGGCAGAAGGTCTACGAACGCCAGTTGGCCATGGGGGTCATCCCTCCCGGAACCGACCTGGCGCCCCGCAACCCGGGTGTCGAGGCGTGGGACGACCTGTCGGCTGACGAACAGGCGGTGGCCTGCCGGCTCCAGGAGGCGTTCGCCGCCATGCTCGACCACACCGACGCCCAGTTGGGTCGCGTCCTCGACGAGTTGGACGCTCTGGGCATTGCCGACGACACCGTGGTGGTGGCCCTCAGCGACAACGGGGCCTCCCAGGAGGGTCGCCAGTTCGGCGTGCTCGACTCGTTCCGCCACTTCAACGACTCGCCCCAGCCGCTGGACGAGGCCATGGATCGTCTCGACGACATCGGCACCCGGACCAGCAGTACCAACTACCCGTGGGGCTGGGCCCAGGTCGGGAACACCCCCGGCAAGCGGTACAAGCAGAACACCCACTCCGGCGGCATCCGCGACCCCCTGATCATCTCGTGGCCCGGCGGCATCGACCCGGCGGCCAACGGGCAGGTCCGGACCCAGTTCCACCATGTCATCGACCTGGCGCCCACCCTGCTGGAGCTCATCGGCATGACGGCCCCCGACCAGATCGCCGGTGTGGCCCAGCAGCCCATCGAGGGCACCAGCCTCCGCTACACCTTCGAGCCGGCGGCTGACGACGCGGCTGCCGTGCCGACCCGGAAGAAACGCCAGTACTTCGAAATGTTCGGCCACCGGGCCATCTGGGTCGACGGATGGAAGGCCGTGGCCTTCCATCCCCCCGAGACGTCGCTCGATAACGACGTGTGGGAGCTGTACCACCTCGACGAGGACTTCTCCGAGTGCGACGACCTGGCTGCCCAGCAGCCCGAGCGTCTGGCCGCCATGGTCGACGCGTTCTGGGAGGAGGCCGACCGGTACCAGGTCCTGCCCATTGCCGACCGGTCCGGTGCCCTGTTCGCCGGGCACGCCACGGCGGGCACGCCCCGGGCCCGGGACACCTTCGTCTACCTGCCGCCCACCCAACGGGTGCCCATGGACTCGGCGCCCGCCCTGGGATCCCGGAACTGGACGATGCGCTTCGAGGTGGACCGCCCGTCGGGGACCGAGACCGGGGTGCTCCTGGGCTTCGGAACGGTCAACAACGGCCTGATCGTCCACGTCGACGACGACGGACACCTCGTGTACGACCACAACGCCTACAGCACCCACACGGTGGTGCGTTCGCCTGAGCCGGTACCGGCCGGAACCAGCGTGCTGGAGGTCCATCAGGACCGGGTGCGGAAGGGTCCCGGACGAGCCAGTCTGCTGGTCGACGGTCAGCAGGTGGCCGAGGTGATCATTCCACTGGTGCCGGTCATGGTCTCGTCCATCGGGATGGACATCGGACGCAATCCCACCGGGGTGGGTGGCGTCTACCAGCCGCCGTTTGCCGGAGCCATGGCGAGGGTCGAGGTGGCCACCACCCGCTCGTTCCGTCCGGACGAGGAAGCAGCTCTCGAGCTGGCGGCCGCCGCGGAGATGCAGTGATCATCTGATGGCCGGAGCAGGAGACCTCACCAACCAGACCGTCGAGTTGTTGCAGGCGATGATCCGCAACGAGTGCGTGAACGACGGAACCCCCGAGTCGGGCCACGAGGTCCGCAACGCCGATCTGTTGGCCACCTATCTGGAGGGAACGGGCCTCGACCTGCAGCGCTACGAACCCACGCCGGGCCGGACGTCGCTGGTGGCCCGCATCGAGGGATCGGACCCCGATGCCCCGTCGCTGTGCCTCATGGGCCACACCGACGTGGTGCCGGTCAGCCCCGACGGCTGGTCCCGTGACCCGTTCGCCGGTGAGCTGGTGGACGGCGAGGTGTGGGGGAGGGGCGCCGTCGACATGCTCAACCTGACGGCCTCCCAGGCTGTCGTGTTCCGAACGCTGGCCGACCGGGGTTTCCGTCCCCGTGGCGACCTCGTCTTCTTCGCGGTGGCCGACGAGGAGTCGGGCAGCGCCCACGGGGCCCGCTGGATGGCTGACAACGAGTGGGACGCCATTGCCGCGGACTACGTGCTCACCGAGAACGGTGGCCTCCACTCGGGTAGCGAGGCTGCCCCGGCCATTGGCGTGAACGTGGCCGAGAAGGGCGTGGCGTGGCGACGCCTGACCGTTCGGGGCACCCCGGGCCACGGATCGGCGCCGTACCGCTCTGACAACGCCCTCGTGAAGGCCGCCGCCGTGGTGCAACGCCTGGCCGAGTATTCGCCTGACCCGCGATTCCATGAACTCTGGCGGGCCCAGGTGGAGGCCATGGGCCTCGACGGCGACGCCCGCGACCAGTTGCTCGACGAGGACCGCATCGACGACTACCTGGCCGGCCTGCCCCGTCGACCGTCGGTGGACGGCATGGCCGGACACCTGCATGCCTGCACCCACACCACCTTCTCGCCCAACGTGGGCGTCGGCGGGGGCAAGACCAACACCATTCCCGATCGGGTCAGCCTCGACATCGACATCCGGACCATGCCCGGCGACACCACCGAGGAGGTGGCCACCCATCTCCGCGAGGCACTGGGTGACCTGGCCGACGAGGTGGAGGCCGAGGTGCTGATGGATGACGCGGCGTCGTCCAGTCGGATCGACACCCCGCTGTGGGACAGCCTCGAGCGGGCCATCACCAAGCCGTTCCCCACGGCCCGCCTCAACCCCCAGTTCATCGTGGGCTTCACCGACTCGCGGATCTACCGGGAAAAGGGATCGGTGTCCTACGGCGCCGGGCTGCTGAGCCCGTCGGTGGATGCCGGGGAGTTCAGCCGACGTTTCCACGGCCATGACGAACGCATCGATGTGGAGTCGCTCCGGTTGACCACCGACATGTATCTCGACGTGTGTGCGGATCTTCTCGGATGAGTGAGCCGGTGCAGTACGACTTCGACCGGGAGACCGCGCTGGAAGAACTGGGGGGTCATCGACATCAGGTCCAGTTGGCCAGCAACTGGAACATCGGCGACAACCCGAACGGTGGGTATCTGACGGCCATCGGACTGCAGGCCATTCGGCGCCTGGGAAACCATCCCGACCCGATCTCGGTCACCACCCACTACCTGCGCCCGGGTTCGAGCGGTCAGTCAGGGGAGGTTTCAGCGGAGTTGATCCGTTCGGGCCGGTCGGTGACCACCGGGCGGGCCTCGCTCGTTCAGGACGGCCGCTCCCGGATCGAGGTCATGGCGTCGATGGGCGACCTGTCGGGCGCATCGGGTCACGAATACGAGATCACCGTCCCGCCACCGGACATCCCGCCGCCTGAGGACTGTGTGGAGCGCGACGGCCTCGAGCAGGGGGTGGCGTTGTTCATCGCCAGCCGGATCGACCTGCGGGTGGATCCCGAACGTGCGAAAGCGGGCGCGTCGGACACCGCGGAGATGTTCGGTTGGATCCGCTTCGCGGACGGCCGGGAGCCCGACACCCTCGGCCTGACCCTGTTCGCCGACGCCTTTGCTCCGTCGATCTTCACGCGGCTGGGTCGAGTGGGCTGGGTGCCCACCATCGAGCTGACGGTGCACATCCGTCGGCGACCGGCCCCCGGTTGGGTGCTGGGACGGTTCGTCACCGAGGACCTCCACGACGGACGCATGATCGAGGACGGGTGGCTCTGGGACTCCACCGGTTCGTTGGTGGCCCGATCCCGGCAACTGGCCATGCTCCTGCCCGACGCCGACACGAGTTCCTGAACAATGGATGGGGAGGGACCCATGCATGACCTGGTGATCGCGGGGGGCCGTCTGGTCGATCCAGGCAACGAGGTGGACGGGACTCGACACCTCGGCATCGACGACGGAGTGGTCACCACGGTGTCCGAGACGCCATTGACCGGTCGGGATGTCATCGATGCGACTGGGCGGGTGGTCTGCCCGGGGTTCATCGACCTGCACACCCACACACCGACCGACCTGGGCACCTACCTGGCGGCCCGGTCGGGGATCACCACGGCCCTCGAGTTGGAAGCAGGGGCCTATCCGACCGGTGCCTACGCGGTGGACATGGTGGGCCGGTCGCCCATCCACTTCGG
>ERZ1047985.2982-NODE-2982-length-10262-cov-4.722935_pt1 | contig 10262 bp, 10 predicted proteins | sample MGYA00383097_ERZ1047985 | MGnify/ENA primary metagenome ERZ1047985 (study PRJEB29581, sample SAMEA5548367) | metagenome | biome: marine; feature: coastal; material: water | depth 50 m | study: Short-term variability in the microbial, nano- and picoplankton...
TTGATTATTTTGAAGAAAGTCTCAACAGCAGCATTATCGTAGCAATTGCCTTTGCCAGACATCGATACCTTGAATCCGTTCTGGTGCAGAATCTTCTGATAATTATGAGAACAGTATTGCGACCCGCAATCCGTGTGTTGGATGCAGCCTTTGGGCGGCTGTCAGAACGCTTTGGCCATCCTCAAAGCTCTGATAGCAGGGTTGCGTTTCTTGCAGTTGCTCACGGCCTAACCGGTCACACGCCGAGAATGCAAGTCCAAGATCACGGCCAGATGCAACCAGCCCTCACGCGTCCGGACATAGCTGATGTCGCCTGCCCATTTTTGCTTGGGCCCATCAGCGTTGAAGTCACGATCTAGTAGGTTTGGCGCAATGTTGAACTTATGATTGCTGTCTGTAGTGACCTTGTGTTTTGCGTGTTCTAACAACAGATATGCCGTTCTGGCGCATCAACCTGCCAGCACGACGGTGGCCCATGTTCAAACCGATCTCTTTTCAACTCTCGGTCATTCGTGGGCGGCCATGACAGCCCAGGCTGAGGCGTGATTGTTCTTTGATATGCACCAGCGTCACGAGATCAGACCGCTGCTTGCGACTGGCTGGGCGACTGCGATACGCCCGAAACCCACGTGTGCTGACGCCAACAAAAGCACACAGCCAATTGACTGGGAAGCTGCACCTGTGTTCTTCGATGAAGCTAATCCCATTGCTATAGACCCGCGAAGAACTGGGTGGCTTTTTTAAGATATCGCTCTCCTCCATCAGGAGCCGGTTCTCGCGCCGCAGCCGATCATTCTCTTTGTCAAGGCTCAAATCCTCTTTCGACACCACGTCCGTGTCTCGGTGCGCAGCGATCCATTTGCTCAGCGCCGACATGCCGACGCCCAATCATCAACGTCTCACTTGACATGCGTCACAGCGACAACCTTCGTGCCAGACGCCAACAGTGATTGGGTCGCTCTGTGTCCCGTCCATGTTTCAGCGCGGATGACACATGCCACTTTGCCGCTAAGATCAGTCAAAGAAGATACATAAAGTGAGCGAGTGTTTGCTTTATTTTCCATTTGATCATCTGGATTGGCTCGCCCGTCAATTTCGTAGGGGGGGCGGCGGCGCGCTTAGCCCCTATTTGTAAATGTCTGGCAAAAGCGTCGTGGAAATCGCGGGTACGTAAGCAATGAAAAGCACCACGATAAACATGCACAAAACGAATGGCACTGCTCTGGCTGCGATCTTGAGAATAGATTCACCCGTAATCCCGGCCACTACGAACAGGTTCAGACCAAGTGGAGGTGTGATGAAACCAACGCCTAAAGCAGTGATCATCATGATGCAGAACTGGATTTCGTTCATGCCGATGTTGTCCGCCAATGGCTTGAGGATTGGCGCAAGGATTACGATGTTCGGTGTCGTCTCCATGACGCAGCCCGCGGCAATTAAGATGCCGATCATCAACAGGATCAGGATCCACGGCTCGTTTGTGAGACCTGTAATCGAGGTCACAAAACCCTGAGGAACACCCATGATCGCCAAGGCTTCGGCAAGAGGGACAGAGAAGGCGATGATCGGCAGGATCACGCCGTTTACTTTTGCGGAACTCACCAGCATCGCAGGAAAGTCCGCGAAGCTAAGCGTGCGTAGCAAGAAACCCATGAGGATCGTCACGACGACGGCCGTTGCACCTGCTTCTGTTGGAGTGAGGCGACCAGAAAAGATGCCGTAAAAGATGATGCCGGGCACGATGAAGGCGTACCAACCGGATTTCAATGCTTTGCCAACGCCGACTATCCATTCGCTAAACGTCATCATTCCGCCGCCCTCATAGTCGTGAATACGGTTCATGATGAGGTTGGTGATCAGGATTGCGAAGAGGATCGCAAGGCCGGGAATAAGCGCTGCCAAGAAGAGGGTGGAGGCGGATATACCCAGCACGAGGCCGATGATGATGTAGGCGATTGAGGGTGGGATCAGGATGCCAGTGCAGGCTCCAGCCGCGACCAGCGCACAGGCGTAGGGGCGTGGGTATCCGCTCTCGACCAAGCGCGCAATTGTCATACGGCCAACCGCTGCGGCACCGGCCGCGTCAGAGCCTGAAATAGCCGCGAACATGCCACAAACGAGGACGGTGGCAGAGCCGAACCCGCCCTTGGTGAAGCAGGTTAAGGCTTCGGCCACGTCAAGAAACTTGCGGCTAAGTCCGGTGCGCACCAACACGTCGCCTGTAAGGATAAACAGCGGTACAGCGGTCAACGCGAAAGCATCAATGCCGGTGAACAAACGCTCCCCAACCAGGCTCAGTGGCAGATCACCAGACATCACTAGCATCAAGATCGCAGAGCTGCCAATAGCGGCCCAAACAGGGACGGCGACGGCGATCAGGGCGACGAACATCATGACGGGAACATAGAAATCCCAGCCGAGTTCGACCGTTTGGCTCATTGTATTCCAAAGCATCTCGCGCGCCCTTTATTCAAACAGTGTGTCGCCTTCGTAGACGGGGGTGCCGTCGCGAAGGGATTTGAAATCACGGGCGAAAGACTGAAGCAGTCGCCATATCATCAGGCCAAAGCCCAGCGGGACGGAGAAGAGAAACCAAACCTTGGAGACGCGCAAACCGTCAGTGACGGAGCCGAACTTGTAAGAGACGTGCAAAGTTTCCCACGACCAATAGAGCGCGATAATAGCGACCACGAACATCACCAGATCACCAAAGATATAGAGCAGCGCCTTTAGGCGCGGCGAGAGGTAGTGCATGATCACATCGATGCGGATGTGCGCGCGCTCTTTGACAGCGGCGGCGGCACCAACCCAAGCAAGATAAATAAAGGAAAAGCGGACGATTTCTTCGCCCCAGATCGAGGAATAGGCGAAAATCTCGCGCCGCAGCACTTCGATGGCCATGGTGATCACGAGCATCACGTAAAACATGAGCAGCAACCAGCGCTCAGCGTTTTGATCAAGGTTCCTGAGGAAATTCATTTTGAGGACCGCCGGATAGGTGCGGGCCTTTTGCTAACTAAAGTCGCTCAAGGCCCGCTAGGAATAAAAGACAGGCGCATGTAGGGTCATGCGCCCGCCCAAAGCTTAGGCGTCGTGGACGTAGTATTTGCCCTGCGTGCCAGCCGCTTCTTCCATCTTCGCAAAGTTGTCCATGGAACCGGCGAGATCTTTCTTGAAGCTGTCCCACTCTGCCAACTGATAGCCACCCGCTGCTTTCCACTCGTTCAACTGATCCTCAGAGAGGCTGTGGAATTCAACTCCGGACTTCGCCAATTCTGACATTGCGTATGCACGTGCAGATGGAACCTTGGACAGGTTCTGGTGCGCCGTCATCTCAGAGCCCCACATGATGCCTTCCTGAACGTCCGCAGGCATGGAGTTGAACCACTCAAGGTTACATGAGTAAACCTGTGAGTCAGGAACCGCTTGAGTGAAGGTTACGTGGGACAGGATGTCCTTGAAACCAAACACATAAAGCGCGCCAACAGATGGGTCGAGCGCGTCTGCGACACCCTGCTTGATCGCGGAAGGTGTTTCACCCCAAGCCACTGGCGTCGGGTTTGCGCCAACCATACGGTAGTACTGCTGAAGCATCTTGGAACCTGGTACGCGGAACTTAACGCCGTCGAGATCGGATGGGGACAGAACTGCGCCTGCGCCGCCTTTACGAACCGCAACAACGCGCGGGTCAATATTGACGTAGAACAATGCTTTAAAGCCGTTCTCTTCAACTTTTGGCTCCACATTGCCTTTCCAGAAATCAGAGTTCACCAAGTTTGTGAAACGTTGATTGGAACCACACAGGTATGGCATGTTGATCAGATCAACCGTCGACGCGAAAGGCGCGAAATTGGACAGGGAGTGCTGCGCGGCTTGGATCGTGCCACCCTGAACCGCTTGAACAAGTGCCCCACCTGCACCAAGCTGACCGCCGGGTGCGAGCTTGACGTAGACTTTGCCATTGGTTGCGTTCTGGATGTTCTCTTTCAGGTCGAGCTGCATGATTGGATAGCTGCGCGATGCACCAAGGACATAGGCAGTTGCGATTGTCATCGTGTGCTCAGCCGCTTTTTCGCGATCACGCTCTTCATTTGCGGTTTGCGCGGCTGCCTCTGTGGACCAAAGCGTGCCAGCCGCACCAGCAACCAAAGCTGCTGTAAAGCCGCCCGCTGCGGACAGTTTAAGAAAATTTCTGCGTTCTGCAGATTCAACCATTTTGGTGTCGTCGTTCATTAGTGTCTCTCCCAGTAGAATGTTCAGCTGTCGTTTTGGTTCTTTCGAGCAGCTTCTTTTTGTAAAATTGCGACGACGAACAAAATCGAAGCCGCGAATAGGACCAGCATTTCTCCCACATCGCCAAAGTAGACCTGATCCCAAAACGCGCCCGCAGCTACATTCGAAAAGTAGACAAGAAAAACGAGCAGTGATGCGTACAGAAACATGGCGATCCTCACGAATGCTGATTGAACCGTCATGAAAGCGCTTTCAGTGAGTCGATGCAAGCGCTTTCATTAAAAATATTCTGAGCGTAGAATTTGGCTGTTTTTGCTAAGATTTCGATCTATGGTTTCAGCCAACCAGTAGAAAGCCGCTTTTGATGACGTCTCACCATGCAGTTCCCACATTAGACGACGTTGCAAGAACAGCTGGCGTTTCACCCGCCACGGTCTCAAGGTCACTGAACACGCCCGCACTAGTTTCCAGAGAGACGCTCCAGCGGGTAAAGGCAGCGGTTGCAGATTTGGGTTATACACCCAACTTCGGGGCGCGGTTTATGGCTGCCAAGCGAACGATGACGATTGGCGCAATAATCCCGACTATGGAGAACGCAATTTTTGCGAAAGGCATTCAAGCCTTTCAAGAACGTTTGCATAGCCTTGGATACACTCTGCTGATCTCAAGCAGTTCCTACGATCCAGAGATTGAGGCAGAACAAGTGCGCGCGCTAGCAAGCCGAGGAGCCGACGGAATTTTGCTGATCGGGTACTGGCGTGAAGAAAAGGTCTATGAGTTTCTTAAGCAACGCAACATTCCGTTTCTGTTAGCTTGGGCTTTCGCCGCCAACAATGCATTGCCAGCGATTGGGTTTGATAACCGTGCTGCGATGTATAAGCTCTGCGATAAAGTTTTGGCAATGGGGCATCGAAATATCGCGGTGATTTCTGGCACAACCGAAGGCAACGATCGCGCCATGAACAGGTTAAAAGGTATCACAGAAAGGCTTAAAGTTGAAGGGTTCAACCTAGACACAGTTCCAATCATCGAAACGCCATATGACATCGACAACGGGGCGAATGCATTTGAAGAGTTGATGCGCGGGCCAGAACGCCCAAGCGTTGTCATGTGTGGCAACGACGTACTCGGGGTTGGTGCTTTGCAACGTGCACAGGAGATGGGCTTGCAAGTTCCGAGTGAAGTCTCAATTACTGGCTTTGATGGGATCGAACTCGCGCGGGTCGTCACGCCAAAGCTCACAACCGTGCGCGTTCCGCATTCTGAAATGGGCCATCGCGCCGCTGACGAATTGGTACGAATGGTTGAAAGCGGTGAAGTGGGACGTTCTCAAGAACTCGCAAGTGAAATCGTTGTCGAAAAATCAATTATATCGCTTGCCTGAAATCAAAGTGTAGATGGCGATAATGTTGGCCGGGTGTGAATTCACCCAGCATCAAATTTTCCAAACGCAGCGAAAGTCCGTTATACTGTGTTGCACTGCAGAGCTCAGATATTAACGAAATTGGCCGCAATAGGCCGTCCTTGACCCTTTTAGACACCGCGATCGAGGCGATTCTGCAACGCTTCCGAAGTCGACTGAGAGCCAATTGCTTCCGTTGACGACATTGCCTCATTACTGCAGCGGGGTCCGCCAGATCAGGCTTTCTCCGTGAGTGCCAAATTAGGCAACCGACGAATGAAAATGAGCAGACGAGGATGAAGCTCACTGTGGCTGGGTCAATGTCTGATCCCAAAGCTGGTAAATCAGCGCTTGCTGTTGATCAAAATCCGGCCGCTACACCGTCCTTGCGCGGGTCCGAGCCTGATGCGTAACCGTCTTCGTTAAGGCAGCAAATAAGCTGGGCACCACCAAAGCCAAAGGCATTGTCAGGGGCCTCCAGCACGATCTCGTGGCCAAGCGCTGCCAACGCACTCAATGTCGCGCCCGCCATCGTATCTTCGCAAGCGAGCTTAAGCCCTTCGACAAACCGCCACCGAGGCGCGTCGGTGGCCATTTGCGGGTCTTGCCCCCAAACATGCGTACGTAACACCATTTGCACATGCCCCTGTGCTTGCATCGGGCCGCCCATCACGCCAAAGCTCATCAGGGGGCCAATTGGGCCCATCAAGAAACCAGGAATGATGGTGTGAAAAGGCCGTTTGTTCGGGCCGATACGGTTTGGACTTTCAGGATCAAGCGAAAACCCTGCGCCGCGGTTCTGCATTGAAATGCCCGTGCCTGGAATAGCGATACCCGACCCGAAGCCTGCGTAGTTTGATTGAATAAATGAAACCATCATGCCCGAGGCATCAGCTGTCGTCAGATAAACCGTACCGCCATCTTTGGGCGCGCCCACCTTAAAATTTTGCGCCCGGTTCTCATCGATCAACGCGGCACGGCTGGCCAAATAGACATCGTCGAGCAAAGCCTCGACGGTAATGTCCATCATATAGTCGCCGTCAGCAACATAGGTCTCGGCATCCAGCAGCGCCAATTTTATTGCTTCGACTTGCAAATGGGTGGCCAGAGGATCATCTGCATGAAGGTCGCGAATGCGCGTGTGCGACAAAATCCCCAAAGCCATCAGCGCGGCGATACCTTGGCCGTTGGGAGGGATCTCATGCAATTCCAGCTCATCAAATTTTTTGGAAATGGTGCCACACCACTCCGGCGAATGTGACGCCATATCATCGCGGCTTAACGCGGCCCCATGCTGGGCGGCAAAGTCACAGATTGCAGCCGCCAATTCACCTTTGTAAAAAGCCTCTCCTTTGGTTTCGGCGATCAACTGAAGTGTCTTTGCCAAGGGCGCATTCACAAACCTTTCGCCAGCTTTGGGTGCTTTACCGTCTAATAGAAACGTTTCGGCAAACCCGGGATATTCCCCAAGCTCTTTTGCGGCACGGTTCCACAGTTCAGCTATCATTGGTGTGACAATGAAACCGGCTTGTGCATAACTTATCGCAGGCTCAAACAGCGTGGCAAAAGGCAGTTTTCCAAAGCGTTCGGACAATGAAACCCACGCTGATACCGCGCCGGGAACGGTTACAGTTTCCCAGCCTCGGTAAGGCATTTCTTTAAATTTGGCAAAGCGCTCGGGGCTCCAACCTGCGGGCGAGCGGCCCGAGGCGTTTAACCCATGCATCGAAGTGCCGTCCCAAACGATTGCAAAGGCATCAGAACCCAAGCCATTTCCAGTTGGCTCAACCAATGTCAGCGTGATCGCGGTTGCGATTGCTGCGTCTACTGCATTGCCGCCGCGTGCGATCATCGCAAGCCCTGCCTGTGCCGCCAAGGGCTGTGATGTTGTCACCATATTGTCGGCAAAGACAGCCGACCGACGGGATGGGTATGTGTGATTGGCGCGAAATTCCATGGGCAAGTTTTCTTTCGTTCGTCGGTTAATAGGATGGTTGACAAGCCGGGCCTACCCAACATCAATCAGGTTTTTTGCTATCATCATATGCACGCCCTTCTCGCGGTTGACTGTTTGAGTAATTCGTAAATTTCCCGCAAGACTACAGAGCATGTATGCATTTTCGCGGCTAATCTTTGCACGCTGTGACACCAGTGTGATCATCTCTCGCAGCGCCATTTCAGCGCAGCGGTCTAGGTCAGCGGCCATGCCCATAGTGATGTAGTGCGTGGGTGTTTCTGCTTGCGGATAGCTCAACCCGTGGCCTTTGAGCACCGTCAGCCGAAACCGGCCTTGCAGGGCGGTTTCAATGGCGGTCACGCAGACCTCGCCGTCGCCTTGTGCGCCGTGCCCGTCACCGCACGAAAACAGCGCTCCTTTAGTGTAAACCGGAAGGTAAAGCGTTGTTCCTGCAACTAGCTCTTTGTTGTCGATATTACCCCCATGGGCACGCGGTTCGATGGTTGAAATGCGCCCCCATTCTTGTGGCGGGGCCACACCCATCACCCCGAAGAATGGCGCAAGCGGCAGTTCAAGCCCCCAAGGCATCGTGGCGATGCAGCGCTTTGTATCGAGCGGTATGATGGTGTGATGAACCTGCGGAAAGTCCAACGGCAACGTGCCTTTTAGGGGGCCAAAGTAATTAAACCCCCAATCTTGGCGCACTGAAACTTCGAGGATATCAACGCGCAAGGTATCGCCAGGCATGGCATCCGCAACAGAAACAGGGCCTGTCAATATATGGCCCGGAAACGAGGGCACACCAGCAGCGTGAATTTCTAACAATTCGGGCGGAATGTGAAACTCGCCACTTGGTAGGTTTTGTGGCCCGCCTGAGACGGTGTTGATCACCACTTCATCGCCGCTCGCAATCGTCAATGCAGGCGGCAGGTTCGCGTCAAAAAAGCCCCAATGGCAGGTGTCGGGTGAAGCGTTCAATGTGGTGTCAAGCATGCGTGGCCCTTTGCACTAACAGAGGATGAGTAACTAGTTGGTGGGGTGGTTTTTCAAGATGGTTTCGATCAAAATTTGAACGTGCAGCGCTTCTTCAAGTGTCGCCAAACGGTTGGGTTTTCCTGCCAACAGTAACACAAGATCATCCAGTTGTGCCTTCAAACTGGTCGCTCTTGGGTTATGTGGTTCAGCCGCAATCGGCTCAAAATTTTGGCCAGAAGAAACGGCGTCTCGGTAAAAATCAGTGATCCTCCTACTGGTTTTTGAGCCCTTGATGGTAACTTCCTGTCGGTCGGGCTGGGCCCCTCCGACACTGCCTAATATGGTTACTGGTAGCCCCGCTTGGTTGGCCAAACGCGCCGCAACGTGCGTTTCACAGAGGTCGCTTTGAGCCGGGTAATCAGGTTGTGCCCAAACAAGTTCAAGCGGCCCTAAAATGCGCAGGCTAACGAAAAGGAAGTGCGAAATCACTTCGCGGGTCATTCCACCTTCCTTGCGCAACCGCAGCCAATCGGCTGCCTGTTGCCATGCGCGCGGCCAATGCGGGTAGGTCACAATGATGTCGACGCCTTGGAGTACGCCCAACGTGCCGTCTTTTGCTGCGGCCGAAATGTCGGTCAGAGCAGCGCCCGCCGCTTGGGTGAAATTTACGGCGCAGGGTACGCCAAAGGTCTCAAGTTGGTGCACCAGATCAAGACTTTCTTCGACATCAATACCAAGCGGTTTTTCCAGGAACACGGCTTTGTCTTGTGCGGCTGCTGCCAGCGCATACGCCTTTCGCGGGGCCGGAGGGCACGCGAGATAGACCAAGTCGGCAATTTCGATCGCTGAAATAGCATCGGTCGCAACAACAGCACCCGGAGCGTATCTCTGCGCCGCCTGACAGGCTCCCGCTTCTGGATCCCATATCCCAACAACTTCAAATTCAGGGTGCTGCTCCATATGCTCAAGCATCCGTTGGCCCATTATTCCCAAGCCAATAACCGCCGTTTTAATCACCATCTGCCGCTCCTTGTAAGTACATCTCCTCGATACCAGCACCGTAGGTGTCCACTTTCAATATTGTCTAGCGTGGTCTCGCACTTGCGGCGCATTACGACAATCTGCTCGCACTTACTAAAGATTGTGACATTCGGACCATTTCCTGCGAGGGCAATAACTACTGTTGCAAAGGTCCGGATTGTCCGCATTGGGTGAGTTCGTCCAATAGCCCATTTCGAGGTTGTGGCGAATGTCTTGGATACATAGCATGTATTTCGTTCCGCCACTTTGGATATCAGCCATTGAAGGATATACAGATAGGTAAGCGATCAGCGCGAAAACCATGTGGCTGACGGGCGGCGATAGCTATGTCCACGTTCACACAAGCCATGCAAAAGCTGCCTTGGGCTTGAAGGGCAGATCAAAGATGGGTGACATTGTAATGGCGAGGGTAGGGGAGAAGCTCCAATCGCGCGAAGATCCGGCTGGAGTTCAGTTTCCAGTTTTTTGTCTGTTTTTGAGGCTATTACCTTTCAGCACTTGGATGATTCCGCAAACTCCATGTCAATTTTAATAAATATCGCGGAAAGTCCGGGCAGCCTAACGCCCGCACAAAAAAGGCCCCCGAAAGGGCCTTGATTGTGTGGTGCAAGTCGAACCTAAAATCTAGATCTTGCCCTTCCAGGGCACGAGCCA
>ERZ1047985.2988-NODE-2988-length-10241-cov-4.986059_pt1 | contig 10241 bp, 8 predicted proteins | sample MGYA00383097_ERZ1047985 | MGnify/ENA primary metagenome ERZ1047985 (study PRJEB29581, sample SAMEA5548367) | metagenome | biome: marine; feature: coastal; material: water | depth 50 m | study: Short-term variability in the microbial, nano- and picoplankton...
ATTAGATGTTCTTTTTATCTCTCGTCACTCGAAAGATTCTGATAATATCTTTACCTATGAAGAAATCAATAATTATATGGTTGATGCCTGCAAATTGGTTGTGAACTGTACCCCTGTTGGTAGTTATCCTCTGATTAACGATGAGGTTTTCTTTCCCTATGAACATCTTTCAGAAGAACATTTGGTAATCGATCTCATTTATAACCCTTCCAAAACTATTTTCCTGGAAAAATCAGAAAATAATGGTGCTCAAATATTGAATGGTTCAAGTATGTTGAGAGAACAAGCAATGAAAAGTTGGCAAATTTGGAATCAGAAAAATTAAATATGAAGAGGGCGATTATCAGTTGCCGCTAATGCCGCTTCTTTAATTGCTTCCGTATAAGTGGGGTGTGGGTGACATATTCTTGCAAGGTCTTCCGCTGAAGCCCGATACTCCATTGCAGTAACAGCCTCCATAATTAAATCTGCAGCCCTTGGAGCAATCATGTGTACACCAAGAATTTCATCAGTTTGCTTATCGGCTAATATTTTTATCATACCACTAATATCCATACTCGCTCTTGCTCTTCCTAAAGCTCGAATAGGGAATATGCCTGATTTGTATTCTTTGTTATCCTTTTTAAGTTCTTGTTCAGTTTTTCCAACCGCTGCCACTTCAGGCCATGTATAGACGACACCAGGAATTAAGCTGTGGTTTATGTGTGGTTTTTGACCAGCCATAAATTCAGCGACGTAAACACCCTCTTCTTCTGCCTTGTGCGCGAGCATGGCACCTTTAACCACATCACCAATAGCGAAAATATTTGGCACCGCTGTTTGCATATTGTCATTGATGTCAATTTGCCCTCTTTCATTTACCTTGAGCCCCGCTTTTTCTATATTTAGTCCTTCTGTATAGGCTTTTCTGCCAACAGCAACCAAACAATAGTCAGCTTCCATTTCAACCTCTTGTCCTTTTTTGTTTAGCGCTTTCAGAATGACGTAATCTCCTTTGTTTACTACATTTTGAACTTGATGCTCTAAATGGAGTTTGAATCCTTCTTTTTTAAGAATTTTAGAAAATTCTTTACCCACAGTTTCATCCATAGAGGATAATATTCTTGATGAATACTCCACAATTTCTACTTGACTTCCAAGTCTCTTGTAGACAGATCCCAATTCTAAACCAATTACTCCACCTCCGATAACCAACATTTTCTTAGGAATTTCTCTTAGGTTCAAAGCCTCCGTAGAGGTGATGATTCTTTTTTTATCCGGTTCCATTCCTGGAAAGTAATTAGGTTTAGAGCCCGTAGCAATAATGAAATTCTTTGCTTTGTGGTGAGTTGGTTTCTCTCCTTTTTTCGTTACCTCAATGGTGTTTTTATCAACAAAAGACCCAATACCATGAATGACATCAATTTTATTTTTGTCCATTAAGAATTTAACTCCATCACAAGTTTGACTGATGACTTCATTCTTTCTTTTCATCATTTGATCTAAGTTCACCTTAAGGTCATTGAGGTCAATTCCATGCTTATCAAATGTGTGTGCTGCATTGTGATAATGTTCCGACGAATCTAGTAAGGCTTTAGACGGGATACATCCAACATTCAAGCAGGTGCCTCCCAAGGTGTCATATTTTTCTACTAAAGCTGTTTTCATCCCCAATTGGGCACATCTAATGGCTGCTACATATCCTCCCGGGCCAGAACCTATTACAATTACGTCGTACATATTGCTGAAATTTTTAACAAAGGTAAAAATACTACAAACAATTCATTGACAAGAACTGTTGAATTTCTGAATTCCATACATTTTATTTTCTTTGTGAATTGATTCAAAATAATTTAGAAACTGTGACGCGTAAAAAAAAGATTTTACTTTTTGGTGTAGGCTGGCTAGGAAAAGAATTGGTTCAATCACTTCTGGCTCAGAAACATGATTTATATATCGCCACTAGGGATGTGAATAAGTGGATTGCTTATAAAGCAAAGCTTAAGCTGATTCGGGTAGACCTTTACTCACTTGTCCTGAATTATGATTCCGGGTCGTTTGATCTTGTGATTATTATGTTGCCTCCGAGTGGTTTTTCCAGCTATGAACAGATAATAAAAAATATCTGCGGCAAAATACCTGAAGCAAAACATGTCGTATTTACAAGCTCTACAGGGGTATATGAAAATCAAAACGAATCTGTCAACGAAGAATCGAAAGTGGATGAGAAGCATGTTGTATTCCATGCAGAACAGCAAATAGTAAAAAGTTTCCCAGGGAAGTATACCATTTTACGTTTGTCGGGGTTGATTTCCGAAGATAGACATCCAACAAAATATTTATTGAAAAAAGAGCAGAATTTAGGAGGTGACGTTCCTGTGAACTTAATTCATCGAACGGATGTGATTCGAGCCATAAACTGTCTTAAAGAAAGTGAACCGTCATCGGAAATTTATAACCTCAGTTATCCTGAAAACCCATCTCGAAGTGATTATTATAATTTTTTCGCAAAGAAATTTTATGGTCGTTTAATTCATTTCTCAGGAGGAGGTAATGGTAAAACAATTATTGGCTCAAAATTTGTAAAAAAATATGGATATCAATACAAAATGTCAATTTGGGATGTGCAATTAAACAACATTTAGGTCTAATTTGCGTCTAACTACTAGTTATGAGAGGAATAGCATTCATCTTCTTTTTTATGATGGCTTTAATTAGCCGCGCCGACCATATTATTGGAGGTGATATCTATTATGATGATTTAGGTGGAGGGAATTATAAATTTTACATTACCATTTACAGAGACTGTAATGCCGAGGGGGCCTGGTTTGATGACCCTCTTAAGCTATCGATTTACAATAACAATAACCTCGTTCAAAATGTCAATGTTTTTTTCCCTGGTTACATTACTTTGCCTTTAGATTTTAATAATCCTTGTGCAACAGCTCCAACGGATGTTTGCGTTCAAAGAGCTATTTATGAAAAGACAATTTTTCTCCCATCAATTGCAGGTGGGTATACTGTGTCATATCAAAGGTGTTGTAGAGGACCCAATGTTACAAACATTGTAAATCCCGATGATACAGGGTTAACGCTTTCTACCCATATTCCTGGATCGGAAACAGGGATTGTAAATAACAGTAGTCCAAGGTTTTCAAATTATCCGCCGACATTGCTTTGTGTTGGAGAGGAATTGGTTTTTGACCATTCGGCTACAGATCCTGATGGGGACGATTTGGTATATACCTTAGTTTCGCCATATGCAGGAGCGAGTTCTCTAGATCCTGCTCCGAATCAGTCTCCACCTCCACCATATTTCCCAATACAGTGGATTGGAGGGTTTAATGCTTCCTCCCCTTTGGGTCCTGGGTCTATAAGTTCGATTGATGCAAATGGCATATTTACAGTAAATCCAAGCATCATAGGCTTAATGGTGGTCGGAGTTCGGGTACAGGAATACAGAAATGGACAGCTTATCGGAGAAACGATAAGAGACTTTTTATTTAAGGTTTTTGATTGTAATATCACCATGCAGGCAATACTACCTACTCAAGATGAGTTGAGCTCTTTTATTTCGTACTGTCAGGGACTTACAGTTGAGTTTGAAAACAATTCGTACGGCGGCACAAATTATTCATGGGATTTTGGAGTTCCGGGAACGAACTCTGATGTGAGTTCTACATTTAACCCCTTTTTTACTTACCCTTCTCCAGGTGATTATATTGCTCAGCTTATAGTCAATCCAGGATGGGACTGTACGGATACAGCATATATAGAAATTACCGTGAACAATCCTTTTTCGTTGTCATGGGAATCCGAGGATTCTTTATGTATTACGGGAAATGATTTTGAGTTTACCGGGGTTTCTAGCAATTTGTCAGCAAATTTTCAATGGGAATTAGACACTGATGCCAGTCTAGAGAATTTTAATGGTATTGATATTCCTAACATTTCTTTTTCGAGTCCAGGTTATCATACCATAATACTAAACGGAGATGATGGTGATTGCAATACTTTCTTCGAAGATTCAGTATTTGTTGTTGAACAGGCTGAGGTGGAGATTTTACTTCCTGATGAAATAGAATGTGTGGGCTTAACTATAGATTTTACAGGAGATTTTACAAATATAAATTCACTTCTATGGAATTTTGGGGACAATGGCTCAAGTTCTGATGAAAGCAACACTTCAAACCCTAGTTACACATATTCATCCCCAGGAACATATACCGTGCAGCTCATTGGTGAATCTGTTATGAATTGTTCGGATACCACGACTACAGAAATCACTTTAAATGAACCAATTTCTTTGGCTTTTACAAATAATGATTCCTTATGTATTACCGATGGATTATATGATTTTGAAGCACAAGTTAGTGGGCCTCCGAATGCATTGTATGAGTGGGATTTTGGACCGAATGCTTCCACAACTTCATCGACCGATCTAATAATTTCAGGAATACAATTTGATACTCCCGGGGTTCATGAAGTTCAATTAAGTGGAACACATGAAAACTGTGTAGATTCAATAAGTGAGCTTATATATGTTTATGCTGAACCTACGATTGATTTTGATTTTATTGATGGTTTACATTGTGCTCCTAGCTTGGCACAGTTCATTAATTTAAGCAGTGTTGATGGTCCCGCCATTTATTCTTGGGAGTTTGGCGATGGTAGTGGATCAGAATATTTTAGCCCATCACATGTTTATACAGATGTAGGTAGCTATAGTGTTGGCTTAACTGTAATTTCTCTAGAAGGATGTGAGGATACATTGTATCTAATGCAGCAAGATATTTTTACGGTTTATCCCTCACCTATTGCAGGTTTTCAAGTAAACCCGCAGAACATTGATGTTTGCGAAAACAAGGTTGATTTCATTGACCAGTCTATTGGCGCTACAAACTATTTCTATTTTTTTGATCAAAATCAATTTACAAGTCCTGAAGCAAGCTTTAGTCACAATTATTTAAATGCTGGAAGTGACTACCCTCTACAAGTCGTTTATAATGAGTTTGGATGTAGTGATTCCGTTAGACAAGAAGTTTTTGTTGAGCCATTTGTTTTATATGCTCCAAATGCTTTTATCCCAGACGCAGACGGAATCAATGATGTTTTTAATGCTGTTACAGATTTTGAGATATTGTCTTGGGAGCTTGCTATTTATAATCGATGGGGTGAAAACGTCTTTAAAACAGAAAATCGCGAATTGGGTTGGGACGGTACATTCAAGGGTTTACAAAGCCAAGATGGACTATATTCGTATGTGATAAAATATAGAAGCTGTGCGAATCCTTTTGTCACCGAGATGAAGAATGGATTTGTTAATTTAATCAGATAGCTTTTTCTTCAGCTCGAAGTTTCTCCCCAAATAAACCCGCCTAACTTGTTCATCATTGGCTAGCTCTTCAGCAGTGCCAGACTTTAAAATACTTCCTTCGAAGAGCAAATAAGCCCGATCAGTTATGGATAAAGTTTCTTGAACATTGTGGTCTGTAATAAGGATGCCAATATTTTTCTTTTTTAGTGTTGACACTATTCCTTGAATGTCCTCAACCGCTATTGGATCGACACCTGCAAATGGCTCATCTAACAAAACAAATTGGGGGTCAGTGGCTAATGCCCTGGCAATCTCAGTTCTTCTTTTTTCTCCTCCAGAAAGCCTATTACCCAAAGTCTTTCGAAATTCATTAAGGTTGAATTCTTCAAGGAGCTCCTCAAGTCTGTGCTTTCTTTCTGTAGCGCTTTTTGATGTCATTTCAAGGATAGCCATGATATTATCCTCTACACTAAGCTTCCTGAAAACTGAAATTTCTTGTGGAAGATAGCCCAGACCCATTTGGGCTCTTTTGTACATGGGAAGGTGAGTGATTTCTACATTATTTAGAAAAACTTTTCCGCTATCAGGTCTAACAAGTCCAACAATCATATAGAAAGATGTCGTTTTTCCCGCTCCGTTTGGCCCTAATAATCCAACAATTTCTCCTTGCTTGAGTTCAATTGAAACGTCTTGAACAACCTTTTTGCCCTTGTAGCTTTTAAATATGTTTTCAGTATATAAATTCACTTGGCCAATTTACTAAAAATTAAGAGCAAGTCTCGCTCGAACACCTAAAGGATTTGTTCCAGGGTCATTATGAGTCATTCTCCAAACCAAATCCACACGAATGAATTTAAATATGTTCTCTATTCCCACAGCACTTTCTATGTAAGGTGTTTTATCAAAGTTTCTTATGAAATCTGGATAAATCATTTCTGATTGATGTCGAGAACTAAGGTCGCCGTATGCAATGCGTGCGGAACTTACCAATCTCAAATTAAGCTTTTTGATGAGAGGAACCTTATTAAAGAAAAATCCATCCCAGTGGTTTTCAATGAACCCTTCAACATACTGATCACTTATAAATTCTAAAAAATTAAGTTTGTTAAACGCTGATGACATCAGCCACAAGGATTGGTTCCCGGGATGAGCATTTAAGAGGGGGTATGCAATATTGCCAAAGATACACCCTGCTTTGGCTCCGTAATATAACCTGCCTAGAATGCCAATTTGTGTATTGTGTTCTAGTTGAAGCTCTGTTTTTTGATAAGAATACATGCTTCCGAAAACCCCTTTAATACCAAAAACTCCTTGTATTGCAATGATGGGATATTTAGAGCGAAGGCTGGTTCTATCAAAAGCTCCTGAAATAAACTCTTCGTTTTTTGCCCATCTTATTCGAGCCGTTATTTCACTCGTTTTTATTCGCGAGATGGTATCAAAAGATCCATTTTGAGAATTGCTTTGAAGATAGTTGGCCAAGCCTAATGGACGGTATTCTTTCCATTCAAGTCCAACAAAGGCAACAATGTCTTTTTTGATGTCTTTTTCTATGTTTAAGCCCGCTTTTGTGATAAAAGTCAGCTTGTCAAAAGGAGCAGTACTGAGAACAGTAGCAAAAGTGTTACCCATTGAGACGGCGTATGGAGAAACGCCTATTTGTTCAATGTCGTAATTGTAAAAGATTGATAGTAAAGATCTTTTTCTTTGTGAGAGGTTCAATCTAATAAGGCCTCCGTATTTTATTCTTTTGTCACCAAAGCCATAGGCTCCATTGAGTCCCAATTCAATCTTTTTTGAAAACGTATTGGAGGTTCTTAAAGCCAGTCCTAAACGAAATTTCTCTACGGGGTTCATGCTAACTAATGAAAATACGTTCCCTAACTCTAGTGGGCCAAGAGGATGATATCCGGTCGTTGCCATGTAAGCCAGGTTTTTAAGTCGTTTAAAATAAGGCGTCTCGTTAAGAGAATCAATCATGTTGCCAATGCCTTGCTCTTGTTTACTAAGCTTTTTTGTTCTTAATGATTGCCATTCCTCTTTTGTTTTCGAATTTGCATCTGCTGCAATTTCGACAGTGTTTTGCGTATTGTAGAATTGATCATCCTTCTTTCTGTTTATTATAAACTCGCTCCTTTCACTGAATTTTCTCGCGTAAAAACCATAAACTTTTGATTTTTTTGTCAACTTGATGTCTGCGATAAACCGTTCTTTTTTGAGCATCCAAAAGGCATTATTTACCTTTTCAAAATCATGCCTAAAATAGAAGTCTTTGACAAAATTTAAGTTGGCATTGGGAGATACATTTGCTTCGATTCGCTTGATGGCAAATGTGCTGTCATTGACCCATAAATCGCCACTAAAACAAAGGTCTCGTTTTCTTTTAGGTATAAAATGAAGTTTGTAGCACCAATTCTCATCTATAAACGCTGAGTCCTGTAAATAGTATTTGTAATAGTTTTGACAAGAGTTAGAAATTGGGCTGACAAAAGACTTGCCAAATATTTTATAATTATTATCATAAATGTTAAGCTCAAGGTACATGTCTCCTAAGAATTGATTTACTTGCAGGTTTTCAATGCCGGTCGTTTGACTTGCTTCAATAATTTCTCGTTTAGTATTTGGTTTGGTTTTAAAATAATACTTGGATACAGATTCACTTAAAATAATCGGAAGAAATCCTTTCCCACCGTCGGTGGAGTCTAAATAATTGAAAATGACATCAAGCTTTTTGACCATTTTTTTCGATTTGAATTCATCGCTAATATTATTCAGGTCAAATTGAATTTTGTTGTACAACCTGTATTCATAGGCATCCAATTTGTCTTTGTTATTATTTCTTTTGTTTGCAATAACATTCTGAATTAAAATAGTTGAAGGAAGCTCATCAGGAGCTTTTACTGTAATTTCTTCGAAGTCTTTAAATAAACTTTTGAGTGTAAAGTCAATATTGATTCGTATTTCTGAATCGTCAGAGGTCGCTTGTTTTTTTATCCATTTTGATGAACTCGAATAACCTATGTATGTGCATTTAATCGAATCCCCTAGCTCAGTAGTGGCAACGGTTATGCTATAAGCACCAAGGGAGTCGGACAATGCAGCCCTCTTTGAATTTAAGAGTTGAATTTTTGCAAACGGAAGAACTTCACCAGTTCTTACATCCGTAGTTTTTCCAAAAACAATAAGATCTTGTCCGTAAAGAATTTGAAAACAGAATAAAAAATAGAAACCTAAAATGTATTTATACATATGTCTTTAATGCCCTTCTTTTTTAAAGGCTTTTTTTGAAACAAGAATACCAATCTCATAAAGTATAAGGATCGGAATAGAGACAATAACCTGGGAAATAACGTCGGGTGGTGTAATGAGTGCCGAAAGTATTAAAATAACAACAAGTGCATGCTTTCTGTATTTCTTTAAAAATTCGGGAGTGATGAGACCAACTTTTGAAAGTAAATAGATAATAACGGGCAACAAGAAGAATAATCCGGTGTAAAATACTGTGGACAGGATGGTGCTCATATAAGAGCTAATGGTAAAGTCATTCCTTATATCACCACTAATCTGATAAGAACCAAAAAACTGAATACTCAGAGGAGCAACGACAAGGTACCCAAAGCTTATTCCTAAGAAGAATAGGAGACTAACATAAAAGACGATTCCTTTGGCCATTTTTTTTTCTTTGAATTTTAATCCGGGTTTAAGAAAGGCCCATATTTGATAAAATATGAAAGGAAATCCTAAAACAAGTCCTCCCATAAAGCTCATCATTAAAGCATATCCAAACTGTCCGGAAACAGTCATGCTTTGTAATTGAACTGGAATATCCTCTACACAAGTACCAAACCATTGACACATTAATCGGAAAGAAATAAAGTCATGACTTTTCATGGAAAGGAAAACATTTTCCATTATCCATTCCTGGAAAACCCAGATTACGATACCGATACAAACGATCGCAATTGCGCATCTAACTAGCCTCCACCTGAGCTCTTCTAGATGCTCAAGAAAGGACATCTGACTATTTTCCTTTGTTTGTTTTTCGGACATGTGCTTACTAACGTTGCAAATTTAACCAAAAGGCTAGACTTGTCAGGGTATTATTTATAAAGAATAAAATGGTCGTAAATTGTTTACGACCTACTACTGTAGTTTTGATTAAAAATTACAACATGGATCTACTATTTGACATACAAACAATTAAATTTAACTCTTTGAGCGATTGGTTAATTCTAAATGGCACACTTAAACAAGGTGCATTGAGCAGCGAAATGTTCTTGAAAGTGGAACAATCTTTTCTCAACAAGATACTCAATCAACTACAAGGAGAGAACCCGAACACTTCTATTAATGATTATTTAAAATCTTATCAGGATGTGAATATCAATGACTACGAATTTGATTTGAAAACGATGGAAAACACTTCAATTCCAATGGAAGAGATTAAATGGCTTACCTCAACTGAGGAGTACAAATTTATACGTGCTTAAGGTTGTATAAATACAGTTTCTTCGTTGACAAGCTCTGGTTCAATTTTAATTATGCCCTGACCAATTTTATTTAATTTTTGAGCTTTGATGTCCAGAACTGCTACTCCAGCTTGTCCTAATTGATAAATGTCATTGTAATTAAAAGAAGCCAAACCCGCAGCATTTGTATATGCTGTATCGAATATCGCTACAACTTGTGGCGTTCCTTGGGTATTGGTTCCGTAAAGAACAACCATGGCATCTTCAACAATCGCATTAGACTCATCTCGAACATATATGTTGGCAATAGTATCTGCTTTCTTGCGACATGAGAAAAAGACTCCAGAAACAACTAGAGCAAGCATGATAATTAAAAATTTCTTTGAAGAATTCATATCTCTTTAATTAGGTAAATAAATTGTTTCTACAGAGGTCGTGTTGATTCTACACCGTGTGTATCCAGATGCCTCTTTATT
>ERZ1047985.2989-NODE-2989-length-10239-cov-9.896897_pt1 | contig 10239 bp, 9 predicted proteins | sample MGYA00383097_ERZ1047985 | MGnify/ENA primary metagenome ERZ1047985 (study PRJEB29581, sample SAMEA5548367) | metagenome | biome: marine; feature: coastal; material: water | depth 50 m | study: Short-term variability in the microbial, nano- and picoplankton...
AATATTACTTTGACGAGTATCTTCCACATATAATGAAACAGTAATATTGTTACCAATTTTTGAATCATGAATAGGAATTGAAGGATCGAGGAAAACCTGATGATGTGTTGTGCATCCGTTTGATAGCAACAACACAAGAAGCAAAGTAAATCGAATTAGCATAATCCATATCCTCTAGCAGTTCCATGGATTGATTTTATTGAAAATTATTCCGGTATAAACTGTTTTTCGAAGTGGTACAACGATTAATGCAAAACTCACTATGGCGAGCCGACCCAATTGAAATTATTTCTGTAAAGAAATTAACACTCGAGGAAAGGAGCTACCTTCAGAGTAATATCGGACGAATTTTTTAAAAAGGGTTTAACTTGTAATGAAATTTTGCAGGTAATTAGATATATAGTTACCAAAGAAGCACTTGAATGAACCTAAAGTCCGTCCCGCTAAGGTTTTTCTTTCGCATTTCTAATAGGTTCCACATTAGAAAAAAATATAGACCGAGGATGAACCTGCAAGGTGTAGCTAATGTTTTGATCTGCCAAGCGTGGTTTTTCGGCAAGTACAAAATTCCATTCTGCAATCGTTCCGGGGAGGTGTGGGCTTCCTTTTAGTATATTACCTCCCTTATTGGGATTATTGGTAAGCAATAATTTTTTTCTAGGGTCAGTTGCTTCTTTGTCTATCATAAAAACCTTCCCAAATATCTGACTTATACTACGGGTTGTATTATTTCTGATTCTAAAAATAATGGCTCGTCTATTTTTAGGCAGAGTGTATTTGTCAGAAATTGCTATTGCTCCAATATTAGTAAACTTTTCATCTTTCTCTTCCTGACCATAAACTTGAAAGCAAAGCGGTGCAAGAATTAGAGAGAAGGTGAGTATGTAAACGAAGAATAATTTGTTTGGCATATTTTTAGTAATTGAACGGGAATTTTTTTGTGCCTGATAAATCATTATTACTATGGGACTAGAGTTGACTCGAGCTTAGATCTTAGTTCGCCAGATTCCACCATTAATTTTACTTTTAAAATGGCAGCGGGATTAAACGCATTCATTTTATATTGTTTGCCGATTTGTTTCTGGACTTTTAAATGAAGTGTGCCTCGTTTCCATTTATGGATGGTTTCGTTCATTAATTGCGTGCCAACTTTCAATGTTTTCCACATGATACTTTGTTCGTTATCATCAGGTTCTAATGTGATGGTTTTTTTTTCAGCAATTTTTCCGGTGTCGACCCCTTTTTCAATTTTGTGGACTGTAGCGCCTAAATTTTTGAAATCGCGATTATAAATTGGCCAAAAGTTGCAGGAGGACCCTCTGTAGAATTCGGGTATTCCCACATGTAGATTATAGAAGGAATCAGGGCAATAAGATAAAATCTCTTCTTTGAGAATGCCTATTCCAAAAACAGCTATGAATCCCGGGGAATACTTTTTAATAAGGGAAAGAGTTTCCGATGAATTGAGTTTGCTACCTTCAAGATTAATGATGTCGGGTTTGCTTTGTGGTTTTAACTTTAAGGTTTGAGTGAAAGTGTCCTTTTCAAATTTGTTTCTTCTTTCAAAAAACCAATTCCAGGCATCATTTTCTTCTTTTGTTTTGGCCAGCGGTTTTGGATATTTTGATGACAAGATAAAAACGGCAGCAATGCCGTGTCTGAAATTTAATTGTCTGAAAAAATATTGATGACGAATTTCATCTCCAATCATCAAGATTATATTTTTTGATTTTGAATGCCTTTTATTCATTTGGTACGGATTGCATTAGTACGACTGAGTTTAATAATAAAAGTAAGTCTGAAAATAAGTAGAGACTTATTTATTCAACTCAATGGAGTTGATATGCTTTTTTATTTATATTAATTTTTAAGATTCTTAGAAGAAAGCTATTTTTCTGTTTATTTAATTGCCTCTTAAACCTTCTTGGGTTTTAAATTTCTCTCCAAACTTTGTGCATTGGAAAATATAATGCTTTTTTAATAGGACGAATTTCACCGTATTCCCTGAGAAGAGTTGCGTAATTATCCAACTGTGGTTTGTAACGAACCACTTCGTTGTTCAAGAACTCTTTGAGATCCATTCCTTCGTGTCGGCTTGTTTTATAGTCGATAATCCATCGTATATCATTTTCAATAAAAGTACGGTCAATAATTTTCCGAAAAAAACGATTCTCTGAAAACTGAGTAAGAGGATACTCTGCACGACCTTCTTCGTGGTTTGCTAAAATCCATTGTCCCTTTGGGTCTTGCAAGGTATTGCGTATCCCCAAAAGTATTTGTTGCAATATCTTCTCATTTTGCTCAAAAGGCAACCCTTCTCCTAAAAGAGCGGATTTTATTTTTGGAACCATTTGATCGATCCTTTCAATGCCCCATTCGTTCAATCCTTCTTCAGCTATGGTTTGCAGAATTCTATGCAATACATTTCCCAGACAACGCGCTGCGTTACCAGCCCAAAGGAAGGGGCTGATATTTTTTTCTTCATCGATTTCCACCATAATCTCGGTATCGATATCAAGAAAAGGGGAGGGAGGCGTGAAACCTGCAGGAATCCGTTTGAGGGAAATAGTTTCTGAAACTATTGCCATTTGTTTGTCTTCCTGCTGACTTTCACTGGACTCTGAATAGTTCCATACTTTTTTTATAAATGGCCAGAGACTTTCTAGTAAAGAGTTTGATTCCGGGATATTATTTTTCTTTGTTTTTCCAAAGAGGTGGAGTTGTTTTCTAGCTCGAGTGGCGGCCACATAAAGAAGGCGAAGCATTTCATGGTCATCCTTTTCTTTATCCATTTCAGCTAAAAAATTATAAATTGGCGAATGGTTGCCACCCTTTTCTTCTATCGGAGCTAAAAGCAATTCATCTCCATAAGGCATCCAGAAAACCAGTTGTTTACTCTCAGGCCTTGGTCTTTTGCCAAGACCTGGAAGAATGACATAATCAAACTCAAGTCCTTTGGCTTTGTGCATGGTCATAACTTGAACGGCATTTTCATCAAGTGTTAAAGGGCTTGCGTACAGATTTTCTATAACTTGATTGAAATGCTCGACTTTGTTTATTTCTCCTTTTTGCATGATGGTTTCCACCTCATCAAAAAATGATTCGATATCTCGAGGTGGTGTTTCTTCAAGACACGCTGGACCGCCTAATCGTATCCAGCAGTTTTCCAGAAGATCGCGAAAATTATTTGAGGGAAGAGCATTCAATGTGGGAAGTAATACGGATACGATTCTTTTGACTTGTTGCTGACCCGTTGAGGAAAGCTTTTCAATCAGGCTTTCATCGTTTAATAATTCCCAAATGGAACTTTCTGGATATTCTTCACTCAATAAATGAAGGTCTGATAAGGACATGCCTGCCCAGGGAGCACGTAAAATTGATAGCCATGCGATCCTATCAAGTGGGGATAGCAATGCCCGCATAAGAGATAACAGATCAATAACGGCAGGGCGATCAGTTAGGGTGTAAATAGCCTCGGCTTTAAAAGGGATATGAATAGATTCCAGTTCACGGATGATTTCTTTTAAATGTGTTCTACTCCGGACAAGGATTGCGATCGATGCTGTGGGTGAATCATTTTGAATATTTTTAATCAATTTTGAAACTTCATGGGCTTCTTCTTTGGCGGCAAATTTAGGGTCAGTATTCGGGTTAAGTGGATGTGCAACGACGCCTTCATAGGATTCTCTGCCATGAACAGCTGTTGATTTGGAGAAAGCAATGGCTCCTGAATTGGGATTGTCATCTCTTGGTAATATTTTCTGAAAACATTCATTGACCCAGGTTACAACTCGTTCCTGGGAACGAAAATTTGACTCCAAGGTCAGATTTTTGAGTTTTAGATGGCCGATTCCCTTCTTCTGTGTTTTAAGGAATAATCCCACCTCGGCATCCCTGAATCTATAGATAGATTGTTTTGGGTCGCCTACAATAAAAAGACTGCGTCCTTTTCCAGGTTCCCACTCTGCGGTAAGTTTTTTTAACAGTTCCTCTTGTTTGTATGATGTGTCTTGATATTCATCTACAAGAATATGTTGAATTTTGTCATCTAAATATTTATCTAGGTCGGTTGGTTCCAATTCGTTCCCGAATGCTTTTAAAGCGGCTAAAGAAATTTCGCTAAAATCCGTCAGTTCTTTTTCCTGGAGAAGGCTTCGCAATTGAAAATCTATTTCAGGTAGTAATCGAATTGTTGATCTTAAAATATTCCATTCGTGATCTGTGAAATGAGGGCTTGGCAAATTCACTATTTTCGCCAATGTCTTAATCAAAGGTTGGTGTTCATCTAGTGATTTTAATAATTGAGTGAATCCTTCTTTCATTTTTATTGCGTGCGCATTCTTGTCAGCAGGGAATCCTAAGTTTTTATTGGCCGTCTTTCGTAATTCTCCGCTGGCTGTCAAAAGAAGTTTGGAAATACCTTTCCATTTATATAATTCATCAATAATAGGTAGTGGGAAAGAGTCCAAATTCCTGAGTGAAGCAACAGGATTATTAGAATCTGAAACAGATATATTTTCTCCAGAGTATGATGCCAGGGGAAGAATGCTCTCTTGCAATATTAAAGGAAAATGATCGCGGGCTTCTTTTAAGTGTGTCTCAATTAATTCTGAGTATATTTTGACTAACTTATCTCGATGTAAATCGTTTAACAAATGATCTTTTATATTTTCAAATTTATCAAAAAAGGAAATCATCCATTGATCTCGCAATTTTAATAATTGAACAACACGCTTTAAGAAAGCATTTTTATCGTTATCAAGGTGTGTTAATAAAGTGCGGGTGAGTTCGGCGTATAGATCATCATTTTTTTCGACTTTGGAAAGAATTTGTTTAGCCGTCTGTAGATACAAATCCTGAATATTTTCCTGTATTTCTGTGGGCCCTCCCATTTTTGAAAGTAAGGGAGTCCTTTTGGTAAGAAATGTGCAAAATGAATCTATAGTTACGACTCTGAGGCGAGCTGGGTTATCCAGAAGTCTCCATCCAAACTTTCGGTTTCTTTCGAGGGCGGCTCGTGCCAGTTTCCAGGTTTGATGTTGGTGTTCTTCGTCAGGTGGGGTATCACTTTGAGCCAAGGTCAACGCCGCAAAAATTCGGGCTTTCATTTCCCCCGATGCTTTACGGGTAAAAGTCATAGCTAAAATTTCTTCGGGCTGGCTTACTCCGCTTAATAGTTTGAGGTAACGTTGTATGAGAAGTTCGGTTTTACCGGAGCCTGCAGGTGCCTGAACAATGAAAGAATGCTCTGGGTCTAGTGCCTGTTTCCGAATTTGAAGATCAGAAGGTTTCACAATTCTTCCTCATCATTTTCAAAGTCACATTCTCTAATTCTACAAAGGCTACTCAGATCACAATTTTTGCAGGTTTCCTGTTTTAAGGTGGGTTCAATAACAGCTCTTCCTGATAAAAATTCGTTGGCGAGAAGATCGATTTTATTTTTCCAAAGAGCAAGTAGATCGTTCCATTCAGAAACTTTAGTCTCTTTCGTATAGTTAGTTACTTTGAAGCCTGAAAAATCTATGGATGAATCTTTAACTCCTTTGAACTCAATTTGTCCTTTTTTAATTTTTCCAAATGCAACTACAGAAGGAGAAGTGAGTGTGGAATAGAGGGGCAGTTGTGGTGCGATGATTCTTTCTTTTAGCCAATCACCTGGCTTTGCTTCTCCACTTTTATAGTCTATCAAGACATATTTTTTATCAGAGATCTCATCAACTCGGTCAATCTTAAGATTGAGAGTTAATCCATTGATCTTTGCTGTTGCAGATTTTTCTGGTTTGAGTACGGTAAAATCATTTCGAGTTAAATCAAAATTGATTAGCCATTCTAAAGCTAAATTTTGATTCCTGGTTTTTTCCATTTTTAAAAACTCAGGTTGATCATGCAGAGATCGGCAAATCACATTGGTCGCCTCCTCAACGCATTTCTCGACTTCTAATTCAAGCTGGTTGGACTGGTAAAGCTTTTCCAGTTGTTCACGGGTTTGAGTTTTTTTCCAGAACAGTTCTAATATGAGGTGAATTAAATTGCCTCGTACCAATGGATCGAAGTCTGTATCGGGGATTTCACTTTTCTGAGCATGAAGTCTGTATCGAACGAATGCACGAAAGGGGCAGTCTGATTGATTTTTAAGTAAGCTTGCTCCGCCAGTCTTTTTTCCTTGTTTAAATCGATTTTTTTCATTGGCAGTCAAAGGGAGTGTAGGTGTTTCCTCAAATGGCTCTGGCTTTGTTGCGTTGCAGATTTGATCCTTGAACCTTGCTGATGGTAAGACGAAGCTGTTTTTATGGGGAAAATATTTAATCAAAGGGCTGGGTTCTTGAGCATTATCCTTTTCTTGCGATGGATAACTAAAAACAATATCTTTGGAAGAATTCAATACAGCGGCTAAATGTTGCTCACTATTATCGAGTTCCCATTTCGCATTCGAGCGGGGAAGGTTAAATTTCTTCCTGAATGTCGAGGGAATCAAAGAATTTGGTTCAGGGGAGGGGGGGAGGCATTCGGAATGACACCCCATTACCCAGGTGTGATCAAATTTCATCCCCGGGCACTCTGAAAGTTGAATGACCTGAATAAGATGATCTCGATTTTTTTCAGGAAATAAAAAATTCTGAGCAATGCTGAATAATTTATTAACTGCTGTAAGTCGATGAATTTTGCCCACTATATGATCTAGAGAAGCCAACTGGTCGAGACAGTTTTTCCAGGATTCGAAAACCTGATTTTCTTTTTGAGTGATTTTTTCCTCGTTTTTTTCTGGCCAGTTTATTTCCTGCAGGAGTAAATAAATTTTAGTCGACCAATGACTGGGAAGGTCAAATTGTTTTATCTGAACCCAATTTTTCCAAGCGTCGACAAACTTATGAAGCTCTGATGAATTCCCAAAATCCTCGAGTTTGTAGAGATTTATAGTCACCAACCTCTTATTTCGAAGAGTTTGTTCCATCTTTAAAGCGGAGCTTTTGTCTGAATGAAATATTGAAGTTCTGATGATTGAATAAAATATTTCTGCGGGAATATTACATGCAGGCGTTTCCAGAATTTGAAAAATCAAGTTTATGGGGGTGGTTTGATTGAGTGGGGACCCCTGTGAAACATTGAAAGGAAGTTCGGATTTGTTGTCTGGAAAAATAGATGCTGGAGATAATTCCGCGGCAAACTCCCTTTGCAGAAGGGAACGATAGTTTTCGAGTTCAGGAACTATTATCCCAAAGCGTTTTCCTGGTTGGCTAAGTTTTCGGATCCATCTTGCACAGGTAATCGCTTCCTGAGTTTTATCATCGAATTTTTGGACAGATGTATGAGTGCTTTCATTTGCAAGGGAAGTTTTATCTGAAAAATCCAATCGGTTAGGAAAATCGATTTTGGTTGTAACACCTTTACGTTCCATGGCATCCAGAAGTCGCTGGAGTTGAGGAGATTTTATGGCGAATCCTTCTAAAGTGATTGTGTGAGGTAATTCAATTCTTTCCGCATCGATTAGCTCACTGACCTGATCTATTAATTCGACAGTATCTAGAGCGTTCCACTTGAGTAATTGGTTCTGGTAGATCTGCATCCAATTATAGAAGGAGATTGTCTCTAGTGTTTCTTGATAATCGGATTTGAACGTAGGTAATCCATATTCAAGGACGAGTCTATAGGCTTGGTAAGCTTCGGTTGCCGCCGCTTTTCTATGTAATAAACTTAGCTTTGTGGAATCGGAATTGCTGTTGATTATCTTTTCCCAAAGGGATTCAGATTGAAGTTTGCTGAACAGGTGTTTTTCCGGCCAGGTATCCAGCCAGACTTGTTTCAGCCAAGCGGAGAGGGGGAGGATCTGCGAGGTTTCCCAAACTTTTTTCTGTTTTTGCTGGTCATCGTAATCAAGCATGAGCCAGCGGGCTAATTGATTGCTCGCAGTTAAGACCAGAGAGTTATTAGCCATATGCGGTCGATTGTAGATTTTTATTTTTTGGTTGTGTAAATCCTAGTACTACGAACACGAAGGATAAAAAGAGATGAGTCAGGGTGTATCTTGAACCCAGACCTCTCCGTGGGTCGTGGTTTCTCTTTTCCAGATAGGGGTAACACGCTTGAGTTCTGCGATGGCCCATTCGCAGGCAACAAATGTTTCTTTCCGATGCTCTCCCACGGCAACGATGAGGACAATATTTTCTCCAATTTCTATTGGCCCGATTCTGTGAATTATACTCATATCGATGATGCCGTGATCTTTGATAGCCTGTTGGCGGATTTCTTCCAGTTTCTTTTCAGCCATCTTCGGATAATGCTCAAAATTAAGCTGGGCGATATTTTGCCCTTTGGAAAGTTCTCTTCCCGTGCCTAAAAAAGTTGTGATGCCACCAATATTTCGCGACACTTTTTTCATGGCCTCAATTTCATCAGTAACTGAAAAATTTTCAAGCTGGATTCTTATTTTAGATTCTGTAGTCGTACTCATAACGTTACCTTTAGTTTTAAGATCCACCAGAAAAAGGTGGAAGAAATGCCACTTCATCCCCATCATGTATGACGGTGTCGGCATCGGCCATTTCTTGATTGACCGAGATCATTATTTTATTATCCCGGATGATATCAGCCATTTTAGGGGATGTTTTAGAAATGATATCGCTCAATTGGTCCATAGAAATGGAACTTTGAACTTCAATTTGTTCCTCTTCTTTTTCGGCAATGGCTTTCAGACTGGCGAAATACTTTACTGTGATCATTGCCCCACACCTTCTTTTTCATAAGTGCCGGATTTTCCGCCAGACTTATGCAACAATCCGATCTTATCGAAATACATGCCTCGGTCCACGGCTTTGCACATATCATAAATGGTCAATGCGGCGGTAGACACGGCTGTCAAAGCTTCCATTTCAACACCAGTTTGCCCAGTCACTTTTACGGTTCCGGTGATGGTAATAGAGCATAATCCGGTTTTGGGATCAGGCTCATTATTTTTTTCAAAGCTGATATCTATTCCTGTCAATAATAGCGGATGACACATGGGGATAATCTCATGGGATTTTTTTGCTCCCATGATACCCGCGACTTGGGCTACAGCGAGAACATCGCCTTTTTTAATCTGTCCTTCATTAATAAGGCGAAGGGTTTCGGGTTGTAGATATATTTCCCCTGTGGCTACTGCTTTGCGGGAGGTGATGCCCTTATCGGAAACATCGACCATACGCGCGCGGCCCTCTTCATTGAAATGTGTTAATGGATTATTCATATAAAATGATTGTACCTTAATTAAAGTAAATGGGGCAACCGTTATAGAATGAAAATTATTCTGGTGGTTCATAGAGACCGAAAATATTACCTTCTGGGTCTTTGAATCGTGCCAGCTTGCCATAAGAATGTGTTTCAACGGTCCCTACAATTTTGGCACCAAATCCTTCTAAGCGGTCTATAAAAATTTGTATTGGTTTAGCCATGAAATAAACTATGGCACCCGTATACTCCGTTTGTAGTAAGGTTTCCTTTTTTAACGCGAACCTCTGGCCCTCAAGTTTGAATTCAGCCCAATCTTCTCTATGAAACAAAGGTTCAATTTCTAAAACCTTTTGGTAGAATTCGACAGCCCTGTCTAGATCGGCAACGGGATAAGAAACAAAAGCAATTATCATCATTTTATTTGGAATTCATATTGTCTATTGAGAACATCAGTCTAATCTTTTTTTCTAGTATCCTGCATTCTTTCTGGAACATATTGACCCAGACCAGTAAAAATTCCCAGTTCTTTTCGGGACTCAAAGGTGTGTGGGTCATATTCATGGGAATCGTTGTCCTGACTTGGATAGGGCCGTCCATCTGGAATCGCGAATTATTCTTTTGGGGGGCTGTGTCGGGAATCCTTCACGGTGTTTATATCTTATGTCTCTCTCGTGCCTATAAAACTCAGGATATCTCTTATGTCTACCCAATAGCCCGATCGGCCCCTGTTTTTGTTCCTGTTTTTGCATGGTTTTTATTGGGGGAAAATCTGGATTCTTTAACCCTCATCGCCATAATTATAATTGTAACGGCTATTTATATCCTGCATTTCGATGGTCACCTGATTCGCGGATTCAAAAATTTATGGCAGGCGATTCAGCATAATGACTTGCGCTGGGCATTTTATACATTGATCATGGTGGTCAGCTACAGTCTGGTTGATAAAAAGAGCATGGATCTTTTTCAGATCCATTGGCCCGATCAACCTTTCGTAAATGGAGCGGCCTTCTTTTTTATGGAAGCGACGATTGG
>ERZ1047985.3005-NODE-3005-length-10207-cov-4.595646_pt1 | contig 10207 bp, 6 predicted proteins | sample MGYA00383097_ERZ1047985 | MGnify/ENA primary metagenome ERZ1047985 (study PRJEB29581, sample SAMEA5548367) | metagenome | biome: marine; feature: coastal; material: water | depth 50 m | study: Short-term variability in the microbial, nano- and picoplankton...
ATTACATGAGCTTTATCCCAAGTCATTCAGCATCGCCAAATACCTATAAGTTAACTTTGAGCTTGGTACCCGGACAATTGCCTAAGCCATGGGTTCGCAAGGCCCTAGAACTTGACGCTGAAGCTCCCTGTTTTGAGGAAAATTTTAAGCATCTAACGGTTCTAATTGACCGGCAGTCTGGCACTCTTAACGATTTGACAGCTTTTGCCCAACGATGTGGTGTCAAGTTGCGCCCGATCTATTTGCGTGCTGCCAACGACAGCGATGGCAGCACGCAACAACTGATAAAGCTTTTGCCTGGGGACTTTAAGGCGGAGAGCATGTTCAGATGAGAGCTTTGGTGTGTGTCTTTGGATTTCTGCTTGTCTCAGTACCGCAGGTAATTGAGGCGCAAGAGTTGAAGCTAAGCGGTCTGGAATGGTATTTTAAGACTGAGCAAGAAAGGGCTGTGGATCAGGCGAGAGTTCAAGATCAGATCGAAGCCGGTTGTGTAGAGAACAAAGTTAAATTTGCTGATACTGCGGCTCTGAGAGGTGTCGTAGATGGGGTTGGAAAATGGCCTCGAAATGTTCAGAAGTTGCTATCTCTAACAGCATTCACGGATGATTTTCAACAAGCTGAAAACGCCTTTGAAGAAGCTCTCGGTACTTCATCTCTTACCCAATTGCAGCGCCAAATTATTGAGAACCAACGCGTGCTCGTGGCGATGCAGTTTGAACAAAATGAAGTGGCGGCAGACTATCTTGAAAAATTACTAGATGAACCGAATGTGCCAAGTGCAATTATGGCTGATCGATTATTCTGGAAAGCAATATTGTACGTTGATGCGGGTGCAACACTCGACATTTGGCGCAATAAGGTGGAACACCTCCTTGAACAATCTTGGAAGGCGGACCCTAGTTCATTTCAAACGCGGGTTTGGCGGATAATTTCTTGGATTGAGGCCGGTAGTTGGTCTGGAGTGTCGAATTGTCATCAAATGATTACTGATTTAAGCACCAGGATTTTGGATGTCTCCGAGGCAAGCGCCTGCCCGCTAATGATCGGCCATATTACGCATGTTTTGGATCGCCATTTCAATTTTAGAGCCGATGGAAGTGTGCCGCCGTCAAAGTCGCAGGAGGCATGGCTAGTATTCACAACTGGCCTTCTTTCTGTCGTGTCGGGTGAAAAAGATGTTGCCGTAGCTGCTCGGATTTCGCTTCAAAATGCTGCGCAAATTTCTTGCACTCGTCAAATGGTTCCAGAAATTACTGCTTTGGAGATAAAATATTGATATTACCGATAGCGGTTCCAGCGAGTGGATCTGTGATGTTCGTGGTTGGCATAGCTCTGGTTTCTAAGGAAACCAGAGCTATGCTGTGGTCCGGGTTTGTAATCGGGGGCCTTACTATGACTTGGTTATTTGTCTGGGCTGCACTCCTGGGGGTAGCACCGGCGCTCGTTGCCTCTTGGTCAGAGCATAGTCATGAATGGTGGAAAGCCGCTGCAATAAACTGCGCACTTGCTACGATTTCTGCTGTGCCGAGCCTAATCTTCTCAAGCATCTTTCTGCGGTTGCAGGTGCCCATATTTTCCCGTTTGTCGTTGGGATTTGTCTGGTTTTTAGGCGTGATTTTGCCATTTATTGGTGTGGGAAACAGTTGGCCAGTTGGGTCTCAGATCCTGTTGGGATGGCTTGTGTTTGTCAGCGCTATTTTGGCATTGACTGCAGGGGGAATAGATTGACGTTCAGCATCAAAAACTTGCAATATCGGTTTTCCAAAAAATATGATGAAATTGATTGCGAGAAGCCTGAATACGTAATCAAAATTGATGCTCTAGATTTGCCTCACAGTGGGATGATCGCCGTTGTTGGGCCCTCTGGGTCAGGCAAAACCACGTTGCTCTCCCTGCTGGCTGGGTTCCTAGATCCAGAATTTAAAGACGATGGTCATTTAAAGTTTTCTGGCCGATCTTTCGGTAAGCTTGGCCATGCACCCGGCGATGTAGCTTTTGTATTCCAAGACCCCACATTAATGGGAGCCGCAAATGGTGTTGTAAATGCTTTGCAGGGAAGGATCGCGAGACGTACTGCTGGTAAATTCATGGATCAACCCGAGCCAGCATTAGGTACGCTTTTTAAACTTTTTGGCCTTGTGAACAGTAGCGGTTCACTTGTTGGTAAGCGGACTAGGCATCTTTCTGGGGGTGAAGCTCAGCGTTTGTCAATTATTCGCGCAATCCTCACGGACCCGAAGGCAATACTATGCGATGAACCAACTTCAGCGTTGGACGAAGGTAATGCGGAGATAGTATTAAAATGCCTAGATTCGTGGTCGGAAGATAAACAGCGCCCAGTAATCTGGGTAACCCACAATCTTGATCAAGCCGCGGAGTACGCAAAACATTTCGTATTTATAAAGAACGGAGAACTATTTCACCCGTCGAACGATGAGAAAGACATACTGCAGGCGAGCAAGATCGAAGACCGAAGGACTGTACTCAAGAAAATTTCGCAGAATCTTCGCAACGAAAAACTGGTTGCGCGAACGCTGAAATTGGCCAAAGCGGGTGATAGTACCGACGCACCAACAAACACATTGCCAACTGAAAATATTAAGACTGTCCGGTACTTAGGATGGATTGCTGATGCAATGTCAACTGATGGTTTATTTGTTAAAAAAATTGAGGCTGCCAGTGAAGGTACTATGGAGCGGCAAAGTCTACGCAAACTTGTCAGTCAAACTTCTAGCCTTCCACAGAAAGGCAGCAACTGGCTGCAAACCTTATTACGACGTGCCGTAAGTTATCCACGCTACGGCCTCGCGCTGGTATTGATTGTGATGCTAGCGCAGGTATGGAGTGCGGAGTTTGCGGGAAAATTTGCGTTGTCTTATGCGGAGGAGCAGTTGGAAAACCCAGCAGTTGCGCGTCTTGTGCTGGAACACGTTGTTGGTCGTAAGCAGATAGGTCAAACGCTAGAACCTGAGGCTTTAGACCCCGAGCTTGTAGTGCCAGCGATGGAAGATGAACTGAGGGCAAAGGTTTCGGCCTTGGGAGGTGATCCAAGGCGGGTCAGGATCTTTGGGCGCCGATCAATCGCTGGATCTCAAATTAGGTTTCCAACCGCGAATGATGCTTGTCGGGGTTGGCAACCACTTGAAACGGTGGCGCTGGCCGCAGAAGATCCGCTGATACTGCAGGCTAAATTAGTGTCAGGCGATCCGAATTTTTTTCCATCGCCGGAAGTGGTGCAGGCAAAAGTTCTGGAACAGGTGATCGCCTTTGAAACAGGTAAAATTGAGCAGCGCGAAATGAAGCGATTTGGCTTACTCGACGCGGGGATTGTAGAAATTTTGCGGGCACGCTGTGGCTTAAATATCGGCCAACCAGTCGTGGCTGAGTGGGCGCCAGGTCAGGCAGGCGCCATGCGACCTTTGGAGCTTAGAATAATCGCTAGCTTTAATGAAGCGCCACCGTTACATCCAAACTTTGCTCGCCTTTTGGTGTTTGAGCATGATTTTCAATACGCTTCCAACGCAATGGACGTGCAGGTTGATCCTCCTAGGATAGCGTCGGTTTATTTTCCCATCGATGGTTTTATGGTTGCCAAAAAGTTGGTTGCAGAGCGTGGTTATGTGCTACGCGACGATAGTGCGGCCGCCGTTGAGACACTACAACAGGTAGCCTCCGCAGCAAAATCAATTCCTGGTAAGATCGTTCAGTTCAACTTGGTTGGATGTTTTGTCGTCATTATGCTTGTCATCTGGAACTTGTTGGAATTGAACAAACGCGTTCTTGCGTTGTTTATTGCCCATGGCTTTCGCCGTTGGCACTTACTTTACGTATTACTGCGCCATGTCGTGCCCGCTTTTCTTGGAGCTATTGTTACCGTTTCTATGCTCGGCTTTGCTGTATGGATTTGGTCTTCAAGGTTCAGTGTCTCTGTGGATCTCATGCGTTTATCTGATCTGCGTGACATGGCATTCCTCAAATCGATCTTCTTATTGGTTGTCGTTGGAATTGTTGCGTTGATTGTTGTCGTATTTTCGTGGTGGTGGAAAACAACGTCGAATCTAAAGACTTACTTACAGGAGTAAGAAATGAGCATATTTAATAACATTTCTAATCTTATAATATTTTTGACTTTAGTGTCTCTGCCCATGAAGTATGCGGTGGCTCAGGATGATGCGACTGTAAGAGCCGTGGAAGACCTAAATAAATCCAAGCTGGATTATATCGCGCCCGAAGCAAGTTCGACTAATACAGCGGCCAAGCCTAGTAGCGTAACTGCATCCGCAGATTTGGATTTGCAGGGACTGAAAGACGAGTTAGCCAGATGCGAAGAGCACAAAATGGAATTTGCAAAACGGATGGTTACCCTTGTTGAGCGTCTCAAGGAGGACGCTTCTAACAAGTGCGATGAAGGCCGAGAAAATGCTAGTTGCCAAGGTAAATTAAGCGTTCAAAAAAGTGCGAACGCAAAATTGATTGCAAAGTTTAAGCAATGTCAGGAAACACTCCGCAGTGATCCGCGTTTAGCCGTATTGGCTGAAAAATTAGAAACATTACAAATTGAAAATCAATCTCTGCAGGAAAGCGCCGATGCGCTTGGGGAAGAATTAGAAAAAACAAAAGCAGTCGTGGTTCAAGCTGAGGGAAGATTGAAAATTGCGGGCATGACACTTGCTCCCGGTTTTAGTTACGCAAACCAAGATGCATATGGGTCGTTTGTAATCCTACCTAAATTTTTAAGTCTGCAACCCAAGTACCCGCGGCTGGATGTCGCCGATTGTGAGAAAGGATTGGAATGGCTTAAAGATCAGCGTGACGAACAAGAGTGGTATCGATTGGCTATTTGGGCTTGGCAGGACACGAAGCCTCTCCTGTGCGAAAGAACCACAAATGATGCGTTTGACGTGCTGGAGCCTAACAGTAACGATGAAGCGCACTTAATATATTTTCGATGAGGGGTTCAAACAATGCATGAGTATTTTCGGTCTGTGGCTTCAGCCCTTGTTACAGGACTATGCTTTTGCTTAGCCGGAGAAAGAGCAAAGGCGCAAGAAGAGATGCCACACGCATATTTTGATTGCGCAAAACTCGTTCAAGCAATGCAAATCGGCACACCGGGCACTCCGAAACCTAATCATTATTTTTTTTCCATTACTTCTGATGAAATTGTACCGAAAGGCTCTGATACAGTCAGCGCAATCGAATTATTCGATAATGGCAAGTCGTATTGGATGCTCTCTAAATACGAGAAAAGCACATCTTTGGGCTGCATTTTAATATTGGTTGAATTAATCTCAACAGACCAAAATCGTGAAAGGATCCTCGTCGAAGAAGTTCCACTGAATCAATCCAAAAAAAGTAAATTTTTCAATTTTTTACCGGTACTATTAATAAATCGTTTTGACGATCAAAGCGGGTTTGACAATCAGCTCGCGGATTTCAAAAACGCTGACTTCCAAATTCCTTTTGTTGTTGATGACAAATTTAGCAAGCATTCAGAGAGCTCAAGGCCGCGGCACGGATTTACATTTGAAAATGTGGACTATGATATCGAGTTTTTGTCTCATTTTGATAGAGATGAAGACCATGTTTCCTTTGTAAGTAGTAGCACGGGGTTAGAAAAAAGCGTGTCACAGTTCTTGCGTGATAAAAATTATACTAATAATGAGGGTTTCGGAAACTTTATGCTTGCGGTTTGTGGCGGCGGCAGCTGTCGTGACGCGTGGGACCTATCAACGGGAATTAAAAAGCCATTAGACTTTGAGAACGCGTTAAATGGAACTGAAGCTGTTGCCAAAACAAATACTAAAGTTGACAGTTCAGGATCAAAAAATGCTGAAAAAAATCAGGTAACCGTACAACAGTCAAGTGGCGCAGATAATTCCTTAGCGATGGACCACACTTTTAAAGTGAATGTTAGTTATTCGGGAAAACAAGGCCTTACTTCACTTGCCGAGCAAGGATTCAACCTTGAGTGTATTTTTGAGGCGATTGTGGAAGATTTATTTGTCAAACCGCCAAATTGCGATGATAAGCTTATCCAAGAATTTAAAAGTAAAAGTAAAAAGACAAAAATTGAAATCGTTTCAGATGGCCAGTGGGTCGTCAGGCCTCAAAGTGGTCTCATTCAACCTCGTAAAGTAATTGTAAGACTTTCTCCCGCAGCGGATAAACTAAAATGCGAACTCGCTCTAATCCCGTTTGCAGACGACAGACTTGAGATGGAACCTGTTCCTGAAAGTGAACCTCCTACGTTTGAACTGGATGTTTCTTCATTTGAGCTGGTTCAGGATGAAGTCGCAAAGTTTAAAATTGAGGTTAGCGACTCGAAACTTTGTGCCACAGAGGGGCGTGAATTTGAGGTCTCAATAGCTGAAAAAATCGAGGTTGAACTAACCGATAGTCAATTCGAGACGCGTTCTGTGGCTTATGTTTTTACATTGGATGATGACCGCCTTTCAACGCAGTTGAAGCTTTCAGAAGATAGAATTCCAGCTTTTAGCGCTGCAACTGTGAATGCGGTTGAGGCTGCGCAAGTTCGGCTGAGTGCCGGGTTGGGTAAGGCCAAGTCACCTCTTGTCAACGTATCTCTGTATGAGTTGCAGGGCCGTGAAAAAATTGAGTCCCTATTGGACTTTCAAGCTAGCGGGATTACAACCAATACCGAACGTCAATTTGAAAAGCTATCAGCCGATAGACGCGCAAATCTGGCCACAGAGCCGGTCACGCTTTCTTGGACGGGCGTGGTGAGCGCGTTGGGACCGATTGTTCGCGAAGTTCAGGATAAAGACATTGACGCTTTAACAATATCTTTGATTGGAATGACTGTCCCGCGCATGAACGTCGTTCAGGAAGTTTGCGAAGCTGAACTTTATGATAAGATTCAAAAAGGCCTTGATAAAATTAATGGTGTAAGCGTGTCTTTGTGGGTTTTTCCTTCAGCAAGGCTGGGTCCCGAAGACGCACCGGATTTACTTAAGATGGGTGCAGTTTCGGCGGTTCCTCCTGCAGTGTTTGCATCGGCAGCTGGAGCGCCAGTGAATGGAGGGCTTTATCGGTGTTACTTAGATAACCCGAAAGTGCAAATCTTGCCTTACTTTGTCGAACATTGGCGTTCTAGTGTTGAAGTGCCCAGCCGTGTTGCTAGTGCGCTCTCTGACCAGTTGGCTGAAATGCTGTTTCTGACTGTACAACCGGAGTAAATGAGATGAATTTATTTGAACGTTCGGTTTCAGTTGTGACTGGCATGGCGTTTGTCTTGCTGGGTGAAATTGGATCTGCCCAAGGCCTCGCTGACCCATCTACTTTGGTAGTCAAAAACAGCGCTCAGTGTCGTGACTTGGTGGGAAAGTTGGGAGGCAAAGAAAGCGGTGGGCAATGGTTGATTGGTGACGCAATCCCCCTCAAAGGGCAACCAAACGCACCTAACGAAATCTCCGTTCTACGAGATGCTATCGAAGCGGTAAGCTGTTATGGCCAGTTAGAATTAGGTGATACAGAGTATGTGTTTGTCGCTGATTCAGGGGGTAATTATTGTGGTTGGGTCGAGCGAAAACAGCTTTTAGACGAGCACCGAAGATCAAAGCTGAGTGCTTTTGAGGGCAACGACGACGTTGTGTGTCGAACACCGCGCGCAATGCCTTTCGGTCGATTCTGCGCCAAACTGAAGGAAATTGGTGGAAATGTTGATACAATTTGTGACGGTGTACCGAGTACTCTTCGTGCTAAAGGCGTTTTGATTGGGTCAACCCAAGAAGAATTGGTACCAAATTTTCCCTTTTATACAGCCCCTAGTGATGGCAAGGAACGCGAATCCAAACGTTTTTTCTCGATCTTAGAAATCCATGACGTTGCTCCTGGGGGTGAGGGGCGCGCAATGGCACTCGTGGGCGATGGCGAAGGCGACATGTTCGGCTGGGTTGACTTAGCGGCATTGGAACTTTGGCCCACTCGGCTGGGCCTATTTTACGATGCAAATGGACAAGGCGCTATGTTCAAGCGAGAGAGAAACTTGATCGCAAACTGGCGGCGCAAGGGGACACCTTCTCCGGACATTACGACTGGTCTAAAAGTTTCTGAACTTATGAACTATGTGCATGGGCCTGGCCAACTTCTCAGCTATCCAATTATTAGGACCATTGATCCGGCAAAGGCCGCCGCGTCGCGAAGCAGTGACACGCCATACCACGAGGTCATTTTTCTCGGTCAAACGGGAGAGGGGTCTGCGTCGGAACTCATGGGGCAAGCGGCGTTGGCACGTGAAGTAGAAGCGCTTCAGAAGTTAAATTTAATGATCGTAATGGATACAACCGAGAGCATGCGTAAATACTTACCACTTGTTCAAAAGGGGCTTGCTGACTTCATTAAGAGCTACGGTCAAAGAAGCTCGAACCAAACATTGCGTCTGCCAGATGTGCGAATTGCAGTCTATGCTTATTCGGATTTTGAGAAGGCAAGTGAGACTGATACCTTTGATAAGATCCGGACGAAAGAACTGATGCCTCCCACCCGCATTGGGCCAGGCTATAATGTTTCATCCTATCTGAATAGGATTTCAGCCCATGGAGGGTTGAATGATGCTGTTGGTCTAAAGGAGGAGGCCGGCCTGGAAGCCGTGGTGCAACTTAGCGGAAAGTTCAAAAACGAAGATTGGTTTGAGAGTGGTCCAAAGGCGATTATTCATATTGCAGATCATGGATCACGGTCTTCAGTGCAAGTAGATAAGATTGCTAAAACGCTCAAACGAAGTGGTGCGTATTATTACCCACTTGCTGTAATTACTGATAACGCAGGCAACGCTAGTGCTGTTCGTGCCGGTAATGCTTTTTTGCAGCAAGCAAAACGGATGTTGGCTCCTAACATTAAAGGAAGTGTTGAAGATAGCGATGTTGCTCGCATTGATTTAGAAAACTACGAGCGAGAAACACCGGCGCTGGTGCGCAAGAAACTTGATTTTCTGATGCAGGAAGTTTCTTCGGCTGTAGCTAGTTTACGTGCAGACGTAATTGGAGGCGAACTCGCTGAAACCTCGCGGGTTACACAGGACCGCGCTGCCTCGCGGTTCACAATGGATCAAGAAATCCTTGCAGATCGGGGGTTGGATAAAATTGGTGATCGAGTGATTGTTCAGGCAAGCTCAGGGTTTGCGCCGTTTCAAATGTATCAGCATGGGGTGGCCCAAACGATTGATTGGACTTACACTATCGCACTTGAACCAACTCAAGTGAGAGGTTTGCAAACTTACTTCGAGCGAATGTGTCGAGATGTAGGAAGTCCTGAAAAGTCTCAAGAAATGCGGCAATTAATAGTTAAGCTAGCCGCCGCATTCTCTGGAGACAAGGTTGAAAGTGATAAAGATGTCAGAGGGATTCTGAATGATATGCGCAATTTACCCGGTGCTGACGCAAGTTTCCTCTCGCGATCGCCTGCGACGTTGTTGTCAATTATTGACAGCACTGATCCACAGGTTATCTCGGACCTCAAACGAGATGTCTGTTGGACTGGTTACCATTTGGGTAATGTTGCAGCAAAGCTTTACACTAAGCCAGATCAGCTTGAGTGGCGTGGAAGTGAATATCGTGTTAAGGCCGGTGAAGAAGCTGTCCGCCGGGAATACCGCTATAAACCGGTTGTTGGGGCGGAAACGGTGTATTTACCAAGCTTTTTCTTCGTTTTGCCCTCAGTTGTGGAGGCAAAAGTTGGCGAAGATGACAGCTGTGATTTCTTTTGCAACTAAGTGATTGCTGTGAGGCTTTCGCAGGCTGAACGGTGGTTGCGATAATGAAGTCGATACGCCCCGTCGAAGGCCGACGTTACGTCAGGTGTGCCGCAGTTTGACGTTGGTAAAGTGTTGGGCTCGCTAATGAATACGCTACATCACTCTGCATCTAACCAGTAGAAGGCGTATCTAAAAATCACCCCCTAGAAGAGAGACTCTCTTGCTCGTTTCCACATTTACAACGATGAGAGACAGCCCACGTAAAAGGTCCTGCGACCTAAGTGCTTATGGCCGTCATGCAAATTGACACAATCAAGAACGCACTAGTTGCTATTGACGACAATCCAAAGAAACTGAGAGAGGTTGTTGCCACGAGACAGACGGCGGATGCGGTAGTGTGCGCGTGATGAGTTGAGTTTTAATTGCAAAACATGCCTTTAATCGAAAACCCTCAAAGTTAATATCCAAAAACTTAAATGTCTAAACGCTAGC
>ERZ1047985.3006-NODE-3006-length-10198-cov-9.567386_pt1 | contig 10198 bp, 8 predicted proteins | sample MGYA00383097_ERZ1047985 | MGnify/ENA primary metagenome ERZ1047985 (study PRJEB29581, sample SAMEA5548367) | metagenome | biome: marine; feature: coastal; material: water | depth 50 m | study: Short-term variability in the microbial, nano- and picoplankton...
AAAAAATAACCGTCGAGTTCTTAGCCAATCAGAAGTGCTGCTACTTTTTTAGAAGCTCCCGCACCTCCCAATTTCATTTGAAGGACATCATACTCCGAAACCATTTCTTTTCGAACGGCAGGTTCCAGAATTTTCTTCAACTCGATTTCCAAACGTTTGGGCTCAAAAGCGTCTTGAACAAGTTCTGTGACCACTTCCCGATTTAAAATCAAATTGACCAAAGAGATAAATTTCAAATTTACCAAGCGCTTTCCGATTTGGTAAGAAAGCCAACTGGTTTTGTAGCAAACGATTTCGGGTACTTTGAACAAGGCCGTCTCTAATGTGGCCGTGCCTGAGGTGACCAAGGCCGCAGTGGATACGGACAGCAAGTCATAGGTGTCATTGCTGACAAAACGAACATCGAAACGGATGGCAAAGGATTTGTAAAAATCAAAATCTTGGGCTGGTGCACCGGCAATTACAAATTGATGGTTGGGAAAGCGAGGCACCATCTCCAACATGACAGAGAGCATTTTGGAAATCTCTTGCTTTCGACTTCCCGGCAACAAGGCGATGATCGGAAGAGATGTCAATCGGTGCTTTTCACGAAAAGCAGCAACATCGACTGCAGGTCTTGATGCGATGACATCCAAAAGAGGATGTCCAACAAAATGAACAGGAAACTGGTGTTTTTCTTCGTAAAACTCCTTTTCAAAAGGCAGGATGACATACATCTTGTCTACATCTCTCTTGATTTTTTGAATTCTGTTTTCTTTCCAAGCCCACAATTGAGGTGAAATGTAGTAGTGCACTGGTATTTGATGTTGTTTCGCAAAAGCTGCAATGCGCATGTTGAATCCTGGATAATCGACCAAAACCAATACGTCAGGTTGAAAATGCAGCAGGTCTTGTTTGCAAAGTTTAATGTTCCCAAGAATGGTTATTAAATTTTTCAGAACCTCAGCAAAACCCATAAAGGAGAGATCGCGGTAATGCTTGACAAGAGTTCCTCCAACCTGTTGCATCAAATCACCGCCCCAAAAGCGAAATTCCGCATGGGGATCTTTCTCTAACAAGGCTTTCATAAGATTGGAAGCGTGTAAATCTCCTGAAGCTTCTCCAGCTATGATGTAGTATTTCATGGGTGGTTGTTTGTAGAAATTCGTTTTATACTGCGTTTGAAAAAGCTCTTATTGGCCCATTTCTTTAGATGAATTTTAAAACCAAGGTAACAAAAGCAATGCAAAGGGTCGCTAATAAGACCCCTTTCGCTCTGTTGTCTTGCCTTTTTTTGATATAGATGAAAAATACAAAAAGATTGGGAAGTGCTCCCAAGCTTAGAATTTCTCCGTACAAGCCACCTTCCTCTAGCATCTGAAATGTTTGGGAGTAACTGTATTTTGAGAACAGCTCCAAGTACAAAACGACGCCTGAAAGCGTCGCAAACAGTGCGGTAAAAAATCCGTACCCTAGTTCTTTTTGAGTTCTTTTCATCTTACAATTCCCAGGAATTTAATGTTTGGATAAAATGATGGGCTGTCAAATCAAATTGCACAGGGACAACCGATACATAGTTGTTTTCCAAAGCAAACTCATCGGTATCTTCTCCTCCATCCAAATTTTCAAAATCACCCGTCAACCAATAGTATTGCTTGCCCTGAGGATTGACGCGTTTGTCAAATTTCTCGTTCCAATTCGCACGTGCCTGCCGAGCGATTTTGATGCCTTTGTATGGATTTTTCCCACGTTTTGGAAAGTTCACATTCAAAACAACACCATCTGGCAAACCATTTTTCAACACGTTCGAAGCGATGGATTTTACATAGGGCTCCAATCCTTCAAAATTGGCATCCCAATCGTAGTCCAACAAAGAAAATCCAATGGAGGGAATGCCTTCGATCCCTGCTTCAACTGCAGCACTCATGGTTCCCGAATAAATCACATTGATGGACGCATTGGATCCATGATTGATTCCAGAAACACACAAATCGGGTTTGCGCTTGAGTACTTCTTTGATGGCCAACTTGACACAATCTGCAGGAGTTCCTGAACATTCGTATTCGGGAGTTGTATTTGTGTAAGTATGCGCCTTGTTGACATACAAGGTGGCGTCCAAAGTGATGGCATGTCCCTTACCACTTTGTGGACTGTCAGGTGCAACCACGACAACATCGCCGAGGCTTTGCATTACTTGGACCAATTTTCGAATCCCTGGAGCAGTGATTCCATCATCATTGGTCACTAAAATTAAAGGCCTTTTTTTCATTTGAAAAATCTATCGAACAAACTTACTATATTTTTAAGGATTCCCTTCGGAAACAATTAACATTTTGTAAAGAAATAAATAGGCCTTTTTGGCTATTCTTGTAAGAAAGCCGCAGATATACAATCACGTTAAAAAAAATGAATGTATTTTAGTAGTGCGGTAGAAAAGCCTTTTTTTTGCACAAATCCTTTTTATCTGAATTAAATTTTATGTTCCTTTTTAAAAAAAATAAAACTTTCGTATTGCTTTTTGTAGTGAGTGGATTTCTCTTTGGATTTTCAACACAAAACAATCCAGACCCCCAAAAAGACAAGGTGCTGATCGGTGTTTTGCGTTACATTCTAAAAAATGGACATTACGAACCCAAGACCCTAGACGATGCTTTTTCCAAAGCGGTCTTTAAAAACTTCATCGATGAAATGGATCCGATGCGCAGGTATTTTACACAAAAAGACCTGCAAGAATTCTCCACCTATAAAACTGAGATTGACGACCAATTGAAAAGAGAAGGTTTCGAATTTTACGAGGCGGTCATGAAAAAGTTTGAACTGCGTTTTCAAGAATCCAAAAGCTACTACAAAGAACAACTCCTGATTCCTTTTGATTTTGACAAAGAAGAAACCATTGATGTGGACTACGAGACGTTGGAATTCGCAAAAAACCAAAAGGAACTGCTCGACTATTGGAGAAAACAACTGAAACTGAACACATTGAGCAAACTTCAAAACCTGTCCATCCAAGAAAATGACAAAAAAGAAGAGGACAGCACCTATGTAAAAAAGCCTTTTGTCACGTTGGAAGAAGAGGCCCGTGAAAAGACAAGGGAATACTTGGACGAGCTTTGTAAGCGCATTGAAAAACTAGACCATACGGATTGGTTTGCCACCTACACCAACTGCATTGTGGAAGAATTTGACCCCCACACCACATATTTTGCACCCAAAATAAAAGAACAGTTTGATATCAATATTTCCGGTACCATTGAAGGAATCGGGGCACGATTGCAAGAAAAGAACGACTATACCAAAATTGTTGAACTGATTTCAGGTGGACCTGCTTGGAAACAAGGCGAATTGGAAGTGGGCGACATCATCTTAAAAGTAGCTCAAGCTGACGAAGAAAGCAAAGACATCATTGGAATGCGCTTGGAAGACGCCATCAAATTGATCAAAGGAAAAAAAGGAACTGAAGTAATTTTAACAGTCAAAAAGGTAGACAAAACAATTCGAAAAATAAGCATCATTCGCGATGTAGTGGAACTGGAAGATACTTTTGTGAAATCGAGCATCGCACTGAAAAACGGCAAAAAATACGGTGTCATCAACCTTCCTAAATTTTACATCAATTTCAACGACGTCTCGTCTCGAGACTCTGGAAAAGACATGGCGCTTGAGATTGAAAAATTAAAAAAAGAAAACATAGAAGGAATTTTAATTGACTTGAGAAACAATGGAGGAGGCTCTTTGAAAACTGCCATTGAAATCGGAGGTCTTTTTATTGAAAAAGGGCCCATTGTTCAAGTGAAGTATCGAGACAACGACCCCTCTGTAAAAAGTGATGAAGACCCAAACATACAATGGGAGGGTCCTTTGGTTATTTTGGTCAACGAACTTTCTGCTTCTGCCTCTGAAATCCTCGCAGCTGCCATGCAAGATTACGAAAGAGCGGTGGTCATCGGCAGCAATCAAACCTATGGAAAAGGAACCGTTCAAAACGTGATTCCTTTGAACAAATATTACAATTACCCTCAAGATTTGGGTGCTGTCAAATTGACCATTCAAAAGTTTTACAGAATCAATGGGGGCTCTACTCAATTGGAAGGAGTCCGACCAGACATTAAGACTCCAAGCAAATACAGTTATGTGAAAATTGGAGAAAGAGAGCAGCCCAACCCCCTGAAATGGGACAAAATAGAAAAGGTTTCTTTCAGCCCCTTGAATTTTTACAAAAATCGAGAGGAAGTGATTCGAAAAAGCACTTCTCGAATCGCCAAAAGCAATAAGTTTGTGATGATCAATTCGTATGCCCAATTTTTAAAAGATGGCAAAGACAACAATTCTTTTTCTTTGAATTACAAGACTTCAGAAGAAGAACAAAACAAACACGAAAAGAAAATTGAAGCATTCAACGAAGTGTTTGACTTCCATTCTTCTATTGAGTTCAAAAATCCACAAGAAGAGATGGACTTGATTCAAACAGACACCGTATTGGCATCCAAAAGAGCAGCTTGGCACCAAAGTCTTCAAAAAGACATTTATATAGAGGAGTCTTTGCAAGTGCTTTCGGAACTCAAAACAAGGCAAAACTCTGGATATATTGCCCGGAAATAAACGTTTGATCCATGAGGACTTCTTCCAAAACTCTCACTTCCAAAGCAGTCCAGCGGTTTTCTAAAAACACTTCTGGAATACTCTCGTTTTTATACATTATTCTTTGTGGCTGCGTCGCGATCAGTTGCTATTTGATCAGCCCAGACAACTCAAAGAATGCAAATCAAATGCACCTTGAAATTCACTCTAAAAGTCCAGGATTTACAGCCCAAATCCTCGAAATTCCCTCACAAAAAAAGACTTCTTTGTTTTCAAAATTGATCTACGGGGATGAATTTCCACCAACTCAAATCTTGATTGATTCCTATCGAATAACTGGGGAACATTTGATCGTAAAAAAAAGAAAAGAATTTGACCTTGAACACAAATTTCCTCTGACGCTGTTTGAAGAATCCGTAGCGTCTTATATAAAAACCAAAACCTATTATTTTGGAACGGACAAATTCGGAAGGGACTTGTTGAGTAGGATCTTAATCGGCACACGAATTTCCTTTTCCATAGGTTTTATTGCTGTTTTAATTTCTTTACTCATTGGAACGAGTATCGGTGCAATTGCAGGCTATTACGGGGGTAGAATTGATGCATTTTGCATGTGGGTGATCAATGTAACTTGGTCCATCCCCACCCTTTTGTTAGTGATTGCCATCACCTTGGCTCTGGGAAAAGGGGTTTGGCAAGTATTTATCTCCGTCGGACTGACGATGTGGGTTGAAGTTGCAAGAGTGGTTCGGGGTCAGGTACTCAGCATCAAAACAAATCAATATGTTGAAGCAGCAAAAGCATTGGGATTCACGGATTTTAGAATTATTTTCAAACACATTCTGCCCAACATTGCAGCGCCAATTATTGTGATATCTGCAGCCAACTTTGCGGCTTCCATTCTGATTGAGAGCGGCCTGAGTTTTTTAGGAATTGGGGCACAACCTCCCATACCGTCATGGGGGGGGATCGTAAAAGACCACTACAGCTACTTATTGCTAGGAAAACCCTATTTGGCAGTACTCCCCGGAATGGCAATCTCAACACTTGTCATGGCATTTGTTTTGACTGGCAATGCACTGCGGGACGCTTTGGACGTGAAAGACCTATAAAAGCAAAGGATTTTATCTTTTCTGTTTTTAAAAAATGAATTATAATTTTCATTTGTTTATCAGAAAAAAGGTGTTTTCCCCCTATTCTATTTCTCCATATTGTTAGATCTTTGTAAAACTATCAGTTGACATTAACAAATGTTAATTGTTGGGTCGAAAAATACTTGGGGTAAGTATTTAGTACGAATGATAAAGGCACTCTTAGGAGTGCCTTTTGATTTTAGACAACAGCAACTTGCTAATTTTTTTTCAAAGAAACCCTTTCTTTTTTATCAACAACATTTTCTCATAACTTTCTCATCCTATTTGTATTTTCTATTCGTGAAACTTGTTATCTTTAAAATAAAAATTCGCGTAGATATGAACCCCAAACCGACTTCAAAAATATTTGTACTGGATACTTCTGTACTTTTATTTGACCACAATGCCCTCACTAATTTTCAAGAAAACAATGTAGTCATCCCCATTACTGTTTTGGAGGAACTTGACAATTTCAAACTCGGAAATGAAACCAAAAATTTCGAAGCGAGAACCATCATTCGTTTGCTGGACAAACTCTCAGAAAAAGGAGGCCTTGACACATGGATTCCATTAGGAAAAAACAGAGGACACCTCAAGATTGCCATGGCAATAGAAGACCTAAATCTCGATGCAGAACTTGTCTATGGAAAAAACAAAAACGACCATAAAATCATCAATGTTGCACTTTCCCTTCAACAACACCAGAAAGAAACGCATGTTGTTTTGGTTACCAAAGACATCAACTTGCGCATCAAATCAAAGGCGATCGGCTTGTCTTCTGAAGACTACTTGACTGGAAAGGTTCAAAACATCCGTTCGATTTCTGAAGGTGCTGTCGACCTCGACAACGTAGATCCAGAATTGATCAAAGAACTCTACAACCTCAACATCATTCCAGAAAATGGAATTTTAAAAAAAGAGAAATCTGCCAATGCTTATTACGTCCTAAACAAGACCTCTGGCTCTGTCTTGGCTCGGTACAATAGTTCAAACGATTCCATCGAACGCATTGAAAAAAGCTATGCCTATGGCATAAAACCTAAGAATGTGGAACAAACATTTGCCTTGGACGCCCTGCTCAATCCTGAGATCAAACTGATTGCCCTTCAAGGAGTTGCCGGAACTGGAAAAACACTTTTGGCACTCGCAGCCGCTTTGGAACAGAAAAACAACTACGATCAGATTGTCCTAGCACGGCCCATCGTTCCCCTCAACAATAGAGACATCGGCTTTTTACCGGGAGGTGCCGAAGAAAAGATATCGCCGTATATGCAACCTCTCTGGGACAACTTAAAGTTTATCAAATCTCAATTTCGTGAAAACGAACGCAAAAGAAAAAATATTGATGAGATGGAAACAAGTGGATTTCTCTCCATCACAGCACTTGCATTTATCAGAGGAAGGAGTTTGACCAACAGTATTTTTATCATTGACGAAGCTCAAAATCTAACACCTCATGAAATCAAAACTGTCATCACTCGTGCCGGTGAAGGCACCAAAATAATATTTACTGGAGACATCCATCAAATCGACACTCCTTATATGGACGAACAAAGCAATGGACTCTCTTACCTGATCGACAAATTGAAAGGACAGCCTTTGTTCGCACATGTCAAATTGGAAAAAGGGGAACGCTCAGCATTGGCTAATTTGGCAAACGAACACCTTTGAGTAATAGTCCTTTTTTACCCTGTTTTATCAAGCCGATGTTTTTAACAATACAGGTAGAATTGTTAAAAACATTTCTTTGTACGGACCTGCATTTGTGATATATTTGTGTGTGTTGTTGAATTCGAAATTTCACTTCGTGTTCACAACCTTATTCTTTCAACCAAGCTAAATAGAGCGAAACTAGCACACTAAAAAATAACCCATGAAATTTATAACATCCAGTTCTCAGCTATTAAGACAGTTACAACTTTTAGGAGGGGTGATCAACAACAACAACACCTTGCCAATCTTAGACAATTTTTTGTTTGAATTGAAGAAAAATGAACTCAAAATATCCGCTTCTGACCTAGAAACAACTATCAGTAGCACACTTGAAGTTGAATCTGAATCTTCTGGATCCATCGCGATTTCTGCAAGGTTGCTATTGGATACTTTGAAAACTTTTCCAAACCAGCCCTTGACATTTAAGACAGAAGACAACAACACTGTTGAAATCAGCTCCGACCAAGGAAAATACGACATGGCTTATTTCAACGGGGATGAATTCCCTAAGACCATCTCTCTTGAAGCCCCTAAAACAACCACCATTCCCGCAGCCATATTGGGAAATGCCATCTCCAAAACAATTTTTGCAACAGGAAACGACGATTTAAGACCCGTCATGAGTGGGGTCTTTTTTCAATTTAGCACAGACAATTTGACTTTTGTCGCAACTGATGCGCATAAATTGGTGAAATACACGCGTACAGACATCACAGCCAACGAAGCAGCTGAGTTCATCATGCCTAAAAAACCACTGAATCTTTTGAGAGGTGTTTTGAGCGAAGCATCCCTAGACGTAAGTATTGAATACAACGACACCAATGCCAGGTTCTTATTTGACAATATTGTTTTGACTTGCCGCTTGATTGACGGAAAATACCCGAATTACGATGCTGTCATCCCAAAAGAAAACCCCAACAAACTGACCGTTGACAGGGCTTCTTTCTTAAACTCTACCAAACGAGTTTCTATATTTTCAAGTAAAACAACTCACCAAATACGTTTGAAAATGGCGGGCACTGAATTGAACATATCTGCTGAAGACATTGATTACTCAAACAAAGCCGACGAACGATTGAATTGTGACTACCAAGGAGACGACATGCAAATTGGTTTTAACTCGCGCTTCTTAACCGAAATGTTAAGCAACCTCAACTCAGAAGAAGTTCTGATTGAAATGTCACTCCCCAACCGAGCCGGAATCCTTACCCCAGTTGACGGAAACGAAGAAGGAGAACAAATCACCATGCTTGTCATGCCTGTAATGCTAAACAGTTGATCTTGCAGTCCAATCTGCTGTAAACACTCCAAACAAAACACTTTCAAAATTTTTCGAAAGTGTTTTTTTTCTTACTTTCACCACATGAATTTTCTTGCTCACTTGTATTTGGCGGAAGGCCCTGAAGGGAAAATTGGCAACTTTATTGCCGACGCAGTCAAAGGAAAACAACACAATCAATTTCCCGCTAAAATTCAACAAGGCATTTTGCACCACCGCGCCATTGATAGTTTTACAGACACGCACCCCGTCGTCAAAATCAGCAAACGAAGACTGCAGCATAAATACGGCCACTACAAAGCCGTAATTATCGACATCTTATACGATCATTTTCTGGCTAAAAACTGGAATCTGTATTCAAATGTTCCTCTGGAAGATTTTTGCCAAAACACCTACAAACTCCTACAAACACAACAACCCATACTCCCTATAAAAACAAAGCATTTATTGCCTTATATGACTGAACAAAACTGGCTGTACAACTACCGAACCACCGAAGGCATCTCCCAAATTTTATGGGGAATGAACCAACGAACCAAAGGACTGTCACAGATGGACTTGGCATCTCAGGATCTCTTGAAAAACTACAGGGAATTCGAAGAAGATTTTACCCTTTTCTTTGAAGATCTTCGAGGTTTTTCAGCTACTTACTTAAAGAACCAAAAACACACTCAAACACACAAAAACAATTTGCATGTGCCGAGATAAGAAGTTGCAAAAACCCCAAAATTGACGTATAATGCAGACTCAGAAGTGTTGAAAAACAAAAATGCACCTGAGCGCTGCAAATCCATCCCCAACAATACGCTGTTTATGACTTGTTGTCAAGACCAACACACGAATGTCTCTATAATTTAAACAACACCATGGAATCTAAACAAATTGCATCCGGAATCCTCAGAGCTTTGCTCACTATCGCAACTGTATCCCTTCTTTTATTGTTCTTGTTTGCCATCAAACCTGTTTTGATATACCTAGGTATTGCCGCTGTGTTAAGCTTAGTTGCCAGACCTCTTTTAGGCGTATTCAGGCAACGCTTAAAATTACCCAATGCCATTGCCGTCCTCATGACCATGTCTCTTTTTATTCTTTTTCTCTTTGGCCTGATCAGCCTGTTCATCCCTTTGGTATTGAAACAAAGCGAAAACCTTTCTCTTTTAAACTCCCAAGAATTCAAAAATGACCTTCAGAACTTATTTCAGAAAATAAATTCCTATTTCTCAGACCGAAATATCGATATTTTTGAACAATTGAAACGACTGGATTTGTTGTCCAATTTCAATGACATCCCCAATCTATTCAATGCAGTTTTGGGAGGGATTGGTTCTGTCGGAATTGGGCTTTTTTCAGTGCTCTTTATCAGTTTTTTCCTACTGAAAGACACCCAGATTTTACACAACAGTCTTTTTCTATTGATTCCTGAATCCAAAACAAGCCGCGTTTCCAAATCTCTTGAAACCATCAAAGATTTGCTGAGTAGGTACTTTATTGGTCTGATTTTACAAATCACGATTTT
>ERZ1047985.3007-NODE-3007-length-10198-cov-4.338657_pt1 | contig 10198 bp, 9 predicted proteins | sample MGYA00383097_ERZ1047985 | MGnify/ENA primary metagenome ERZ1047985 (study PRJEB29581, sample SAMEA5548367) | metagenome | biome: marine; feature: coastal; material: water | depth 50 m | study: Short-term variability in the microbial, nano- and picoplankton...
CGTTGGTCCACCATTTTTAAAAACATCGTTTCTATCATTTTTCTTGGCTTCATCTTTGGCGCATTGGCTTTGCCTTTTCTCATTGTCGAGCAAACCCCGATAGTCTACAGCAATGTCGGTAATAGCCCGTCGCACATTGATCGCGCGAAAGCACTCATCAAGCGGAACGATCCTCGCCAGTTAACGCCAGGCCAGGTCATTACTCAGTGGATAGACGAGGAAGAAATAACGCTCATTGCCGGTTACACCCTCTCTCAGTTTAGGGGTGGCGGTGTGACTGTGGTACTGCACCCGGGGCGCGCTTCTGTTCAACTGACGCTTGGATTACCCGACAACCCCATTGGTGCCTACATAAATATCACGATGAGCCTCAGTCAATGGTCAAGCACTCTCGCAATAGACACGCTGTCCATCGGCAAAGTCGCTATGCCGCGCTGGATCGCGGAGCCACTCCAAAATTATGGTCATCAAGCCCTTATGCGCGTTCCCGAATATCAAGCGGCATTGCAGGCTCTAAATGGCCTCCAACTGCTCGAAGGTCGCATGCTGGTTATCTATCAATGGCAGCCGGAATTGGTTGATAGGTTAAAGAGTCGGGGGCGGGAACTCGTTGTCGACAAGGCGCTGAAAGAGCGGTTGCTAGCGTACTCGAGGCAGATATCCGCCGTCGCGTCGAGCCGGAACTTACCGCGAGAAACCTCTCTGATAGAGTTTCTGTCGCCGCTTTTCATGCTGGCTGAGGCGCGAGGTGGAGATCCGGTTGAGGAAAACCGCGCAGCATTGCTGACACTTTCTTTCTTTTTTTCCGGCGTCGATATCGCTCGGATGATGGGCGTGCAATTGCCAGCTGAAGACAGAGTCAATAAGCGCCTGACACTCTCAGGTCGCTACGATTTTGCTCAGCATTTTTTGACTTCTGCGGCTTTGACACTTACCGCAGGACAAGAGTTCGCTGACACCAGGGGGCTTTTTAAAGAACTCGATGATGCAAGAGGCGGCAGTGGCTTTAGCTTCACAGATCTTGGCGCCGACAGAGCTGGGGTTAGGCTTGCACAGCTCGCAGTTGCAGATGCTATATCTGCAAAGAAGCTTCAAGCATCCATGGCTGGAAATTTGAAAGAAGAAGACTTCATGCCTTACTTCCTGGATTTACCTGAGCTACTGCCCGCAGCAAAGTTCCAAAGGATTTATGGCGGAGTTGGAGGAAAACATTATAATCAGGTACTCGTTGAGATTGAGTCCAGACTAGACACCTGTAAGTTATACCAGTAATCGACTCACGCATATGACAACATGAGAATCGTACATTGCACGTACTAGAAACAATCAACATTATGAACACCGACATCCACTCAGTCACTGAGCGGGAGGTAGTTGATATTGTTGAAAAGGCCATTGATGAAGATAAAGCAATCAGAATTGGCGTGGTTAACGCGGCTAAGTTGGTCAACATGCAATCAGACGCGCTACTGGCCGATGACGTAAGGTCATCTGACCTCGTCCTCGCAGACGGCAAGTCAGCTGTTTGGGCGAGTCGAATACTTGGGCGGGGACTTCCAGAAAGAGTTGCAGGATGCGACTTAATGTATCGCTTTTTCGAATTAGCAAACAAACGCCACTGGCGAGTTTATTGTCTTGGTGCGACGGAAGAGATTTCAGCGTTGGTTGAGCAGAATTTGGCGCGGCAGTACCCAAACCTGACACTGGCGGGTCGCCGAAACGGTTATTTTTCGACCGAGGAAGAGCCAGAGATAGCGCAAGAAATCGCCGCGTCAAAACCACACTTCTTGTTGGTTGCGATGACCAGTCCGAAGAAAGAAAATTTCATGGGTGCCTGGGGTGACAAAATGAATGTACCGATAGTCCACGGTGTGGGTGGCAGCTTTGATGTTTACGCGGGATTAGTCGAGCGCGCACCGCTTTCGTGGCAGAACTTTGGGCTTGAATGGCTGTACAGAGTTAAACAGGAACCTAGAAGACTTTGGAAACGTTACCTCATCACCAACTCAAAATTTATTTGGCTGATTTTGAAAGAAGGACTAGCGAAATTTAACAGGTGAGTCCTGTGGTCGCCACGAAATCAAGGCAGCGAACATTAACCAACAAGCTTTTCTACGCTTTGCATATCGTTCTTTGCATCGTTTTTTATACCGTATTTTTTCAGTAAATCGTAAAGCGTAGGACGAGTGATGCCCAGTAATTTGGCAGCAGCTGTGATCTTGCCATTTGAAATCGTCAGCGCTTTCATGATGGCAGAGCGCTCTGCTGCTTCCCGCACGTGTTTCAGATTCAAAGCAAGCTCGGCAGATTCCTCAAGCCCAAGATCAACGGCCGTGATAAATTTACCATCCGCCATCACCACGGCATTTTTCACTTTGCTAATGAGCTCCCGCACATTGCCCGGCCACCTGTAGGTATCAATTGCAGCGATGGCAGATTCATCAAAATTGACGACACTGCTATTATATTCACTCGCAAACTGATCCAGAAAGTGCCTAGACAAAAGCAACTTGTCCTCTCCCCTGTCGCGCAACGGGGGAATGTTCACCACCATTTCAGAGATCCTGAAGTATAAATCCTCACGAAAAGTACCTTCCGCGACCATTTTTTCGAGATTTTTATTGGTTGCACAAACAATTCTAACGTCTACCGGGATTTCAACTCGCCCGCCAATGCGCTCTATCACCCGCTCTTGTATGAAACGCAGCAGTTTTGCTTGCGCTTCAAGTGGCATGTCGCCGAGCTCGTCAAGAAACAACGTGCCGCTTTCCGCTGATTCTATTTTGCCGATTGCTTGCTTGCCCGCGCCTGTAAATGATCCCTTTTCATGACCAAACAACTCGCTTTCAATTAGCGTGTCGGGGATCGCAGCACAGTTGATCGCGACGAAAGGTTTATCGATGCGCGGGCTCAATACGTGAATGGCTTTCGCAAGTACCTCTTTACCGGTGCCGCTCTCGCCGTTGAGTGAGCATGTGACATCTGTCGCAGCAATTTTCTCGAGCTTGTTACAGATATTCAGCATACCGGGATGACTAGTCACCAAACCGGTCAGTGGTGAGCTTGAACCATCCAGGTGTCGCAAATCTTTATTTTGCTTCTCCAGATCGTGCATCTGGTAGGCTCGGTCAACGATAAGATCGAGTACCTGCGTATCAATAGGTTTAGGATAAAAATCATACGCACCCGTCGACACCGCCCGCAGAGCATGATCGGTGTCCTGCGCGCCGGTCACAACAATGACTTTCGTATTGCGAGCTAATCGAAGAATTTCTTGCATTGTGCGAAACCCCTCAATAACGTCATCCTCATGAGGCGGTAAACCCAAGTCCTGTATTACGACAGCAGGTTCGTGGAGTCTCAGGGCTTCAATGGCAGAGTCATAGTCTTTCGCTAGTACAACTTTGTACTCTCCCTCGCTGAAATGCCACTTAAGCTGCTTTTGGACACCGGGATCGTCCTCAACAATGAGCAATGTAGGCGTACTGTTATCCATTCTTAAAAAACAACCTTCCCTGTTGATCTAACTTATTGAATTTTTTTTAATCACGCCAATTTTACTGCAGAGATCATGCCACTTAGACGAGCTTCCAAGCATTTCGCCATTTTGACCGCGTCATTTAAACCTCCAGAATGGCGAGATTCAAGATAAAGTGTCAATTTTTCCGACAGCACAACGGAATTACACAACCAATGGCGAACAAGCGCTAGCCACCAGTTATTGAGTGCACTAATCCAGCAAATTATCTCACCGACATGCGAAGTCATCGCTGAACTCTGACCTTGTTACTCGCGTCTCAAATCATTGCTTTTCGTTCTGCGCCTCGCGGTCCCAAAAAGCAGTTGTGAAAGACCCAGCGGAATTACTACACCGATCATGTTAACAATGGCATCTCCAAAATTGACACGCCTATACTGAATATAATACTGAAGTATCTCCAGTGAGATGGCGACCGTTAAAAGTGAGATAAGTAAGCGAAATCCTGAGATGGGGATTTTTGAAAGTCTGAGATAGGACTCAACAAAGATAGAGAGCAGCATAAATAATACGAGGTGATCAAAATCGATTTGCCAAGTTGACGGCGAAAACGTTGCCCAAAACTCCCTCGACCAGAAAAGAAGGTGCTCTTTCATGCTCTTCGGGATAAATACTAGCAGGAACATCAGCAAGCCAACAGCCGGGAAAATCATCCAGAGCCCTCTCGATATCATGAAGAACATGACAATTACGCCGAGTACCGCCCAACACAGCTTAAGGATGTCGATGAGCATTTCGATATGGTTAATCGGCCTCACCATTGCTGTTTCAATTTTGTGCACGCGAAACTCACCCGTTCCACCGCCCAGAGCAAACTCGATTCTTAATTCATCCAGATCCTCTGGTATTTGCACAATCGCCGTTGATTGACCCAGATTAACCGTGCCACTCCCTCCAAAAACCGTTCCTCTGAAGTTCCAGCGCCAGCGTTCTTCATGTCGTCTTCCGCCGACACTGAGACGCGCGTTATGCCAAGTCTTGACGCCTTGCGCTACGCCTTTGAGGCTGTAAACCGCTGTCAATCTTATGGCACGCGTGTGAGGCACAGGAATTACTTGCCAGATACTCTGTATTTCAGATGGATGCCTGTTACTGAGGTCTATCGTACCAACCTGATCACGATCAACAAATCTTGATGAGCGCCATCCCACCAAACCATCATTAAAAGCTGGATTAACAAGAAGTTCGCCCGAAACATTTTCGTAATGTATCGCATGCTCAAACAGCAAATAGGTCAACAGGCATAGCAACAGCGCAGTGCCAATGCTGTAACGGAATGCGTATTGCCTTACATTAACGACAAGGTTCATGTTCAGTGTGCGGCAGGCGCTGGCTCTCTTACATCTTTGTTTGCTACAAAAGAGGGAAAACTTTTGGGAACTTCTTCAATCACTGACAGACTGACTAACCTTTGCGCTAAAGTATCGACGTGATCGTCGAGATAGGCGCTGAGCGCACGGTCATCTTCCGGGTCCCAATCGTAGTGTTCCATTTCTTCAAGTATGGGCGTTACCGATTTTTTTTGAACCAGCAATCGGTACATAGCGATAACCCCTCCGGTTCTTTGACTCCCAGCCGAACAATGCACTAGCACGGGCTGCCCAGTTTTAACCGCTTGGTCTATTGCGACAATTGCCTGAGCATATTGCTCTATATTGCCTGTGCCATCACCATTTAAGGGATAACGAGTTTTTTCGATGCCCAGCCTGCTTGCTACCTGGTCTTCGGTCTCGTGTTCGATTTTTCCTGCTCGCTTGCCATTCAAATCAACAATCACACCGATGCCATTTTCAACCAGCACACGCTCAATCAAGGCGGGGTGCAACTGCCCACTACGATAAATGCTTCCTGTTTCTACGACGCCCCAGCGTTTTGGAATAAGGCGGTCTTCCAGGTGCTCTTTCCATGTGTAAGCAAACAAAACCAGTATTAACAGAGCATACCCGAGCGCTTTTAATACACGCGGGTTAATGATCGAGCTTTTGGGCGCTGGGTCAATACTTCGAGGCTTTTTCTCGCTCATGACGATACCAATGTGATATTTTAACTAGGGCCAGCTTTTACAAACGGCCGTGCGGCTAACCCGGCTCTGACTCTGCCCCGATTTCGGCTCTTAATAAGCCTCGAAAAGCGTTTCGCGCACTGCTGTTACCGTGCGTCACATTATACACTTCTTCGGCAATTGGCATTTCGATTTTGTGCTGTTGAGCAAGTGCAATAACCGCAGGCGCGCTTTTTACGCCCTCGGCAACCATAAACATCTCATTGATAATTTCATCGATGCTTCGGCCTTTTCCTAATTCATAGCCAACATTTCTATTACGGCTCTGAGGGCTTGTACAGGTCGCAACAAGGTCTCCCATGCCAGCCAACCCCGAGAATGTTGCCTCAGCACCACCTAGCGCCACACCAAGGCGCATAATTTCAGCAAGTCCACGGGTGATAACCGCAGAGCGAGTGTTCTCCCCTGCCCCCTGCCCATCTCCCATACCCGCAGCGATGGCAATGATATTTTTCAACACGCCGCCTAATTCGCAACCTACAACATCGTGATTGGTATAAACGCGGAATAGGCCGCTGTGAAAAATTTTCTGTACCTCTTTAACAATCACTTGATCCGTCATCGCGAGCACGCTAGCCGCAGCATAGCCTGACATGATTTCTCGCGCTAAGTTTGGTCCCGTAAGCACGCCAATCGGGTGGCCGGGTAGCACTTCATTGATGATTTCAGTCATGCGCTGCCGCGTGTCGAGCTCAAGTCCCTTGGTAAGACTGATCACGGGCACCCAGGGTCGAATATGTGTCTTGACTGATTCGAGCACGCTTCTAAACTGATGGGAAGGGATACCCATGACAATAACGTCCATTGGCGCGACAGCCTCTCTGATATCGTTGGTGGCTATCAATCGCGAAGATAGCTTAGCGCCAGGCAAATACTTTTCGTTGGTGTGCTTCTGATTTATTTCGTTGACGGTGTCTTCATCTCTGGCCCAAAGCGTAATATTGGCATTTCGCGCAGTCAGCGAAGCAACCGTTGTTCCCCAACTGCCACCACCCAACAGTCCAACTTTCAGATCAGTATTTCCCATTACTTAGGTCTCCGTTACATACCTCTGAGTCGATAAATAGCTCTAAGATCTATTGCGCTATGACAGGTACCGTCTTCGGCATTGAACAAATTGACCCTGACATCAACAAACTCGTGGCCCTTTTTGTTATAAAAATCTAACACTTCCATTTCGGCAATCAGCCCGGTATCGAACGGAATAGGCGCGAAATTTTGCGAGGTTGTCTCAAGGTGAACCCAGGGGTTCATATAAGCGACCCTCGACAAAATCCAGTTCGAGCAGCCAAGCACAAACGACATATTGGCGAAGCCAGCGCCGTCGCTTGCAAATTGCAAAAGCTTCGGCATTTTTTCTGCATCACGGAGATAAGTTTTCATTTCATGGTCATCGCGCCAATGGAACTTGACCGCATGGCAGCCGCTATCTCTTAGTCGCGACATGTTTTTCGGTGTCGCTTCTAGCGCGGGCGTATCACGATCAGCCAGTTCGTCGCCTCGCATCACAGGCGGCGATGCCAACTTTTTCTCATTAGCCAGATGCACTTTCGCTGTCGCGCTGACGGTGCCATCAGGCCGCATCAATTTTGCACTGTAAGCCCCGGACTCATCCTCATCATTGCCGCTCTCTACGTCGACCTTAAATAGTTCACCGTCGTAAAGCGGAGAAATCACCTTTACTTGGGCATGACCGCGAGCCAGAAAATCTTGCCCCCACGCCTCAACCGCCGGATGCATCAAATAAGCCGACACCGTCACACCAGGGACGAGGCCACCTTTGAAACCAAAATCCTTGGCAACCTTATCGCCATGAATTTCATTGGCAGAATGAGGCACTTGATTAAAGGCTGAACCCGCCCAGCTATTCACCATTTGTTTACTTCCTAGCAACTTGCGTACGGAAAGACTAACTCACCAGTCCTATTATTCATAGCAATGCACTGATGCGGCGTCGAGGTATCTGCTGCCCGGTCAACCCTCTCAGGTGAATAAAAATACTCAGCTCATAAAAGCAATGGTAACCTTGGCACAAGCTTTCGATTAGCTTTTTCTGCCGTGCGCATGTATTTTCGAACTTACAATCACCCGCGAAAACCACTTACTTTATCTGGCAATAGATGCAGCAATCTACTTTAATCAATGATTCAGTCGCTCATGCTTAAAGCTTTGCTCTCTTTCATTCTGCTATTTATCACCATGAACTCGACTGCCAGTGCACTCTTTTTTACCCGAGACATGACAGAGCGTATTGACCTGTCAGAACGCCTATTTCAATCCAGCAACATCCCACTGAAAAAGAGCTCGACGACCGTAAAACAGGGTGCTAACAGCAAGCAGCGAGAGAGAACAACACTCTTTCGACCACCAAAATCTCTCTTGGAGGAGATGATATCTCAGGTCGCTCCGGTACCTTTTGACGCAAAATTGGATAAGACTGTACCTGGCACTGAGGTGGTGCTCGCCGTTACTCAAGAGACCTTGGTACCTTTTTTCAGCATCAGCTTTGGCAAAACTGATGCCACCGCTCTCAAAAATGTAAAGTTCGATGGTGTCATCACGGGCGAAGTGTCTGGTATGGGTAATCGCGAGACGATCGAAATACTTCTTAAACGGAATGAACTTGTCAAACAAGCGGTGTTAGATCTCCGTTCTTTTTATCGCGAGACGGATTTCAGTTCAGTCAATATCACGCTAGGGGAGTATAGCGCTGGTTTTTCGTTTTCAAATGACGGAGGAAATGTAAAATCCCGAAGCACGACTCGATCCCTAGAACAGAAAAAAAGCGAAAACAGAACCCGCTTTGAAGAAAATGGATCGCCCAATTTTATGCGGTTAATTCCTTCATTTTTGTTTAGCGGCACTTTTTGGTTACTTATTTATGTGCTGCTCTGCGTCACAATTTTTGCTCGCGGCTTGCTGCGAAAACGTTGATGTGAGGCACCATAGGCTCACAAATTTCTCTTGAGTGAATTGGTGGGTCTACTTGGAATGCCGCTAAGATTTGCTTACGACAAAGGTATTCAAAGCACGATCCTTCTGCACTCGCGAGGCATCGAAGATTGTTCCATTCATCGCGATGTATACGCCAGGAGGCATTGATTGCACCGCGCCAAATGCCATGCCCAGATTAAACAGCGCGTCGGTATCGGAAAACCTGGCCGGGGACAAAGCGCCAGTTAAAACAATCACTTTTTCAGGAAATTCTCCAAGACACTGGGCGGTTTCAGTCATCGTGTCAGTCCCGTGAGTAATCACCACAAATGGGGTCTCCGTCGCTGCTACCGCATCTCGGATCTGCTCTCTATCAGCATTGTCCAGCTCAAGGCTGTCTTTGCGCATGACTTCTGTAATTTCATACGGATGCTTAACGACCCCTTGATCTAGCAAAGCGCTGACAACTGAGTCACCAACCTCAAATTTACTCATGGCGTCAAAGTATATTTTATCGAATGTGCCACCTGTAGTGAGCACAGCTATCCGTGTATTTGGTTCCAAAATTACTTCCTAAAAATACCCCTATTGATGGCCGTGAAGATAGTTACCCTATACCAGCAGCAATGTCTTTTCTTCGATTCGCCCATCTGCAACAACATTATACAGATGTATATTTCACGTTTCGATTGCCTTTAGGTTGCTGTAACCAAAATTATGTGCGGCTGCCTTACATGCACTTCCTTGCAACGCCAAAGATGCGCACGCTTAGGCAGTGTCCTTGGTCATACTTGATGATCGGCTATATGCTCGTGGGCGCTCGCAAAATCACGGACTTTGCTTTTATTTATTTTTATGCAAAACCGCAAAGCGTTTAGCTATCCGGTGAACATGCCACCAGCGGGAAATAAGGTTTGTCCCGAGAAATAAGATGATTCATCGCTCAGCAGAAACAGCGCTGTGTTGGCAATTTCTACCGGCAAGCCATAACGTCCCATCGGCGTCATCGCCATCACCATCATATTGCCTTCGTTATCTGCCCGAATATTTTGCGTCATCGGCGTTTCAATAAACCCTGGACCGATAGCATTCACACGCACATTGAGCTGAGACAATTCCGCCGCTAAAACTTGGGTTAACATAGCAACACCGGCTTTAGAGACACAATAGTCAGCGGCGCCCACCAGGGGTCTCTTGGCCGCTACCGATGCAATATTAACAATTGATCCGGCTGTGCCGGCATCTACCATTAACTTCGCCATTACCTTGTTCGTTAGCATCACACCCGTTAGGTTTACATCCAACACCTTTTGCCAGTCTGCTGTGGCTTTATTGATGATATGACCTGCATCAGGTTCTCGAGGCTCGTCGCCAGGTTCCTCAAAATAATTAGCATTGGAAATGCCAGCCGCTGCAATGACACCGTCGACACGACCAAACGCTTCTATCGTGGCACGACCAAGCGCAATCTGTTCCCCTTCTGAGGTTACATCCGTCTTCACAAATTGAAATTTTGCACCCGGAGCGCCAACAAGCGATTCCGCTGCGGCTTCACCCTGATCGGAGAAAAGATCTGCCAGTACAAGACTTGCACCCTCTGCCGCCAGACGTTTCGCGCAGGCAAAACCGATACCGCTAGCTCCACCAGTAATCACAATCACTTT
>ERZ1047985.3017-NODE-3017-length-10169-cov-5.359699_pt1 | contig 10169 bp, 9 predicted proteins | sample MGYA00383097_ERZ1047985 | MGnify/ENA primary metagenome ERZ1047985 (study PRJEB29581, sample SAMEA5548367) | metagenome | biome: marine; feature: coastal; material: water | depth 50 m | study: Short-term variability in the microbial, nano- and picoplankton...
CAACGCCGTCTCACAAGAACTTAAGCGAGGTCTAACCCATCGGGGTCAAAATCATCTAAAGACATTTGCTCATCGTCGTCTTCGCCAAGCAAATCTCGTTGATCCCAATCAAAATCATCGGCCGAACCAATGGGCGATGCTGGATGACGATCTACCCCCAAAAATGCTCGAGCCAGTAACGGGGTACGAGTCGGCTCCGGAGCGGGATCAAGCGTTTCGCCGTCGTTTTCTTCTGCCAAACGATTACGCAAAGGGTGAGTAGCTTCAACAACCGGACGAGGCGCAGTTGGTGTCGGGTCAACCAGGTTTCCCACCAGCGAGCCAGGTCGCACAAAAGCCACCACATCGCCGCCCGGGCGTTCATCCAAAATATCCCAACCCTGCGGCGCCTTCATACGATCCAAATGGACCTCACAAAGAGCAACCCGGCCCGGGCCATCAATTTCCCCCGGGTCGCGAACGGTAAAAGTCAAATTGCTGTGGTTCATGATGACCAACACAACGGCAGGGCCGTTACAAGCTGGTCGCATACATAGGTGGCGCATAAGGGAAACGCTAGCCTCAGCGCCGACCTCAATCGGGGACACCCCAGCCCACACCTTCGCCCTCTATGCTCAACGCATGATTAACCGCCCCGTACTCGGCCTCGATGCCGACGACACCCTTTGGGAAAACCAGGCACGTTTCGATACGGCCCAAGGTGAATTTCGACAGATCCTTTCCCCTTGGGCCGACGGAGAACAAGTTGATGCTTCTCTCCTCGCTCTTGAACGAACCAATATTGAACGCTACGGGTACGGCATAAAAAGCTTCACCCTTTCTTGTATCGAGACGGCCATCAACCTGACCGAAGGCACTATTGACGCCCAACGGATTTCTCGAATACTGTCTACCGGTCAAGCCCTCATTGATCACCCGGTTGAGCTTTTACCGACGGTGGCCGACACCCTGCACCTTCTTGGGGAAAGCCACCGCTTGATGCTCATCACCAAAGGAGACCCCACCGACCAGCATCGCAAAATTTTAAATAGCGGCATCGTGGATCATTTTTGGGCTGTTGAGGTAGTGCGAGAAAAAGACCCTCACACCTATGGCGCTCTTTTGCAACGACACCGGGTTGAACCCACCCAGTTCACCATGGTCGGCAACTCCGTGCCTTCCGATGTACTCCCGGTTATTTCTTTGGGGGCCCAAGCCATACATATACCTCACCACACCACTTGGGGGCATGAACACGCCGACGACGCATCTTTAGTCGGCGTGGACTTTCCGGTATTGGACTCTTTTAGTGAACTCCCTGCCCTATTAGCCGAGCGATTTATTTCTTAGGTAACTACCTTGGGCGGCCGCTTGGCGCATAGCGGTTGCCACATCAATGACCCAAGGCCCGTTGCGTTCAACCCATAATTCGGCCTGGGCGCCTTCCGCTAAACGCCTTTTGCGTTCGCCATCAAAAGCCAACAAGATTGGACCCTCTACCCTCACCCGTTCACCAAGTTCAAGACGTCGCACCTCCTGAAGCCCAAGGTCGTCGTAATGGCCGGGGGCTGTCGGACCTCGCAATACTCGTTCGCTTGCTGCAGGCGGGGCAAAACGAATCAACAACCCCGCATCATCATCGGCGGTGATCTCTTCCACCAATCCACCAACCCCCGCGAAACCAACCGAAGCCGGGTCTGCTCGAGTCAACACCGCAATCCCTAAAGTTTTCGGGTCAAAAAGCTCCAACGAACCGACGTAACGGTCATCTACCGACACCGCATCGATTAAGGCCAAGTCTGGTTCTTCAAGGTTCCCTTGGTCATCCCAAACATCAAGGCGAACGACCTTCGCCGGCCCCGCCACCTCACCGATAGCTACTCGGCCGGTTGCTACATGCCCTGCGGCCGCACCGGCCACCGTGGCTTCCACAAAAACCGGGAAAGCATTATTGGTGCCAGTAGATACGGGGATCACCGGGATATCCGGCCAGGATTGAGCGGCCACCCGATTCGTCCCATCGCCCCCCAGTACCAAAACCACCGCACAACCAGCATTGCGCATCCACTCCACGGCGTGGTAGGTGTCGCGTTCAGTGAACGTCAACTCCGTACCCACCCAATCCAGGTCAAGACCTTTAATGGTTTCGGTAGCCCGGCGCACAATGCCGTGCGGGTCACCGTGAACAACAAAACGGTGCGCTCCTGTTTCAACTGCCCCCAACACCACCCGTCGCACAATATTGGCTTTGTCGGCCACCGTGACGCTTCCTGCAGCGGCGATAGCGCGGCGCACATCTGTCCCCGACCGGGGGTTAACCACCAAGCCGATAGGGGCAACATTTTTTTGACCATCTTTTTCCATAACTTGACCGTAATAGGCTCTCCGCGGTGACACCTGACCGGACGCCCCATGCTGTAGTAAATTCTTTGCTGATCTAAGGTAAACCCACATGAGTAAAGGCGACCATGGCGGCCGTGGGCTGACCGCTCGCCGCAACCACATTAAACAACGACCCAACTACCGGCAGTGGGTGCTTTACGTTGCTTTGTTCAGCACAGCTACCGGTAGCTACCCGGTCACCGTGCTTTCAGCGTCCTTGCCCCGTATCGCTACCCAAATCGGCACCACCGATGACACCATCATTTGGGTGATCGCCGCCCCCCTGTTGGCTTTTGCCGTCATCACCCCCATTGCCGGCAAACTTGGCGACCTTTACGGACACCGCCGTACTTTTCTCTTAAGCTTCTCCTTGGGTGCCGTGCTTTCTTTAGCCACCTCACTGGCTTGGGACATTACCTCGCTCATCGTTTTACGTACCCTGGCCCAAGCTGCCATGGCCTCGGCCGGGCCTTCCACCATGGCCATGATCGTCAGTATTTTCCCTCGCCGCGACCGTTCGAAAGCACTCGGTACATGGGCCGCCGTGGTGGCACTTTCCCCCGCAGTTGGCGTAGTCACCGGCGGGCCACTTATTGAATGGCTGGGGTGGCGAGCCTTGTTCGTAGTTCAAGGGAGCGCCGTGCTGATTGCCCTCTGCTTAGCCCTGCTGGTGGTCCCAGAAACCCCCACGCGGCCCGGTGTGCGATTTGATCTCCCCGGCTCGTTTGCTTTGGGCGTTGGGGTCAGCGGCCTACTTTTAGGCATCAACCGCGGTATCGCCTGGGGCTGGGGGCACCCCATCGTGTTGGCCTGCCTCGTGGTGGCTCCACTTTCGCTCGCCGCTTTTGCCATCATTGAGCATCGCACGTCTTCTCCGTTGCTTCCCCCGGAATTCCTTCGCCGCCCCAACTTCACCTACCCAATTTTGTCTCAAGCAGTTATGCAAGCGGGCTACATGGGGGCCATGGTTATGGCGCCTTTTTTGCTGGCGCGCCTTTGGGGGTTTCGCCCCACCATTATCGGATTACTTATGCTGCCTCGCCCCCTCACCTTTGCGTTAGCAGCTCGCTTAGGGGGCCATCATGACCCACTACGGGGCGCTAAAAAAGTTGCGGTCACCGGCATGCTGGTTTTTGCCGGAGCCATGGTGATCGCCGGGATAGGCGCCCAACAGCATTGGCTTTTTGTCTTTATTTCTGGTGCCGCATTGGCCGGGGCAGGCAGCGGTTACATCCGAGCCGCTGTTACCAACGCCGTGACCACCGCAGTGGGCGACCAAGACTTGGGCATCGCCGGGGGAACCATCAATATGGTGCAGCAAGTGGGGGCTGCCTTAGGCATCACCGTGCTTACCGCCCTCATGGGCGATCACGTAGATGGCACTTGGTTCTTATTTTTGCATCTGGGTGCTGCGGCCGTGGCCATCGTGGCCGCTCTGCTCGCTACCCGTATCGTGGACCAACCGACACCGGTTTAGCGGTAGTCGTAAAACCCTTGGCCAGATTTACGGCCGAGATGCCCAGCAGCCACCATGCGTTTCAACAATGGTGGCGGAAGGTAAGAGGCGTCGCCGTATTCTTCGAACAAGGTTTCTCCGACCAGCATCATGGTGTCGAGGCCGATCATGTCACTGAGTTCTAGGGGGCCCATCGGGTGCGCTGCACCGAGTTTCATGCCGGCATCAATGTCTTCGGCGGTGGCGTATCCCGCTTCGTACATTTTCATGGCCGCCAACAGGTAAGGGACCAACAACATGTTGACCACAAAACCGGCCCGATCTTGGGCGGCCACTACCGTTTTGTTGATGACCTCGGTGGTGAAACCGGTGATGCGTTCGGTCACCGAAGCATCGGTGCGCACCGATGGAATAACCTCTACCAGTTTCATGATGGTAGCTGGGTTGAAAAAATGCATCCCAATAACTTGTTCCGGGCGAGCCGTACTCATGGCAATATCGATAATGGGTATTGACGAAGTGTTGGTAGCCAATATGGCTTCCGACGAGGCCAGCACCGCATCGAGGTCAGCAAATATTTTCGCCTTGAGGTCGAAAGATTCCACCACGGCCTCTACTACCAAATCACAATGAGCGAGGTCGGCCATTTCGGTGGTGTAAGACAAGTTGGCCAGGGTCGCCCCATGAGCATCTTCGTCAAGTTTTCCGCGTTCTAAAGCTTTTGCTAAAGAACGTTCGATACCTGCTTGGCTTTTTTCGGCAGCTTCGGCACTGATTTCTCGCACCACGGTAGGGAGCCCGGCTTTGGCCATAACCTCAGCCACGCCGCCGCCCATTTGGCCGCCGCCTACGACGCCGACCCGTTCAATGCCAAATGCTGCAGCCATTTAAGAAGCCTCGGACTCAGTGATGGTTATGGATTCAATGACCACATCAGCCACCGGGCGGTCACCGGGAGCGGTGGCTACATTTTGAATGGCTTCGGCAACTTCGAGCCCTTTGAGGACTTGCCCAAATAAGGAGTACTGCGGCGGTAGGCCACAACCGCTCGCGCCGGTCACGATAAAGAATTGACTGCCGTTGGTGTTGGGCCCGGCGTTAGCCATAGCGAGGGAACCAATCTCGTAGCGGCCTGGTGCAGGGAGTTCGTCAGCAAACTGGTAGCCCGGTCCGCCACGGCCCGTACCGGTGGGGTCGCCACCTTGAATCATGAACCCGTTGATTACCCGGTGAAAAATAATGCCGTCGTAGTAATGCCAGCGAGCCAAGTAAACAAAGTTGTTCACTGTTTTGGGGGCCAACGCTGCATTGAGGTGAATGGTCATGGTGCCGGTGTTGGTCACCATTTCTGCTGTGTAGGTTTTTTCTGGATCAATGATCATGGGCGGCTGGCCGACAAAGTCGGTTCGTCGTGGGCTGGACCCGTCTACTTCTGGGATGTCGCTGGTCTGATCGTTCACAGTATTCTCCTGAAATTCTCGTCGCCACCGTTTAGCGGCGCACCCAAGAGGCTAGAGGCCGAAAAGCCAAGCCAAACCCTCAGGGTCACCCAATGGGCTTCAATGCTTTATTAGGGTGCCGATCATGGCTTCTTGGCCCGCACCGCACCCTGTTTTGGCTCTCCAATGGGCCGCTAACCCCCCGACCGGTTTTCAAGATACTGCCGACTGGGTTGGGTTAGCTTGCCGTTCCTGCGAGGTCAGATGGCGCGGCCATGTTGGTGACCCCTGCTGGTCGTGCGGCATCCAAGGCCACCGGCCGTCTGGTACACGTCTTATTCCTTGTTAGGCACTGCTAAATCTCGCACCAACATTTGCACCGTTTTGGTGTCTCCTTCGATGTCTTGGTTCCCCACTGGTTCAAACCCGAAGGCGGCGTGAAAGGCCAGGGACCGTTCGTTGCGGGGCCGGGTATTTACCTCCGCACAAAGCACCGGGTGATCGGCGGCTTGGTAAATAAAGGCCCGATAGAACGCTTGGCCCATGCCTCGCCCGAATGCTGGTGGAGCCACCACCGCTCGATCGACATAAAGGAAACGGTCGTAACGGCTGCTGAACCATTGGTAGTTTGCGCTGGAGTAAGCCAAGCCAGCGCCTTCCAAGCCAATTAAAAACCCCTGAATGCTGCTTTCGATTTCTCCTACTAAAAAAGTGTGCGCTACTTCGGCGAACCATTCCAGGTCTGCAATTTCTAAAGGGTTCACTGCCGGGACTGCTTCGTTGTTGAGGGCTAACACGTCAAAGAGATCTGTGGAGGTGGCAGGGCGTAAAACTATTTCGGCCTCAGCATCTATTATTTTATTCATCTCGTAGCCTTTCTCTATGAACGAAACTGAACATAAACGGTCAGCCGCTCGGGTAGTTGACGGTACCAAAATTTACGGCGACGAAACTACCGAAGTACGTGCTCTTGACGGGGTGACCGTCGATTTCACTACCGGTCAATTCACGGCCATCATGGGCCCGTCGGGGTCGGGGAAGTCCACCCTTATGCATTGTGTGGCCGGTCTTGACACTTTGACCAGCGGTCAAGTCTTTTTAGGCGACACCGATTTAGGGTCGCTTTCGGAGCGCCAGTTGACCTTGTTGCGGCGCCACGAGGTGGGCTTCATTTTTCAGTCTTTCAATCTTTTACCCACCCTTAACGCTCTAGAGAACCTGACTTTGCCTTTAGATTTGGCTGGGGAAAAACCCGACCCGGAGTGGCTAGAACAAGTTATTTCAGCGGTAGGCATCGGCGACCGTCTGGACCACCGACCTGACCAACTTTCCGGCGGGCAGCAACAACGGGTGGCCGTAGCTCGGGCTTTGGTCTCTCAGCCTTCCATTATTTTCGCTGACGAACCGACCGGCAATTTAGACTCCACCACTGGGTCCGAAGTGCTAAACTTTTTGCGTTCGGCGGTAGATGATTTGGGCCAGACGCTGGTCATGGTGACCCACGATGCGGGGGCCGCCAGCCGCGCCGACCGCGTGCTATTTCTGGCCGACGGGTGCATTGTTGATGAAATGGCCAACCCCACCTCAGATGCCATTTTTGACAAGATCAAAGACCTCGAGAGTTAACCCGTGTTCCGTCTTACCCTGCGCAATATTTTGCGCCGCAAATTGCGTTACGCCCTCACCACGCTGGCCGTGGTTTTGGGAGTGGCCTTTTTATCGACCTCTTTTTTCTTAACCGACCACATTCGCGATACTTTTGATGAACTAGCAAGCGATATTGCTGGTCAAAGCGACCTGACCATCCGCACCTCGGTAGGTGAAGGCAACCGCACGAACCGCCTTCCGGTACCCGAGGGAGTATTGAATTTCGTTTCCTCAGACATAGTAGGAATAACGGCCATTGACCCGGTGGTTTTTGTTCCCCAAGTGGCTCCCATCGTGGTAGGCGATGACGGGGTGGCTGCGCTCATTCCTGCTCGCGGCCCACAATTCGGCGGCAACCATGGTGAGGGATCAGCCCTCTCTCAGATCTACCTCACCGCTGGCCGGGATCCCCAATGGTTGGGTTCATTAAACGAAGACCCCGCCTTAGTTGGAGAGTTCGCTCTGGATAACCGCAGTGTGACCATCAACAACATGGTTTTGGGTGAGGTTTACTCCGTAAGCAGCCCCACCGGAAACCGAGACTTCACCTTGGTGGGCCAATTTAATTTTGGTGCCCCTGATGAAAACAAAACGGTCGGCGCCTCTCTCTCTACTTTTGAAATGCGCACGGCCCAAGAGTTCCTCAACATGGAGGGCTTGCTTACCCAAGTTGATGTGTTGCTTGACCCTGGGGTCGACGCCAGTCAGGTCATGGCTCAAGTCCAAAACGGGCTGGACCAAGCCATGGAACAATTCCTCCTTGAGTTGCCCACCTACTCGCCGGAACTCCAAGAACTCTTGGCTCCCTACTTTGGGGCCATCCTTGAGGTGGTTCCCGCCGAAACCATTGTTGACGAAAACCAACAAGCCTTTGACCAATTTGTGTCCATCATTTCCAATGTGTTGCTGGCTTTCGCCATCATCGCCGTAGTGGTTTCTACCTTCATCATTAACAACACTTTTTCTATTGTGCTGGGGCAACGGGTGCGTGAATTGGCGTTGCTCCGTGCCTTAGGGGCCACCGGTCGCCAGGTCAGTCGGTCGGTACGCGGCGAAGCGGTCATCATCGGCACTGTGGCCACCATCATCGGGCTAATAGTTGGCTACTTTTTAGCTACTTTCTTGCGCTTCTTGCTAGTTGTCTTAGATTTTGGCAATCTTCCGGGGGCCCTTCCGGTTCGTCCCCGCACCATTGTGGTAGCACTTCTCGTCGGGGTCGGAGCCACCTTGGGCTCAGCCATCGGCCCCTCCCGCAAGGTGCGCACCATCCCTCCGGTAGCGGCTCTACGAGACGATGTACGTCTTACCCCCACTGGGTTGCGTCGTCGCCTTCAAGCAGGCGGTTTCATGACGCTGGCCGGCATCGCTTTGTTAGCGCTCGGCATGGCCGGAGACCTCGCTACCCGGCCTTTGCTTCTTTCTTTGGGGCTCGGAGCCTTAGGAACTTTTCTCGGGGTTTACTTACTTAGCCCGGTTATCGCTCGCCCCATCGCCGACTTTGTCGGTTGGCCCATTCAAAAACTTTTTAAAGTACCGGGCCGGTTAGCCCGAGAAAACGCCCGCCGGTCACCGCGCCGTACCGCAGCCACCGCAGCAGCCCTTACCATCGGCTTAGCTCTCGTTTCTTTAGCCGCCGTGGTAAGCGACTCCATGAAAGCCACTTTTGTGGGGGGCATAGACGAATCCATTCGCTCCGACCTATTTATCTACACCGGCAATTTTGACCCCATGTCGGGCCTTCCTGACGACTTGGCGTTGGGTCTCCGAGAGCTAACCCAAAACCACCCAGAACTCATTGACTCGCTGGTGGTTTACCGTGGCGGACTGGGAGCCATGGTCATAGAGGGAAGCACTAAAGATGTCTTTAGCGCTGACCTTGACCACATAGACGACCACCTTGACTTAAAACTCATTGCCGGATCTTCAGCCAGCCCGCCCGTTAACGGGGCTACAGAAAGCCTGCTGGTTCACGTTGATCCGGCGGGCGACCTCAACCTAGAAATCGGTTCCTTGCTGGTGGCAGAGTTCCCTGGTGAACGGTCGGTCACTTTTTCGGTGGGCGCCATTTTTGAAGACTCCTCTATGTTGGGCAACTGGGTGGTCGACAACGGCACTTTTGATCGATACCTCCCTCGGTCTATTGATAACTCCATGTCGGTGGCCTATAACGAAGCAGCTGGTACAGAGCAAGCTCGTTTTGCCGTAGAGACAGTAACCAACGAGTTTCCGCAAGCCATCGTACAAAACTCTTTAGAGTTGCGTAAATCCGTGGAAGCCCAACTAGACCAACTGTTGGCCATCATCACTGTTTTCTTGGGGCTCTCACTGCTTATCGCCGTGCTGGGCATCACCAATACTCTGGCCCTCTCGGTTTACGAACGTACCCGGGAGTTAGGACTCCTGCGAGCCGTTGGTATGACCCGTCGACAACTTCGCCGCATGGTGCGCTGGGAAGCAGTGATCATTGCGCTCTTTGGTGGTTTATTGGGGGTAGCCATGGGCGTGCTCTTTGGTTTAGCTGCTATTGCCGCTATTCCCGAGACCTTCGTTGACGTGGTGTCGGTGCCGGTGGCCAAACTCTTGCAATACTTAGTTATCGCCGGAGTATTTGGTTTGTTGGCCGCCATTTTGCCCGCTCGACGAGCGGCTCGTCTCAATGTGCTAGAAGCCATCTCTCATCACTAAATATCTCACCGCTAACGGACAACAGACGGTGTGACGAGCACCAAAGAACTATTTCCCGAGGGGGACAGGTAACGGCTCTTCATGCAAAATAGCCACTCGTTGGGTCGCTCGAGTAAGCGCCACAAATAGCGACCGCAAGCCCTGGGTTTGTTCGGCCACTATTCGAGCCGGTTCCACCACTACTGCAGCATCGACTTCCAAGCCTTTTACCAAATTAACCGGCACCACGGCCACCGAAGAATCCAACCCCTGACGGGTCGGGCGACCAAACGAAACCCCCGCCGCTTCAAGCAAGGCTTCAACTTCTTTCACCTGCGAAGCAGCCACGATTACCGCAACGTTGCCGGCCCCCGCTGCCGCAGATTCCTGGGCCACCGTGGCCACCAAACCCTGCGTTGGGTCATCGAGCCGGGTCGCTATCACCCGAGGGGGCGCACCCTCGCTGCGCACCGCCTGAGGCGGAGATAAATCCGGGGCCACGGCCGCTAACACTCGGTTGGGCATTTCCATAAGGGGCGCAGGAATGCGATAGCCCACCGTTAGTCCATGGCGCCGCACCGGTTCTTTATTGGGCAAATGCT
>ERZ1047985.3029-NODE-3029-length-10135-cov-4.208631_pt1 | contig 10135 bp, 7 predicted proteins | sample MGYA00383097_ERZ1047985 | MGnify/ENA primary metagenome ERZ1047985 (study PRJEB29581, sample SAMEA5548367) | metagenome | biome: marine; feature: coastal; material: water | depth 50 m | study: Short-term variability in the microbial, nano- and picoplankton...
ATGAGTAAGGTACTTGTCGTATATACTGGAGGCACTATAGGGATGATTAAAGATCCTGAATCGGGTCATTTAGGGAGTGTTGACTTCAATAGCGTATATGAACATATACCTGAGCTAAACAGACTACAAATCGACATTACAACTCAAAGCTTTAAAAACCCTGTTGACTCATCCGAAATGGGGTCGAATGATTGGACAAGAATCGCAAAAGTCATTCAAAAGGAGTACAATCATTTTGATGGATTTGTGATCTTGCATGGTACAGACACCATGTCTTTTGCGGCGTCTGCATTAAGTTTTATGATTCAAGACCTTAGAAAACCAATCATATTTACTGGCTCACAATTGCCAATTGGTGTGATTAGAACAGATGGAAAAGAAAACTTAATAACAGCTCTTGAAATAGCAGCTGCAAAAGATTCTAATGGAGAATCGATTATTCAGGAGGTTGCGGTTTATTTTGAATATTCATTATATCGAGGAAACCGAAGCTCTAAAGTAAGCTCAAATCAATTTGAAGCTTTTCAGTCTCCAAATTATCCCGAAATTGCGATAGCTGGTGTGAATATAAAGTATAAATGGGGCTCATTGTTACGTACAAAATGTGAAAAGCCAAAATTTTTATTGAATGCCTCAAGTAATATTGCATTAATTAAGCTTTTCCCAGGGTTTGATATTTCCATTTATAAAGAGCTATTCAACATCAATCGTACCAAGGGCGTTGTAATTGAATCTTTCGGATCAGGAAATGCGCCCTCAAAGCTCGACTTTCAAAAATGTCTTTTAAGTTTTATTCAAAGTGGTGGGATTGTTTTGAATATTACTCAATGTAGCTCTGGCGAAGTAAAGCAAGGGGCTTATAAAACGAGTTCTTTCTTCAATAAGGCAGGTGTGGTAAGTGGTCGTGATATGACCACTGAAGCAGCCATTACAAAGCTGATGTTTTTATTGGGGAATTACAAGGACGTGGATCAAGTAAAGGAGTTACTTTCTATTTCAATTGCAGGTGAAATCACCTAGCTGTTTTCAGTCACTAAACCGTCTTTAACTGTTACGATTTGATTTGGGAACTTATTCACGATGTGCATATCATGGGTAGCCATTAGAATTGCTGTTTTTTCTTCTTTTGCAATGGCAATAAGTAGAGTCATGATTTCCTCAGAAGTTTCAGGATCCAAGTTTCCGGTTGGCTCATCAGCCAAAATTAACCTCGGTTTATTCAAGAGTGACCTGCCAATTGACACCCGCTGTTGTTCTCCTCCAGATAATTCGTGTGGCATTTTTTGTGCTTGGTCTTCTACTCCAACCAGTTTAAGACATTCCATAGCTCTGTCATGAATCACATCTTTCTTCTTCCAGCCCGTGGCTTTTAATACAAAATAAAGGTTTTGGATTACGGTCCGATCCATCAAGAGCTGAAAGTCTTGAAAAACAATGCCGATTTTTCTTCTCAAGTATGGAATTTCTTTCGTCTTTAATTTTGTTAAATCGAATTCATCAACATTTCCAATGCCTTCGTTTAGCTTCAGCTCACCATAAATGGTTTTTAATAAACTGCTCTTTCCACTTCCCGTTTTACCGATTAAATAGACGAATTGTGATTCCTCAATTTCAAAGTTCACATCAGATAAAACCTTGTTTCCTTTTTGAAATATTTGAGCATCTTTAAGAGTAACGACTTGTGACATTATCATTATGTATTTATACAAATTTGCAGAATCATCTTGTCTATTAATAGGGGGGAGCTGTTTTTATCTTAACATCATAAGGTTTAAAACTTTTGAAGCTTTAAATGGCATCTTTTGTTTGACCGTTTAAATTTGTCAAGTGCGTACAGTTATTTTAAAGTATTGGTTTATTGGGTTTCTTTTTATCCCCTTGTTTTTGTTTTCACAAAGAACAGACAAGTACAATAGTATTTACGAGACTTATTTTAAAGCAGAGGAGCTTTATTCTCATTTGCAGTATGGGGCTGCCAAAAAAGAGTATCGAGATTTTATCAATAGCTGCAATAATCCAAATGACCCGCTTTATCAAAAAGCGCTTTATTATGAGGGTGTTTCTGCATTAGAACTTTATAATTTCGATGCCATCCCGCTTCTTATGGAGTATAATCGTTTATACCCAGAGAACATTCATCGAAAAATGATCAGCTTCAAGATTGGAAGATTTTTTTTCCATGATCAATCTTATGACGATGCACAGTTATGGTTTGAGAAGGTTACGGCAGCCGATTTAGATTCGAGTTACAGAGAGGAATACCATTTTAAAATGGGTTATTGTGCCTTACAAAATGGCATAAAGGAATTGGCCATTAAAGTATTCAGAGAAAACATCAATGGAAAATCTCAATACGCGGCACCCAGTAAATATTTTTTCGCTCATTTGTGTTATGAAAGAGGGTCTTACCAGCTTGCTTTAGAGCAATTTTTAGACCTTGAGAAAAATATCAATTATTGTGGAATAGTGCCTTATTATGTGGTGCAGATCTATCACAAACAAGAGAATGCTGACGCGGTTATCTCTTATGCCCCCAAGGTTTTGGCTTGTAAGCTAATCAATCATGAAGCAGATGTCAATCATATCATCGGTCATGCCCATTATAAAAAAGGCAACTATCAGGAAGCCACGGATTATTTAATCAAATATGCGAGAAAATCTAAAATAAGTAGAGATGATGCATATGAATTGGGTTATTCTTATTTCAGTCTAAAAGATTTTGAAAATGCCATCAATTATTTAGACAAGGTGGCAAGGTTTGACGATAGTTTGGGTCAAATTGCAATGTATCAGATTGCTGAGAGCTATTTGTTTAGCGAAAAACTATTACCGGCAAGAAGTGCATTTGAAAGTGCATCCGAGATGTCAGCAATTGAAAAAATCAAAGAAGATGCGCTTTATAATTTTGCAGTAATATCATTTGATATTGATATTAATCCATATGATGAGTCAGTAAGGGCTTTTGAAAATTACTTAGAGAGGTATCCGAATTCGACTCGCAAGAAAGATGTTTATCAGTATTTAATAAATGTTTATTCATCTACAAGCAATTATAAAAAGGCAATAGAGTCACTTAATAAATTGCCAAATCTCGATACGCGTCTAAAAAGAGTCTATCAAACGATTTCCTACAATCATGGAGTAGAGCTCTTCTTGAAACGGAGGTATAATTCGTGTATCAAAGCATTTTCAGAGGTATCCAAACATCAAATTGACCCTCAGCTTGTTGCTTTGTCAAAATATTGGATGGCAGATGCTTACTATAGATTAAAGAAATATCGCGAATCAATAAGTTTTTACAAAGATTTTATTTCCTCGCCGGCTTCAAATTCAATTCCTGAAAAAATCGATGCTTATTATAATATGGCCTATGCTTACAAGGAAAGAGAGGAGTATATTAGGGCTTCGGAAAATTTTAGAATCTATATTCAATCTAACCCAGATGATCTAACTAAGATTGTAGATGCATCTTTTAGAGTTGCAGATCAATTTTATGTAGAAAAGGAGAATTCACTCGCATTAGAATTTTATGAAAAAGCACTTTCATATGACACCGAGCTCAATGATAAGGCCCTTTATTACATGGCAAAAACATGCGGGTATAGTGGAAAAACAGAGGAGAAAATAGCTCATTTAAATACCATCCTTTTAGATTATCCTCTTTCTAAATATAGTATGAATGCTAATTATGAATTGGCAAAAACCTACTCATCTATAGGAGAGAACGACAATGCTTTAAAATATTATGAACGCCTTATTGCGGACTATCCCAATTCTTCATTTTTGATAGATGCTCAAATAGGAATTGCAAATTCGTATTTCAAAAAATGGGAATACGTGAAATCGGAAACGGCATATTTAAAAATCCTTTCTGAACACGAGTCTGAATCCGATATTTGTGAAATTGCAGCTAAAGGTTTGCTTGATATATATACGGCTCAAAATAAGCCGGGGAAAGCAGCAGATGTAGTTGAAAGATACTCTTGTATAGATTATTCAGATGATGAAAAGGAGAATTTGTTTTATGGACCAGCGATCCAAGCATATTTGGATACCAACTACAACGAGGCCGTATTTAAATTTAATGTGTATGTCGAGAACTTTAGTGAAAACGGAAAACACATCGGAGACGGCTATTATTATTTAGCAGATTCATATTTACAGCTTTCAGATACTTTAAATGCCATCAAAAATTTCGAAAATGCTTTAAATGCCAATTCTGGAAGCTTTAAAGAGTCTTCAGCAGCTGTAACATCTCATTATTATTACGGCACTAAGAATTATTCAAAGGCGTTAACGCATTATCAAAAACTTGAGCAGTTGGCCTCAACACCATCATCCATTAACGTGTCAAGATTGGGGATTATGAGGTCTTCGTTTTTTATGGAAAATTATCAAATGAGTAGAGAATATGCGCTATTGGTAATGGAAAACACCTCATTAAATGAAACACTTAAATCTGAAGCGCAGTATGCGCTTGGATTATCATGTTATCACTTAAAAATATTTAACGAGGCTTTTACCCCTTTAAACTGGCTTGTTGATAACAATACGACTTTCATGGGTTCTGAGGCTCAATTCACACTGGCTCAAATGCACTTTGAACAAGGAGACTTTGAGACCTCCAATCTTGAGATACAAGAACTATTAAAGATGAAGCCAAGCTATGACTTTTGGATTGCTAAGGGGCTGATTTTGAAATCAAAGATCCTAGTAGAAGAGGAGGACTTGGTTCAAGCAGAACAAAACTTGAAAGCAGTTATTGAACATTACCCTATTGCAGATGATGGCATTCTTCAGGAAGCCGAAGAATTAATGGAAACAATAGAAACATTAAAAAACACAACTCCAGAAAGTACAGAGGGCGAAAATGAAACAAAAATTGAAATAGATGAAGATTAAACAACAAATACTCCTGTTATTTTGGTTTTTGTCTGTAACGATAATAGCCTATAGCCAACCCCCTGATGTTACCATTGATGGTAGGGGTAGCAGGGTTGTTGAGCCGTCTTTTAGAATTACAACATTGCCAGGCATTATTGATTCTGTTAAACCATCTAAGGTTCCTTCTTATCCTCTATTGGTATTTCAGCAACCTACAAAGATTACTCTTGATCAGATAAAAGCAGCAGAGATAGAAACCAGTGATAAGCTGAAACAATTGTACCCGTTTTATGCTAAAGTTGGGATGGGTTCGGGAATCATGCCCTTAGGTCAACTCGTGTATAACTCTACCCGTTCGAAAGGATACCATTATGGAGTAACACTTGACCACATAAGCTCATTTGCCCGCATAAAAGACCGTGATGGCATTGTTTATGCGCCTGCAAATTATGACAGGACAATGGCCTCCATTTACGGCAAGGTGGTAAATAATAGATATAATTTACGCGGACAAATAGATTATATAAATAATGGATTCCATTATTATGGAATACCCAATGACACCATCGATAAAGATGATATACGTCAACGATTGCAGAGTATTGGAGGATCGTTTAATTACACCTCTGATTTTGGAGAAATGGAAATCATGAATTATTCGGTTGATCTGGATTATAAATATTCATTTTCAAAGTCGCCCTTCGAAGATTCTTTATCTGAGTGGAAAACGAAGGAACACAATCTAAATTTTAAAACCAAAGGGTGGTACAAGTACAGAAGTGAGACCTTTTATGCCACATTGGGAGTGCGATATAACCATTATAAATTCGGCATAGAAGACGAAATATTGCCGCCATCTTCTTTAGGTAGATTAACGCCCAACACAATAATAGATCTGAAGCCCGGAGTATTAACTCAATTAATGGATAATAAGTTTAAGGTAGATGTTGGTTTTGCATTGGCTTTGGATATTGCTGAGGAGAATAAGTTTTATATATATCCTCAAGCAGAAATCAAATATTCTTTGTTTAATGACATTTTTATTCCTTTTGCAGGAATCGGTGGCGGATTAAAACAAAACACGTTTGCAGGACTTTCTTCCCTTAATCAATTCGTGAATACTTCTGTTTCGCTTCACAATGAAAACAACCCATACGATATATATGGTGGAATAAAAGGCACCTTGAGTAAACGGATGGGCTTTAATATAAATGCAAGTTTTAAGAAAATCACAAACAAAGCTTTCTTCAGAATAGATACAATGGGCTTATACAGCAATACTTTTGATGTGATTTATGACAGCTTAAATCAAACAAGTATAGAGGCTTCTATTTTCTATCAGCTTGATGAGAAATTAAAAATTGATGGCCTTGCCCGATACAACAGCTACGAATTAATGAATTATGCATTTGCTCCCAACCTACCGATACTGGAATTTCAGTTGAGAGGGACATACAATCTATTTGATAAGTTCATATTAAATTTGAATGGAAGAATAGAGACAGGAAGAAAAGCGATTGTATATGATTCTGGAGACGATGTAATAGAGGAGGATGGACAATATTACATCAATTTAGGATCTATCGTTGATTTTAATTTTGGAGTAGAGTACAAATACAACAAACGGATTACTGCATTTTTGCAATTCAACAATATGTTTTCTCAGAGATATTATTCCTGGTATAATTACCCTGTGCAACCGATACAGGTAATGGGAGGCGTATCTTTCAGATTCTAGCATGAAAACACAAGCAGTTGTTTTAAAGGGTAAAGGAAAGTCCAAAGAGGCATTTGAGATTAGAGAAGTTGACTTACCAGCACTTAAACCTGACGAAATTCTCATTAAAAATGAAGCGTTTGGTTTAAACTATGCTGATGTTATGGCTCGTAATGGCCTATACAAAGACGCCCCACCGATTCCATGTGTAATAGGATACGAATCCGTTGGGACAGTGGAAAAGATTGGGGATGATGTTGATCAATCCATACTGGGTAAAAGAGTACTTGCATTTTGCAGGTTTGGAGCTTATGGTCGACATGTAATTACAAAAAGCAATGCTGCATTTGAAATTGGAGCTTTGCCGAGTCAAGAAGTCTTGGCACTATGCACACAAGCTGTAACAGCTTATTATATGACCGACATCTTATCTCCAATTCGAAAGGGGGACAAGGTTCTTGTACATGCAGCAGCAGGCGGCGTTGGAACCATACTGATTCAGCTTGCAAAACGCAAAGGGGCAATAGTTATCGCTAAAGTCGGAAATGCAAAAAAGGTTGATCTCGTTAAGGAATTAGGTGCTGACTACGTTATTAATTATCGAGCGAGTGATTATTCCACAGAATTAAGAAATATTCTGAAAGGGGATACTATAGACATCTCTTATAATGCCGTTGGAGGAGCCACCTTTAAAAAAGACTGGAAGCTTCTTGGTGCAGGGGGACGACTTTTTATATTTGGAGGAGCAGCTCTTTCTGGAGGAAAATTTGGCTTGCTATCAGCATTGAACTTTTTAAGAAAAATGGGTTTGATTATACCTGCAGGGTTAATGATGAGCTCCCGCAGTATATTGGGGGTGAATATGCTAAAAATAGCCGATCATCAGCCCTTGCTCATGAATGAGGCTTTAAGAGAGACGATACAGCTCTATGAGAATCAAAAAATAAAAGTTTGTGTTGGAGGTGTTTTTCCTGTTTCCGAAATCGATAAAGCGCATGATCTTCTTGAAAGCGGAAATTCTACCGGTAAAATTTCTATAATATGGGACTAGCTGCGTTTGGCGAAAAGCTTGACTAAAAAGTTCTTAATTTGTTCTCTGAAAAGAAACATGAGAATTAAATAAGGGATTACCATTAAAAACAAGATTCCGACATTTATATTATTTCCAAAACTAGCTTCTTCTAGGTCACTTCCTTGTTCGGATAGCAGCTTACATTGGGAACAACCTTGAGAGAAGGTATTATAGCTCCAAATGAAAAGAAAGCAAAGAGGCAAAGTAATTTTATTTCGCATAATTGTCCTTAAAAATTATATTACAAAATTAAGAATTTATTAGGCAAAACAAAAACCATTACTTTTGTGCTAATGAATAGCAAAATTATACTCTTTTTCTTTATTTCTTCATTGCTTTATGCTTGCTCCGTTGAGGAAGAAAAGAAGGACAATAAAACATTTATTGCAAAGTCAGTTTTGACAGACGAATACGAGCTTTCAAAGCAAAGACTAGATGGCATTATTTCTAAAAACGCAGACAATATTAGTGCTTTAATTGAGCGTGGGAATTTGGCATTGGATCACTATGATTTTTCGAATGCATTTTCAGATGCTGCTCGAGCTTTACGATTGGATAGCAATAAGTTTGAATCGAGGTTGCTTTACGCTCAGGCGCTGATCAATAGACCTACGAGCACAGAAAAAGATAAAATTGTTGCTCAGGGGTATTTTTTAAGACTTGTCAAGGAAAACAAATCGAATCTTGATGCGATTGTTGGTTTAGCAAATACTTACGCACTTCTTCAAGATTTTGAAAATGCAAATGATTGGATAGAAAAAGCCTTGAGTATTGACAGAAAATGTATCGATGCTTATCGCTTAAAGGGAAGTATTTTTAAAATTAGATATTATGCTGTGATGGAAGATACTGATTCTAAAAAGTTTGCTGAGGCTTTATTTGACAGTACGATAAACACGTATTCTTATATTACTCAGATCGATCCGGAATATCATGTGGCCTATATGCATTTGGGACTATTATTTGATCAAAGAAATGATCCGTTATGCTTGGATCACTACTTATCTGCCGTTCAAATTCAACCAGAAAACTTGGATTACAAATATGCTTTGGCATACGCTTATGGGGAGTTTGGGAAAGAGCGTGAAGCCATGAAAATCTACAAGGAAATGATTGAACAAGACGATACGTTTTATGAGGCTTATTGTCAAACGGGTCAAATATTACAATTTAAATACCAGGAGTTAGACAGTGCCTTATATTATTACTCACAAGTGGTTGATAATGACGAATACCACATAGATGCTTATGTAAATATGGGGATTGCCTATCAAGATAAGGGAGACATTACCAACGCTTTAAAGAATTATGCTAAGGCACTTGCAATAAAGCCTGAAGAAAGGGGCATGTTGGTTACTTTAAACCAATTTAATGAAACACAAGAAATGGCTAAAAGTCGTGCGAGAGAATTGAAAAAGAAGCTGTGAAAAAAATAGAGATCATAAGTGCCTTATTGGGAGATGTAGCCCTTCCATTGATAGGATTTTTATTCTGGGATTGGGGGTTTTATTTTGTTTCGTTATTCTTCTTGTTTGATTTGCTTTTTAGAACCTTTTTCATAAAAAGACGCCTTAGACCCCTTGGTGAATTAAAAAACAGAAACACAATAATTTTTAAGGCTTTCCTTTTTACTTTTCTTGAGGTTATACTTATACATTGTATTGTCGTAGGGGCATTTTCTCATACAAATATTGGAGATTCGTTTATTTATTTTTTGACCTATGAGGAAATGGGTATAGCTCAAGGGGTTGTGCTCTTACCTCTTCTCTTACTAAATGAAGTCATGAAAATTCGAAATGAAAATAAAATGGGAGTTCCCTATTCGGTTAGGGCGCAGGTTCTTATAAACAATCAAAATATTCAACGATATAGGATTTTATTGTGGGTGCTGATTTATTTACTTGTACTCTTTTTTCCTATTCCTGAAATCATATTAATCACCTCCTTTTTTATTTTTTTAACGGTCCAACCATTTCTTGTGTTTAGAAATATACAGTGACATGCCATTTTTAAGGTCATTTAGACCAAATTTTCCCTATTTTTGTTCAGTTTCAAATCATCATGGACAATAAAAATCAATTACTAAATAAAAGAGCCAAGGCGATAGAAGGTGGTGGAGAGGAAAGGCTCAAAAAACAACATGCACAGGGCAAGCTCAGTGCAAGGGAAAGAATAGATGTATTACTCGATTCAGACTCTTTTAACGAAATTGGAGGACTAGTAGAGCACCGATCAACTGCATTTGGTCTCGAAAAACAAAAAATACCTGGAGACGGTGTTGTTACGGGATACGGTACAATCCATGGGAGATTGATCTACGTTTTTTCTCAAGATTTCACAGTACTGGGAGGGTCTTTATCCGAAACCCACGCTGGAAAAATCTGCCGAATAATGGATTTGGCCTTAAAAAATGGAGCCCCCTTAATTGGATTAAACGATTCTGGTGGAGCTAGGATACAGGA
>ERZ1047985.3030-NODE-3030-length-10133-cov-5.992062_pt1 | contig 10133 bp, 10 predicted proteins | sample MGYA00383097_ERZ1047985 | MGnify/ENA primary metagenome ERZ1047985 (study PRJEB29581, sample SAMEA5548367) | metagenome | biome: marine; feature: coastal; material: water | depth 50 m | study: Short-term variability in the microbial, nano- and picoplankton...
AGCCGTCGCTGGACTCGGTGGCCGTCAGGATCAGGTCGGGCTCGCAGCGGGCGATCGCCGCAGCCAGCACCTTGGCCGTCGAGAGGGCATCGGAACCCGCCAGGGCTTCGTCGCTGACCAACACGGCGCTCTCGGCGCCCATGGCCAGGGCGGTCCGCAGACCGCTCACCTCATTGTTAGGGGCCATGGAGACGAGCCTCACCTCGCCACCGCCGGCGGCGTCCACCAACTGCAGGCCCATCTCGACGCCGTAGGAGTCCGACTCATCCAAGATGAGCTTGACGTCCCGCTTCAGGGTTCTGGTTTCAGGATCCAGCACACCCGGGTCTGCCGGATCGGGGATCTGCTTGACACATACGACGACGATCATGGGTCCGAGTCTGCCTTACGACGAAGGGAACGGGACCAACCGCGGCTGGGGATTTCGCGACGGTCGTCGGTCACCGGCGGGCCTGCCTCCGAGCGGGTCTCGGAGGCGCCGTAGGGTCGTCGCCGTGAGCGACAACGAACCATCAGCAGCCAGCCCTCCCCGACCGCTCTCCAATCAGTCGAGGCGGGGTTTCCGCCACGCCTCGACAGTAGACCCGGCAGTCCCTCCCTCGAGCCTCATCGATCTCGTTTTCCTGCCCCTCATGGGCGCCAGCGGCGAGACGGTCTCGTGATGCGGTACCCCATCACCCATCTTCTCGAGACTTGCCGCTTCCCGGCGAGCGGAGCCGGGTGCCGACCATGAAGCTGCTGCTGATCGTCAACCCGTCAGCATCGTCGGTCACGGCTCGGACCCGGATCGTCATTCAGAAGGCGCTGTCAGCCGACCACCGCCTGGAGGTGGCCGCCACCACCCGTCGAGGCCACGCCACCCGCCTGGCCCAGAGTGCGGCCAACGACGGCATCGACGTGGTCGCCGTGCTGGGCGGTGATGGCACCCTCAACGAAGCAGCCAACGGGCTGGTCGGGACCGAGACCGCGCTGGCCGCGCTGCCCGGCGGTTCCACCAACGTGTTCGCCCGGACACTCGGCCTGCCCGACGATCCTGTGGAGGCAACCGGCGCTCTGCTGGACGCCATCGATGCGGCGGCTATCCGTCGGGTCGGTCTGGGTTCGGTGAACGACCGCCACTTCCTGTTCCACGCCGGGATCGGGTTCGACGCCGCAGTGGTTGAACAGGTGGAACGCCGGGGAGGACTGCTCAAGCGGTTTGCCGGCCATCCGCTCTACATCGCCGCCGCCATCGATACTTGGATCCGCCACTACGACCACCGGCGGCCCGCCTTCCGGGTGACCTTCCCCACCGACGTCGACCCGGCGACCGGCCAATCGGCCGGCGGGGCATCTGATGGGGGCCCGGGGATCCCCGGCGTGTTCGCGGCCTGCCTCAATACCGACCCCTACACGTATCTGGGTACCCGGGGGCTCTCACTGGCACCGGCCGCCACCCTAGAGAGCCCCCTCTCGGTGGCCACCTTCCGGAACCTCTCAGCGGTCACGCTGGCCACCACCTTGGCCGCCGCCGTCGGCCTCCAATCGGCCAGGCGCCCCCGGTCGGGTGGTAGGGCCGGTCTTGAGGTGCGTGACGGCGTCGAGTTGGCCGAGGTGGTCGCGTCGCGTCCCCTGCCTTGGCAGGTGGACGGCGACCACGTCGGCGAGGCCGAGAGATTGGTGGTTCGCCACCACCCGGACGTCATGGATCTGGTAGTTCCGCTGGCCTCGCCCGCATTTTCCTAGGACGACCGTATGAAGACGGGCTTGGGACAAGGGGTTCGGTCAGCCGTCGACCCAGGTGCCGTCTCGCCGACCGTCGATGACCGCCCGGGCCAACCCGGGGCGGTTGGTCACGATGCCGTCGACCCCCCAGTCGATCAGTTCGGCCATCCGTCCCGGATCGTCGACCGTCCACACCAGTACGGTCAAGCCACGATCTTGGGAGGCCGACACCAGATGCTCGTCGACCAGTTCGTCCCACGGATTCACCGACCCGTGCCCGTGGGCTGCCGTGCGGTCCAGCATCAGGTCGGTCCCGTGACGCTCGGCCACGATCCACGCGGTGGGCAGTGACGGATCGGTGGCCCGGATCCGGTCCACCGCGGTGATGTCGAACGACGACACCAGCAATTGCTTGGGCGACCGATAGGCGACAGCCAGACCGGCCACCGCCTCGCACACCATGGCCGCTGCATCATGGTCCGGGTCGCCGGGAAGGTTCTTCACCTCGACGTTGACGCCCATCCCCTCGCAGGCCTCGAAGGCCTCGGCCAGGTTCGGGACGTGGTCCGGCGCATCGGCGGCCCGCACCTCGCGCACGAGGCGGCCGTCGGCGAAATGGGCGTCGTGGTGGACCATCAACACGTCGTCGGCCGAGAGCCGCACGTCGAGTTCGACCCAGTCGGCACCCTGTACCCGGGCCTCGACGAAGGCCTCCGCTGTGTTCTCGATCCGATCGTGTGACGCACCGCGGTGGGCCACCACCAGCGGTCGCCCATCGGGCCGTTCGGGTCTCACGAGCAACGACCCTAGGTCGCCCACTTCACCCTGGCGGCCCCATCACACCGGATCCCGTGAATCCCCCCACGGTCCGACAAGCCGGTTGGTCGGGACCCACACCTCGGCCACCGTGCCGCGGCCCCGCTCGACCGGCACCAGGCGTATATGCCCCCCCAACTCGCCTTCCACGAAGGTCCGCACGATGGTCAGGCCTAGCCCGGAGGCATCGGCCACATCGAACCCCTCGGGGATTCCCACGCCGTCGTCGACCACCCGCACAATCAAGCCGTCAGCACGACGATCCAACTGGATGCGGACCCAGCCCGCCGCTGAATCTCCGTCGGTTCCGCCAGCCTCCGGATCGGCCAGTTGAGCGGTTGGGAAGGCGTGGTCGACGGCGTTCTGCAGCAACTCGGTGAGGACGACGGCCATGGTCGTGGCGACCTGGCCGGGCACCACACCGGCATCACCTTCGACGGTGATCGACACGGGACGGAGCGGCGAGGACACGCTCTCTTCCACCACCCGAACCAGCGGTCGCACGATCTCGGCGAACCCGACTTCGTCGTCCGCACTCTGGGCCAGCGTCTCGTGCACTACCGAGATGGCGCCGATGCGTCGCACCGACTCCCCGAGGGCCTCCCGGGCCTCTTCGCCCTCCAGCCGCCGGGCCTGGAGGCGCAGCAGCGACGAGATGGTCTGCAGGTTGTTCTTCACCCGGTGGTGGATCTCGCGGATGGTGGCGTCCTTGGACACCAGCTGGCGGTCGCGACGTCGCAGCTCAGTCACGTCACGCACCAGGACAATGGCCCCGGTCGGCGTGCCAGCATCCAGCAGGGGGAAGCAATGGCTGACCACCGCCACCTCGTCGGGCCGTTCCATCTCGTCGATCACCGCGGTGCGACGGGCGAATGCCGACCGCAGCATCGACGAACCCAGCCCGGTGTCGTCGAACCGGGCGCCGGTGACCCCCCGGGTCACTCCCATGCGATGCAAGGTGGAGACCGCGTTGGGTGAGGCGAACTCGATTCGACCGTCGGAGTCGACGAGGAGCAGACCGTCGCCCACCCGGGGCGTCCGATGTCGGAGCCGTTCCTCGTCCTGGTACGGAAACTCCCCCCGCTCGAGCATCCGGGCGAAGCGGTCGAACACCGTCAGGTAGGTGCGTTCCTGCTCGCTGCCCGGTCGGTCCTCGGGCCGCAGTCGTTCACGGGCAAGCACGGCAATGGTCTCGCCATTGCGGCGTACCGGCACGGCCGTGAGGTGCACCGTTCGCTCCGAACCAACCTCGACCGCGCCATCCACGGTGCACTCGGCCTCGAATGCCTTGACGATCAGAGGCCGGCGTCGGGGCTCGAACACCTGGCCGACGAGATCGGCCCGATACAGGGTGGTCCCGGTGGTGGGTCGAATGTGGCCCAACAGGACCAACGATCCGTCCGCTTGTCGCGAGTCCCGGGCATAGAGGACGAGGTCGGCGAACGACAGGTCGGCCAGGAGGCCCCACACGCTGACCAGATTCTGGAGATGGGCGATTCGGACCTCGTCGAGGTCCGAATGGGCCCGGGCCAACTCGGGGAGGGTCGCCACCGGCCCGCTGCTCCCCGACCCCTACGTGTCGTCTCTCCGGCTGTCGTTCAGCCGAAGCCGACGGGGTTGTGCCCGCCGTCGGCACCGATGTCGACGTAGGCGATCCGCTCGGCAGGTACCCCCACCCGGCGGCCTCGCACGTCGGTTAACCACAGCACAGCACCGTCGCCACCCACCGCCGACTCGACGTCGGCCACCAGGGCGTCCACGTCGGTGTCATCGGCCAGTTCGACGGTGATCTCCTTGGGGGTGTTGGTGACCCCGATGCGTACGTCCACGTTCCGCTCCCGTTCCTTCGTTCCCTGACAGTCAGAGAACCTTGAGTTCCCTGTGTCGACGCTTCGTCGGCTTCATCTCCACGTCCAGCACCCGGGCCAGTTCCGCGAACACCGCGCCCACTTCGGTCGAGGGGTCGACGGCCACCGGGTGCCCCCGGTCGGCACCCTCGCGCATGGCTGGCACCAGGGGTACCTGGCCGAGTAGCGGCACGCCGACCCGGTCAGCCAGCGCCTGTCCGCCTCCGGCACCGAATAGTTCGTAGCGGGTGCCGTCGTCGCCGGTGAACCACGACATGTTCTCGATGACCCCGTGGACCTTCAGGTTGACCTTGTCAGCCATGAAGGCTGCTCGCTGGGCCACCGTCTGGGCAACCGGCTGAGGGGTGGTCACCACGTACATCTCCGCAGTCGGTAGGAAACCTGCCAATGAGATGGAGATGTCTCCGGTTCCCGGGGGGAGGTCGACCAGCAGGTAGTCGGGCTCATCCCAGTAGACGTCGGTCAGGAACTGCTCAAGCGCCTTGTGGAGCATCGGACCCCGCCAGATCACCGGCTGGTCCTCCTCGGCAAAGAATCCCATGGAGATACAACGCACCCCGTGACCCTCCGGCGGGATGAGCATGTCGTCGATAACCGTCGGGGGCTGGTTGACACCCAGCATCCGGGGAATGGAGAACCCCCACACGTCAGCGTCCACGACGGCCACGTCGCGGCCCCGACCTGCGAGGGCCACAGCCAGATTTGTCGTGACCGAGGACTTGCCCACGCCGCCCTTGCCCGAGGCGATGAGCAGCACCCGGGTCGACGAGTTGGCCTCGGCGAACGGCACGGCCCGTCCCTCGGAATGGCCGTAGGTCGAGTTCGTGCCGGCCGTCGATGCCGGATCGCCGTGGAGGCGCTCGCGCAGGTCGGCCAACTCGGTGTCGGTCATCACGGTGAACTCGACGTCGGTGGCATCCACGCCGTCCAACGCGGTCACCGCGTCGCCGACCGACTGCTGGATCTCGGCCTTCATCGGGCAGCCGGGAACGGTCAGGGCGATCTGCACGCTGACCCGGGATCCGTCGATGCCGATCTCGCGGACCATGCCGAGATCGACGATGCTGCGGCGGAGTTCAGGGTCCTGAACGGGTCGGAGGGCATCAACCACCTGAGGTTCGGTGACCGGCACGGGGCTCCTGTTCGAGGATCTGTTGAGGGATCGAACGCTGTTCGAGCGGACGGCCGACAGGTCCGAACGGCCGCTGGCGGCCGGCCGGGGTGCCGGGATCGGTAGAATAACCGGGTGGACGGGCCCCCCCTCACGGCTACCGAGTTCTCTTCGGCGGTCACGGCGATCACCGGAGCATTCGGTGACCCGACTCGACGGGACATCTACCTCCACGTCCGTGAACGTGTAGACGAGGACACGGGCGTCACCGCAGCGGATACCGCAGCGGTCTTCAACCTCCATCCCAACGTGGCCCGGCACCACCTAGACAAGTTGGCCGCCGGCGGCTATCTGGAAATCGCCGTGGAACGCCCCGAGGGCGCATCGGCCGGCCGGCCCTCCAAGCACTACCGGGTGGCCGACGCCGGCTCCCCCCTTGAACTCCCGGTCCGTCAGGATGCCGTGCTGGTCAGCCTGCTGGGCCGCGCTCTGGCCCTCCTGCCCAGCGACCAGGCCGAGGAGATGGCCGAGGAGGTGGGCGCCGAGGTCGGTCGGAGCATGGCGGGCTCCCTCGGATCCGATGAGGCCCACCGGTCGTTGCGATCGGCCATGCAGGTGGTGGCCGAGGCCCTCACCGCCCACGGTTTCGCCGCTCGAGCCGAACGGTCGGGTGACGATCGTCTGCGGATCGTCTCCGAACACTGTCCGTTCGGTGGCGCACCAATCGACCATCCTGTGATCTGCGCGGTCGACCGGGGCCTGGTACGCGGAATGCTGGGGGCCCTGTACGGCGAGACGACTGCTGAGACGCGGTCGTCGCTGCCCATGGGTGATGCCGTGTGCGTCACCGACGTCCTGGCCTGACCCGCACCCTTCTTCAGGCCTCCGTGCGCACGCCCGTGACCCGCCACTATCGAGATCACGCGTCTACCTCGCCGGGCCGCCTGGAGGCCGTGAACCCCAAGAGCGCCACCCTGAGTGACGGCGTCGGCGATCTCGGTCGCATTCACCACGAAGGCATGGTGGCCCGTCAGACCGCTGAGGAGGCCCGGGAAGACCTGGCCGCCATGGTCGGAGCCCGGAGCCGGGAGGTCGTATCCACCTCGGACGCCGCCGAGGCCATGGGCGTCGACGCCTACCGGTCGTTACGCCTGTCGGTCGGCTGGTGTTCCACGCAGGCCAATGTGGAAGCGGCGACCGCGGCGTTGCCGGGCATCATGCGGGACCTCCGGGCACTCCGTCACGACCCTCACGACCGGCAACACGACAAGCCATGACCATCCTCCTCATCCGTCACGGTTCGGCCGGCGATCCCTACCAATGGTCGGGCGACGACGCCGACCGGCCGCTGGATGCCGCCGGCACCGACCAGGCCACCCGTCTAGCCGACCATGTAGACGGGCTGCTAGTCGGTCGGCCGCTGGCTGGGATCCGCAGTAGCCGGGCCGTCCGGTGCATCCAAACCGTCGGGCCTACCGCAGGCCGCCACGGCCTACTCCCGGAGACCGACCCTTCCCTCTTCGAGGGCGCGTCGTCCGCCATGACCAAACTCGTCCGGGAACACGCCGGAGCCGAGGACGCGGACCGACGGGTCGTGGTGCTGTGTAGCCACTCCGACGTCATCCCCGACGTGATCCGTGACGTGGTCTCCGACGGTGCCGGACTGAGCGGCGGAAGGGGCTGCGCGTACGCCTCGATCTGGGAACTGACGGTGGCCGACGGCGCCGTCGTTCACGCCCATTACCACGAGTAGCGGACCGGCTGTCTCGGGTCGGCAAGAGGCGCCCGGGCTGGGACTCAGCCGTCGAGCAGGCCCAACGAGATGAGGGAAGCCGTGAGATCGGCCGGGGGATCTTCCAGGGCGGCGAAGGCCCGGACGTCTGCAGCCACCTGATCGGTGCGGGCAGGCACCGACATGCCCACCACGGCCCGATAGGCCAACGCGTACGGGTCGGTCGGCCCGACGACCACCGCCTCGTCGAGACCAGCCAGACCCCGTTCGACCAACTCGGGCACCCGGGTCGAGGCCAGCAACCATCCCCGCTCGGCCAGTAGGGCGGCCCGCTCCGGTTGGCGACCCGCACCCGCCCGCTCGGCGGCATCTAGACCCGAATCCAGGAGCTCAAGGGCGGCCAACAACTCGCCCTCGGAAGCCAACGCACCGGCGATCCGCTGGCGGAGCCGGCTGGCGGCCAGCAGGTCTCCCACTATGGGCGGTGCTTCTAGGTCGTCGAGCACCGTCAGGTCGACCGCGGCCCCGGCGTGGTCACCCTCGGCGTGACGGGCCGACGCCCGGAACACCCGCACGTCAGCAAAGGTGCCATCGGAGGCCACGGCATCGTCCAGGTCAACCAGAGCGGCGACCCGGTCGCCGGTTCGCCAGCGAGACCAACCCCGGTAGGCCAGCGCCTCCACGTTGGACGGCTGGATCTCCAGGACCTGGGTGTAGAGCGCATCGGCCTCAGCCGGCGCGGCCACCCCCGCCTCGGCCAGCAGCGTGCGCGTCGACGACCTGATGTCGCCGGTGAGGGTATTGCCGGCCGTGCGGTCCCCCGCTGTGCGAGCCACCAGAACACCGGCCAGCACGGCGACCACCGCCACCCCGACCAGCGCCAAATTTCGATTCGACGTGTTGCCCGACGTTCCGGCACCGTCCGATCCCGCAGCGGAACCCGCCTGAGCTCTGGGCCGGCCCGATGTCCAGCGGGCGACGGCCAGGCTCACACCGGTGAGGGCCGCCGCTGCGGCCAGCACAGGCAGCACCCAGACCAAGCCGGTCAAGCCCCGACCGGTCGGCGTGTAGTCGATGTCCTCGCCGAAGCGGTCCACCAGCATGGTCCGGACCTCGGCATCGGTTCGACCCTCATCGACCATCGTCCGGATGGTCGACCGGATGGTCCGGGCAATGGGTACATCGGACTCACCCAGGGACTGACCCTGACAGACCGGACAGGCGAAGTCCCCGGCCAGGGCATGGACCCGATCGGCATTGGTACGCGGCGCCTGATCGGCTACCTCGGATACCACAAGGCTGCCCACCGCCACGACCAGCACCAGCAGCCAGATGGCCCGGCCCCAGCCGGTACGAGCAGGCCGACCGTTCACGACCCGGTCCGATCTCCGGCCACGACAGCCAGGCCTCGATCCAGAAGGCCTTCCAGGTCCTCGCGGACCACGCCACCGACCACCTTGGCGGCTACGTGACCCGACGGGGTCACGAGGTATGACTCGGGAACCGCCACCACGCCCCAGTCCACGGCGATCCGACCAGTGTCGGCGGGAAGGACCGGCCACCCGCCGCCGTGTTCGGCGAAGAAGCGGGAGATGGCCGACGGGCGATCGTCGAAGGCCACGCTGACCACCCGGACCTCAGGTACCGCCGGATCGGACCCGTCGTGGACCTCGGCGAAGGCCACCAACTGTGGGTGTTCCTCGATGCATGGGACGCAGGTGGTGGAGAAGAAGTTGACCAGCACCCAACGACCCCGTTGGTCATCGATGTCCCAGAGGGCGCCGTCGAGCGTGATGCCCGCCACCGGCGGCGCCACGGCACCCACCAGGTGGGTGGTCATCCGATCCCTCACGGCCTCACGGGTAGCGAACACCATGACAAGCACGGCCAGCACCAGGCCCACAACCAACGCGGTGCGACGTACCGGGTTCATGTGGACTGCTCACTGATCTCTTCGGCAAGCAGGTCCCTGCGCCGGGCACGACCCGTCGGGCTGCCGGCACCGGGGACGGCGGCCAATGCAGTGCCGATGGCCATCACCGCCCCTCCGATCCACAACCAGGCCACCAAAGGCTGCACGGTCACCCGGACCACCGTGCTGCCGGACCCGTCACCGGACGCGTCGCCGAGCCCCTCATCGGGATCGGGTACCGCCAGCACCGCCAACTGCACGTCATCGCGGACCGTGGACCGGGTGGCCGGCGTGCCGATGGTCTGCCCCGCATACGGGAAGACGCTGATGGCCGGCTCGAACCGCTCGCCGTCGACCATCACGGCGACCCGGGTCTCGGTCTTCTCCGGCAGTTTCACGGTCGACAGGCCGTCGAAGACCAACTGGTGGCCGGCGAACGTGGCCCGGTCACCCACTGCGTTGAACCGGAACTCGGCCTGACGGACGAACGACGACGAGCAGGCAAAGGCCACGGCGACCACGGCCACCCCAACGTGGACGACCATCCCGCCGCTGGACCGTCCCACCAGGCCGCGCAGGCCGCGGGCCCGGACGGCCAGTATCAGGTGCCGCATCGCCCCACCGGCAGCAAAGCCCCCCAGGCCCACGGCCAGGGTCGGGGCCCAACCGCGGCCTCCTAGGACAACCGCCAGGACCATGGCCGCCGCGCCGGCAATCGCCGGCCAACGCAACCGGACCGACAGGACCTCTACGGTTCCCCGGCCCCACGGCAGGGCGGGCGCCACGGCCATAAGGAAAAGCAGGGCGAAGCCCACCGGCATGGTCATCCGCTCGAAGTACGGGTTGCCCACGGCGATCCGATCGCCCTGGGCCGCTTCGACCAGCAGCGGGAACACGGTGCCCAGCAGCACCACGAAGGCGAACGCCCCGAACAACAGGTTGTTGCCCAGGAACGCCCCGGTGCGCGACAACGGCGACTCGATGGAGCCC
>ERZ1047985.3031-NODE-3031-length-10131-cov-4.633882_pt1 | contig 10131 bp, 7 predicted proteins | sample MGYA00383097_ERZ1047985 | MGnify/ENA primary metagenome ERZ1047985 (study PRJEB29581, sample SAMEA5548367) | metagenome | biome: marine; feature: coastal; material: water | depth 50 m | study: Short-term variability in the microbial, nano- and picoplankton...
AGTCGCATTAGCAAGGACAATCATCATAATACTGGGCGGAATGATGCCTCCAATGGTGGAGCTAACGCCCGTAACAGCAGCAGAAAACGCAGGGGGATATCCGGCCTTTTTCATAGCAGGCAACACCAATGCACCCACAGTAGCCGTATCAGCTACAACCGACCCATTCATTCCCGCGAAAAACATACTGACGAGCACATTGACTTGCGCCAAACCACCGCGCAACCGACCAATCAGTGCTCTGCTCAATGAAACGAGGCGATCGGTAATCGTTGCACTTGTCATTAACTCACCCGTCAACATGAAGAAGGCAATCGCAGTTAATGGCACTGAATCAATTGCGTTGAACATTTGACTGGGAATTAAGACAAGAGGTACGGCGTCGGTGATCAAAATATAAAAGAAAGGTATTAAGATTAAAGTAAAACCGATTGGCGCACCACAGAGGATTAGAAACAGCAGTATGCCAAGTAGGAAGATGCTTTCCATGGTTACTCACTTATAGTTCTTTTGTGAAAGAAAAGACCATCTAGGACTACTTGATAGCCTAAATGATCTTTTCACAGTATTGTAGGTGAACGAGTTACAGAGCGCCAGCTTTTTCGAGCTGAGCAACAAAACCATCCATTCCTTGCTCTAGAAGAACTCTTCTGGCGACATCAGGTTCAAACGTGCCCTTTGCATCTAACCAAGCACCGATCGCGCCTTCTCTCCACTTCGATAACTCTGCCTCGGTTGGGGTGTACCACTCGATCGCAGACGCTTTGATGGCATCTTCTCCATTCTTGATCCAGGCGTTATCTAACTGGTTTACTTTTTCTCCATAGGCATCGGCGGCTTCGTGCAACCACTCCTTCTCTTGCCCAGATAGCGCATTATATTGCCCCGCATCCATGGCAAGAATATTTCCAGACCACATACCACCTATTTCCGTAAAATACTTTGCCACTTCATGAAGTTTCGCTACGTGCTGCCAAGGACTGGCAACATATTGACCCTCAACCACACCCGACTGAAGGCCTTGATATAATTGGCTCCAATCGTAAGGTGTGGGAACAGCGCCCCAATTTTTAACAAGCATGAACTCAACTGGACTTTTAGTAGTACGCCACTTGAGACCTTTCATATCCCCAGGAACGTGGATCGATTTGGTTGCATTCCCAAGCTGCCTGAAGCCACCGCTCGAATACACAGAAAGGCAAATGTGGCCCGCATTCTCGAGGGCAAGTTTGCACTGTCTTTCTGCCAGCCAATCATTTGATATTCGCTTAGCGTCTTCGAGTGATTTAAAGATGAAGGGCAAATCAAAAATTGCTAACTCTGATCCGAAATTCCCATAATTCGCAGTAGAACTGGTCCACAGCGCTATAAGTCCTTGGTTGGCTTGTTCTCCGCATTTCTGTTCGGCGCATAAACTTCTTTGATAGTGCGGTTCGACCCGCATCTTTCCACCGGACGCTTTTTCCATGGCCGGTATCAGCGCCTGATCTATGGCATCCCCAATCGGCATCCCCAATCTGCCAGTCGTCCCAAGTTTCAGCACCTTCTCAGCGCTGGCGCCCTCAACGCTACATAAAAGGGCCACAGCGGCCGCTGCCGCTTTCCACACGTAGTTATTTTTCATTTCTCGCTCCTTTTCAGCACAGCTCCGAGTTGGCTTTTTGAAAACGCGCAACACTACAAATCTGCTACTGCTCCATAGATGACACAGAGCGATCTATGAGAAAGGTACAGATCATTCTAATAGTAGGGACAGAATTGTATGTACTGCACATTTGTTCCATCACAATATCCGCATCGCAGTCTGGATTATGGCTAATGGTACTGGATTCATGGTTTCAAATGGCCAGATTCGCCCACACCCAGGGTCACACTTGTCAGTAAAACCAAAATCTGTCCCTATAAATTGCTAATTTTGCTCCTTACACGGATGATTATTATTTAGATAGTTCATCTGTGGTGGCGGTCTGAATGTTAAGATACAAGCCGGCCGATACACAAAAGAACAGGTACAAGTTTAGAAAGACCAGTATGACGCCGATAAAACCTTTTCATTTAGATATCCCCGATGAAACGATAGCACATATCAAGTCGCGGGTCGCGGAGTATCCTTGGCATGAAATGCCCGATGATGGCGGGTGGGATTACGGCGTCAATATGAATTATCTTAAAGAGTTTTGTGCCTATTGGGCCAAGGACTATGATTGGCAAAAGCACCAGACTGCTATCAACCGTTTTTCCCACTTCAAGGCCCCGGTCGATGGTATTGATCTGCACTTTATCCATGAAAAAGGCAGCGGTGATAACGCAACACCTTTAATTATCAGCCATGGATGGCCCGGTACAATCGTTGAATTTCTGGATTTTATCGATCTGCTGGCGCATCCTGAAAAATACGGAGGTGATATCGATGACGCCTTTGATGTCGTGGCCCCCTCCCTGCCGGGATTTGGGTTTTCAGGACGCCCGCCACGGCCCTACGGCCCACGGCAAATGGCCCGTGTGTTCAACACGTTGATGACCAAAACGCTGGGATATGACAGCTATGTCGCACAGGGTGGTGATTGGGGGGGCGCCATCTCCAGCTGGCTGGGATATGAACATGCCCCCGCCTGCAAAGCCATCCATATCAACATTTTGACAATGCGCCACAAGGACGGACCACAAACCCCAGAAGAACACCTTTGGGCGGATCAGTTTGAACACGACCAAATCATGGAAAACGGTTACCGCACACAACAGGCCACAAGACCCCAAACCCTCAGCTATGCGATGATGGACAGCCCAGTTGGTGTTGCGGCATGGATTTTGGAAAAGATGAATTCTTGGTCCGACACCGTCGGCAACGACGTCGAGAGCGTCTATACCAAGGATCAGTTGCTGACCAACATCATGGTGTATATCGTCACCCGCACGTTCAACACCGCATCCTGGATTTATTATGGGCGCCGCGAAGAGGGCGGCCGCCTGCTATCGCCAGAGGGCAAAAGAGTAGAGGTGCCAACAGGCTGTGCCCTATTTCCAGCGGAATTGCTGGCATGGCCACCGCGCAGCTATGCCGAACGCATTTATAACGTCACGCAATGGACTGAAATGCCGCGCGGCGGGCATTTTGCGGCCATGGAACAGCCCGACCTGTTGATTCAAGATATTCGGAAATTCGTACGCTCGATCAAATAAGCGCCCAACCCCAAATTAAAGGAGACCGACATGTCAGAGACCAGAGCCTATTTTCACAACATTCGCGATACCGTCACACCAAACACGCAGGCGTTTATCGACGGCCAGTATTGTGATGCCGCCGACGGTGCCAAACTTGAGAACCTGAACCCTGCCACCGGTGAAATAATTGGTACTTTTAGCCATTGTGGCGCCGCCGATGTTGATCGCGCTGTGGCAGCGGCCCGTCGGGTTTTTAATCAGGGGACCTGGTCGCGCGCTGCACCTGAGTACCGAAAAGAAATCCTGTTAAAGCTTGCCGATCTTGTCGAGAAAAACAAAAATGAACTTGCGGTTTTGGAAAGCGTCGATGCCGGTAAAACCATCACCGACTGTTTGCACGAAGTCGGTACTGAGGCCCCTGCATTTTTCCGCTGGTACGCCGAACTTGCCGATAAGACTTTTGGCAAAATCGCGCCCACAGCAGACGATGCGTTGGCACTGATCGTGAAAGAACCAGCTGGCGTAGCTGGTGCCATTCTGCCGTGGAATTTCCCGTTCCTGATGGCGGTTTGGAAAATCGCACCCGCGCTGGCATCGGGGTGTTCAATTGTTGTTAAGCCAGCCGAGCAGACGCCCCTCAGCATACTTAAGCTAGGTGAGTTGGCCATTGAGGCCGGTATCCCCTCCGGCGTTCTGAATATTATTCCCGGCCTTGGCGAAACGGCCGGTCAGGCGATTGGCCTGCACAATGATGTCGATACCGTCTCATTTACCGGCTCAACCGAAGTGGGCCGTCTGTTCATGCGTTATTCCGGTGACAGCAATCTCAAAAGCGTTGGGCTGGAAATGGGCGGCAAAAGCCCGTTTATTGTTTTGGATGACGCTGTGATCAGCGATGATCTGATCGAGCATGCCGCAATGGCGGCGTTCTGGAACGGCGGCCAAAACTGTTCGGCCAACATGCGCCAGATCATAGCCGCGCCTTTGGTTGATGAATTTTTGGATAAAATGCTCAAACGCGTTGATACTTTCAAACTGGGCGATCCGCTTGATCCCGATACAACGATCGGCTCGATGATCACGGCCGAACATAAAGACCGGGTCATGGGCTATATTGCGTCGGGCAAAACCGAAGGCGCTAACCTTGTCGTAGGTGGAGACGTGGACGGGCCCGGCCATTTTGTTGCACCAACCGTTTTTGATGGCGTCACCAACGATATGACGATTGCTAAAGACGAAATTTTTGGTCCCGTGCTTGGGGTTATGGCGGTTAAATCGGCCGAAGATGCTTTGGAAATCGCCACCGATACCGATTATGGCCTGCATGCAACAGTGTTCACCCGCGACATTGATCGGGCCATTTCTATGGCGCGCAAACTGCCCTGCGGCACTGTGTCGGTAAACGGATTCTCCGAAGGCGACATAAAGACGCCGTTTGGGGGCTACAAGCAATCAGGCTCGCTGGCTCGCGACAATGGCACAGAAGCCCTCGAGCAATACCTACAGACCAAGACCATCTGGATTGCGACACAAAGCTAGGGGCGAGAGGCGCATCGCGCGTGACGTACACCGTCTTTGTACCAAACATTCAACCAGACATCAGGGGCTGCCATCGCTGCCACCCCTGATGTTCAAATTACCCATTTCAAGGGTCCCGCAACCCACGGGGATCATAGTTTGAGGTCTTGGTTTGGGATCTGTCGCTTGGAGGTCTCGGGACCTGCAAGACTGCAGGACCGTTTGCAAAAGGCCGCATCTCCCTTGCCAAAAAATTTTCCACCGTGTTAGGCTTGGCGGTAAAAGCCAGTAGTTACAAACCCGACAGCCACACTTGAGACGCACCAGCCAAGGCCTGTGACTGACCAAAAGGATCACCAAATGGATGCTTCCACTCTGTTGTCAACGTCACAAGATATTGGTTCGTCACCAATTGGTAAAAAGGATCTGGTGCGCCGAGCGATCTGCTCAAGAATTATAACCGGTATCTACCGAAAAGGTGACAATGTCCCTTCCTGCCGTGACATTGCAGGACAATTATTGGTGTCTAAAAACAGCGCCTATGAGGCGTATTACGATCTGGTAGGTCTCGGAATTCTTGAAGCACGCAACCGCTCTGGCTTTACCGTTGCGTTGGATATACCCGGGGTCAAAAAACAGCTTCCACCAGACAGTGCTTTGCAGGACGCGCCCCCCAAAAGCACCAAACCACGCCAATTTAATTGTCGATTACCAGCAGCAAACATGCGCGCAAACCAGCCCCAAAACTGGACGCAATACCAGTTTCCCTTTGTCTATAACCAGATCGATACCGAACTGTTTCCCATTGAAGCCTGGCGCGAATGCTCGCGTCTGGCGCTGGGACGAAAAGCCCTGCCGATATGGACCAGCGAAGCTGTTGACGTGGATTGTCCGGACCTAATTTTTCAGCTGCGTCAAAGGCTACTACACTATCGCGGGATCAACGTGGCAGAAGATGAAATATTGGTCACCGTCGGGGCTCAACACGCACTGTCGATTATCGGCACCCTGTTTGCGGAAGACCCGCGCCCTATCGCCTTTGAAAACCCGGGCTATCAAGAAGCCCGGCACATGTTTCACCTGTACAATAATCAAATCGCCCCTGTGCCTGTTGACATAGGCGGCTTTGACCCAGACCGCCTGCCAACAGAGTTTAAATTGGCCTATATTACCCCCGGATGTCAGTTCCCGACCATGGTGGTTATGCCCGATGACAGGCGGGTGCGGGTGATCGAAAAAGCGCGTGCCGCAAATGCTTTGGTCATCGAAGATGACTATGAAATCGGGCTGGTTGGTCATGTCAAACTAAAGCCTGCGCTAAAGTCTCTCGACGAGGACGGCACTGTGATTTACGTGGGAAGCCTCTCAAAAACCTTGTCGCCAAGCATTCGCATGGGGTTTATTGTTGCGGATCGCGACATCATCAAATCGGCAAAGACCGTCCGAAGTCTCACTGTCCGGCATCCCCCGAGCATTGTTCAGGAAACGACCGCAATGTTTCTTGCTCACGGGTATCACGACGCGCATATCAAGAACCTCAGAGAAATATACTCCCAACGCTGGCATATCATGCAGGAAGGCATAAAAAAATACTTACCGATGTTTTCACCCGGCGACGCGACGGGTGGCACCTCGTTTTGGCTGACAGGCCCCGAAAATTTTGACGCTGAGGTTTTTGCGAAAAGGCTGCAGCAGCGCGGTGTTTTGATCGAGCCTGGTCATATTTTCTATAATGGTGGTGTAACAAAAAATTCATTCAGAATCGGATTTCCATCCGTGGCTGGCAACAAAATTAACACCGGCCTTCATCACATCAGTGACGAGGCTAAATCTTACCTTGAGACCCTTTAGTCAAACCTCTCGACCTCTGATATCTGGTGCTTGATTTAAAAATTGATAACCCTGACCGTAGGGTAACTTTCCCAGAAACCGCCAGACCTACTGCTTTTCAATAGTGCCACAAATATTGAGGGATTGACCCGATATATTCTTTCCGGCTGACGAACATAAAAACACCGCCTGATTTGCAACACCCTGCGCAGTCACCATCCCCCGCAGCGATGCTTTATTGATGTATTTCTGTTCCATCTCACCATAGGCAACGCCCGGCGTCCGAGCACGCTCAGAGGTAACCGTTTCAATGCGGGGCCCTCAACAATTCCGGGCAGAAAGGCATTGATGCAGATACCACTCAGGCCCAACTCAATAGCAAGGCTTTTTAACAAACCGATAATAGCCCATTTAGTTGCGGCATAGGGCGTCCAGTAGGCGTATCCCAAGCGACCAGCCACGGATGATATGCACATAATTGAGGCATTTTGGGATTTCTAAAGCATTGGAACCGCTCGGTTGGCGCAGTAAAAATGACCGTTTAGGTTAATATCCACCGTGCGGCACCAGTCATATGCGGCGATTTTCTCGACCCCTGCCTGTCGGGCCTGCGATTCCGGCGCTATTAATCAACACATCAAGCCCACCCAAGTTGGCGTCAACCTTTTCAAACAACCGTGCAACCTGATCTGCCTGCGAAACATCACAGCGGCTTATTCCCCAGGTCGGATGTGTTTGCGCAATCTCATCAAGCGCCGCATCGGCGATATCACAAATATGCAGGCGCGCGCCGGTGTGTGCAAAGCTCTCGGCAATGACCCGTCCGATACCGCTGGCCCCTGCAGTTACCAGAACACCAAGCTGTAAAGAGTTTTCTTTGTCAGCAGTCATTTTTCCTCACCAAACATTTAAAGTTAAGGTCGTCATCGCCTTTGAGGTCAAGCGGCGCATACACCTCATCGAAGCTGGCGATATCAAGCGACAATCCAGCCAGAATTTCACAAATATTCCTCACCTGACTGGAAGATTGAGCTCGAGGGATTTGAAGGCCCCAAGATTTGGCACAATTTATCCCCAGCTGTAATTAAAACTGACACTGATGCGTTCTTCATCCGCCAGATTTATCGGCACCTCGTGGCGCAACCAGCTTTCCCACAACAAGACATCCCCCACCTCGGGCGCGACATAAATGAAATTCCGCAATTCGTCGCGGGCATTGGCCTTACGCGTTGGCGCGGCCATCATCATCGCCAGGCGCGGATCCTCGAATTTTATCGCACTCGCACCTTCGGGCATTGTGACGTATGTGGTTCCGCTGATTACACTATGAGGGTGCAGATGCGATGTGTGCACCCCCCCGGTGGGCAAGATATTAATCCATAGGGAATCCAGTTTGACTTTCTTGTCACCCAAATCAAACTGCAAATCTTTGGCAAAAGCTGCAACATGTTTATCCAAAACTTTAACAAGATCCTTGAAGGTGGGAAATCGCCAAGCCAGATCTGTCAATGACGCATAACTGGTATAGCCATGATAGTCATTTTTCTCGCACCATTCCTGCCCGGCCTCATCATCATAGGCAATAGAGAGACAAGCGGACTCAAGCTCGGATGCGGCAGGCGGTTTGCCGAATTCGACCAAGGGCGCACGATAAAGGCGGGTTGCGAAGAGCGATTCAATCTTTGACATGCACTTCTCATACCGCAGCATATCGTCCAAAGCGAGAGGCTCTGTCTCAGTGTCTAGTGATACTTCTGCATTAGGGCCGCTTTGCATGGGCTAACTTTTGACGAAGCTGCTATCAAATCACACCAAATGCTGTGCGAACCCAACAGCCAATAGACGCAAGTCCTGCAATGGACTAGGATCAATCTGTCGGATTTGAATATGAGCACGCCAGCGCAGAGCAATGGGATGGGGTAAAGGACAGGCAAATGGTAACACAAACACAGATTTCAGATTTTCGCGCCCAAGGCGCTGTTTTGCTTAAAGGGGTGTTGAATGACCATATTGATGAGGCACGGCAAGCCATTGAGCAAAATATAGCGACCCCAAGCTGGCGCGAGCGGACTTACCGGCCTGAGGATGGCACTGCCCCTTTTTTCCAAGATTATGTTGTTTGGAATCAATTCGATGGATACCGCAATCTTGTCAAGAAATCCCCATTAGCCGAGATTGCCGCGCAGTTGATGTCATCTGAAACAGCACGCATTTTCCATGACCATATTTTGGTAAAAGAGCCAGGAAACTCGATTGTCACCCCATGGCATCAGGATCAACCCTATTATCTTGTAGATGGTGCGCAAAACGTCAGCTTCTGGATCCCGCTAGATCCCATTTCCCGCGACCGCACGATCGAATATATTTCCGGCTCTCATCTTTGGGGTAAGTCTTTCAAACCCAAGCGCTTTGATGGATCGGATCTATTTGAGGGGGATACCTCAGAATCCATACCAGACATAGATGCAAGGCGGCAAGATCTTGATATCCTCGGTTGGGAAATGGAGCCGGGAGATGCGGTTGCCTTTAACTTTCGCACTTTGCACGGCGCACCGGCAAATACCTCGACATCGCGCCGCCGGGTGATTTCGTTGCGCTGGGTCGGCGATGATGCCGTTTTTATACAAAGACGTGGGACACCTTCACCGGCATTTCCCGACCTTAACTACGAAGATGGAGCGCCGTTTACAGGGCCAGAATTTCCGATAATTTATCCAACCGTATAGAGGTGAACCCGCTTGTGGCCGACAATTTATGACGGTGTTTAAAGGACGTTTTAGTCACGCCATCCACCAGCGCTCGGCCAGACGGGCGTTATCCAACGGCCATAGATTGCCGATGCGCTCGGGGCTTGCAAGACGTCTGTGCACTGCATGGCTGAAATCAACAAAAACCGGAGCGATCATAGTCCCGTCATTGCGGGCAATCAGTTGCATTTCGGCATAGTAGTCCGCCCGTTTCGCGCTGTCCATTTCCGAGCGGGCAGCCGTTTGCAACTGCACAAACCGCCGCTGATGGCAGGCGCCTGAAACCCCCACAGGGCCTGCGGGTGAACCGGCGCTGAACATCCAGTCTTCGGTCACGCGTCCATAGCAGAGCGACAGGCTCAAATCAGCCATCTTATTATGCGCTTCACCCCGCATATGTTGTAAATCCAACCCAATGTTCGATGCCAGTTTCCGGAAAACATCACCCGCTGCAGCGGTGAATAACGGCGATTTATCAGACAGAATAATGGCCAAAGATGCTTGGTCCATTTTTGCTTTTTTCAAATGATACCGGGCCCGATCTGTATCAAACTGCAGGGGCATGAGCGCACTGTGATAATAGCGATTGGCGGGACCAATCGGGCTGTCGGATGCAAGGCGCCCAAATCCGTCAAACATTGCATCCAGCACGAATTGACGGTCAATCCCGTGTTTCAGTGCACGTGCCAGATGCCCGCCGGTGGCACTGTCCAGTTGCACCGGAACCGACAGCGCCAGATGCTGGTTTCCAGTGACACGCTTTATCTGGATAGTGTCGTTTTCCGGACCGGCGTCACTGAGATGATCGGCGACATCAATACGGCGCTCCTGAAGAGCGGTGCGTCGCGCGGCAAGGCTCTCAAGGGCGGTAAAA
>ERZ1047985.3055-NODE-3055-length-10085-cov-5.190130_pt1 | contig 10085 bp, 12 predicted proteins | sample MGYA00383097_ERZ1047985 | MGnify/ENA primary metagenome ERZ1047985 (study PRJEB29581, sample SAMEA5548367) | metagenome | biome: marine; feature: coastal; material: water | depth 50 m | study: Short-term variability in the microbial, nano- and picoplankton...
CCCCGCCCCGCCCGAGTGAGTAAGCTCAAAAAATAGTAACAGGAATACGGTGCCTAGTGTTGCCCGTATCTCAGCAAAGATCGTATATTTCGTGGGGTATAAAGATAGCCGACCTTACCGCACATCCAGCACTCCCAATCACACCACAACGACCACTTCACATCGCAATACCGGCAATACCCTATCACCCAGCACCGTTCATCGCCCATATCGTTCAACAGCCCAGATATTTCAAACAAACCGTATTCATACACGAATTCGGTGAAAACCCTCTCCGCACGCTGCTCTTCCAACGCCTCAGCCACAGTCTCAAACACATCCAACGACCCCTCCGCCACAACACCACCCACAATCCGCGACACATCCAAACGATCACGCCACAACAACGCAGCAGAATTCAACGCAGCAAACACAAACACAGGAACTCTCACCCCCCTGTCCACAGTCTCCAATTCTGAAGAAACCACATCAACCCCGCAATCAAAAACATCAACCATAATACAACAGTATAACACCCTCTAAAGCACCCAGGAGCCTCCCTACGCTCATCCAACCCCAAAACCCACCCCACACCCCACAAAACCCAATTACCCCCAAAATTGAGTAAATTTTAGACACGACCTGTGCTTGCTCCAGGAGCTTGGCCTCCGGCTGTGTTAGGTACCCTTTACATGGGGCGCGTATCACGCTCACAGATCGGACGACCTGTCAAGTCTTTCCCGCGACCCGCGGATAAACCCCTTGACCGGCGGTCCCTCCGGCGCGACAATAGGGGGGCACCGGGGCACCGTGTCCCGGTCGGAGAGGCAAACATGACGAACAAGTACCCCACCACCATCTACTGGCTACCGGTAGCCATCATCCGCGTGGCGGTTGGCATGGCGCTACCGCGGGCCGATGCCGACAAGGTCGCACGATGGGCCGCCCTGTTCACCGGTTGGACCGCGCCGACCACCATCCACGGCGGCCGGGTCATCACCGCGGACAGCACGCGGTTGGCATCGAACATCGCACGCCGCGCATGGAAGAACAGCGATGGCACGAAAGGCACTCACGCGGTGGCGCTCACGCGGTGGACGTTGGACGATCTACTGGTGAAGGCATCCAGCGCGACACCTACCGTCGATTCCCTTCGGATCGCGACGACACAAGCGGTTGACAAGATCCAGACCGCGCTCCCCGATGCGGCCGCGATGGTCTACGCGAAGAACAACCGGAACGCTCCCACCATCGAATCCGACCCGATGGTCGCGGTCTCGTTGGACAGCATCGACCAGACCCGCGGCGTGATCGTGACCGCGTACATGATGGAGCGCTAGTCGGTCCGGCCCCCGGCCTACCGGCCCCGGCCCCGATGGGCCGGGGCCGGTTCGCGTCTGGCCGCGGGTCGCAGATCGAGCCCCTCCAGGCCTAACGGCCCACCACTCTCAGTGGTCGTGACAGGTCACTCTGAGTGGTAATTTTCTTGGGCGCTCGTAAACGAGCGCCAAAAATTGAGCTACGCACTTCTTCCAACGGCGCGCACACGGCGCATTCACAAAATTGAATATCTATTCATCGAACATGTGTTCCCCCGAACAGGTGTTCGGCCCGGTAGTTAGCTTCTCTAACTACCTCGCCAGCACCCACTTTGTAATTTACAAAGATGATTATTCCCAGCGCCGGCCACACACGCAGCCGGCCTGGAAAATTACAAACAGCCGCCACGATTTATTAGCCCTGGTTTGTAAGGTTACAGCTTGGGCACCCCAGACGCCCTGCATTTTGTAATATTACAGGATGGATTATTGAGCACACGCAGGAGAGCCGGGACTTTGTAATGTTTCAGATCTGATTATTTCTACCCTGTTAGGCACACCTAACATAGATTGTTACGATTCAGCTACGACACGCGCAAAGACACGCAAAGCACGACATTACAGAACGGTATCGTGTATCTTGGTACTTGTTGGAAGAAGTACCCACCCACGAAGGAGACATTACAAAATGAACTGGATTCACCTACTGAACCTGACCCCGCCGGTACCAACCCTCCCGGATTGTCCCCACCGCTGCGATCAGGGCACCTTGTCCAACGAACACGGTGACGAAATGGATGGGGCAGAGTGCCCCCATTGTTCATAATCTTACAAACCAACCAGAAAGGAATATTACACAATGAATGAATCACCCGACACCACAGGATGCGAGGGTATGGCAGTACGGCCCACCATCCCCATGCGAGTACCGGCAGGCAAGGTCGAGGCAGCCTTCGTGGTCGCCAACGACCGGGCAGATTACAAAGTGGAGATCTGGTGCCAGTCCCCGACCGGCGACCAGTCCGACTCTGTAATCTTCCACCTCCCAGCACGGGATCTGGAGCAGGCCGAATTCGTCGCCAGCCTCTGGCAGCAGGCGTGGGGCCTAGGCGCCTACGACGCATCCGTCCCCGCCAGCCGGAAGGACAGCAGCCTGATCCCGATGGCGTAACCTTACAGAACTCCCGGGATGGGTTCCGGGGCAGGTTGAGAGTCCCCGCTAGTCATGGGCGGGGACTCTCCCGCGTACTGTCATATTACAAACCAAAATTACAAACCCAGTCTGTAAAATTACAAAAAATTTGAAGGGAGCGCAACCGAGGCGCTTGCGAGCTTGCGCTCCCTTTTTTTTGTAATTTCTCTGTTTAGTGAATAGAATTCATCTAGAAAATGAGTTATTACATAATACTTTATTACACTTATTAGTAATACAATTTGGACTTATTGAATCATACTTATTTGTACGTTCAACGAATACATTTCTGTCACATTAATTAGTTTCTACAAACGTGCAGGTCAGAGGCCCAATTTGACAACTACTGTCAGATCATTAGTCTGCTAGCGCGGGATCGTCCCGTGAAATACTGACCACGAAAGGTAGTTATGAACTACTTTCTGGTTGCTGCTATCCGCTCAGCGGTAGCAGTTGTGATGCCCCGCAGCAGCGGGGTGAAGGTGGACCGGTGGACCGGTCTGCTGATGGGCCTACTACGGTCCGGCAATACCCGCATCCTCGCCCCGACGATGGGTAAAGGGTCCAACGTGGCCCGTCGTGCATGGAAGGCCTCGAGCCCGCTGAAGGGTTCTGTAGTCGTCCCGCTGTCCCGGTGGACCTACGGCGATCTGATGCTGAACGAATCCACGGCGACGCCCACCGTGGACGGGATGCGGGTAGCGATCACGAACCAGTTGCGGGACGTATGCGCCGCGCTGGTTCTCCCGCCCTACTGGAACGACGAAACGGTGGCAAAGATCACCGACGAATTCGTCGTTCCCGCCGTGGCGGTATCCATCGCCCCGGACGGTGACGGCGTGGTCGTTACGGGCTACTGGTGGGAGGCGGGTAGCGACGACTAACCACCGTCGGTAATCCGAAAGAACCCGGGTTTCGGCCCGGGTTCTTTCGCGTTTACGCTCATAGAATTCTCAGAGAAACTGAATAATAGGGAATAGAATTCTCAGAGAAACTGCCGATTTAGGGAATAGAATTCTCCGAGAAACTGAATATTACATAATAGAATTTGCCGAGAAAATCGCCTATTAAATTATAAAATGGCGGGTGTTCCTGGCGGAAGTGCGTGCCATGAACACCCGGCGATTTTGTAATATTACAATTCACATTATTGAACGAGTTTGTAATCTTTCATAGCGCATTATTGGCATGATGACAATTTCCTAAAAGAAATTCCCACATTACATAATGAACCCAGGTATAGTGGTTCTTACCAGGTGGCAGATGCAGACACGGTTCGTCCGTCCCTCTCATAACTGACCTGAACTAGTCCGCCAGGGCCGGTTGTACACGGTACTCATATGACGCACCTGGCATTGACTAGGGAAAGCCCCGGATCCTAGGTCCGGGGCTTTCTAGTATCCTTACACAGCTCATACTGTAACATTACAAACCACCCTGTAAAATTACAAAGTTCGAGGGGCGCTCGTTGTCGCTTTCGCTTCTAAAGAGCGCCCCCCGGAATGTCAAATTGTAATTTTACACACTAGAATAGATTTGTAATTTCGCACGGAGTGTGCTAGGGCACTTTGTAATTTTCCAATCCGATTATTGAAGCACCTCGAGGTGGACGCGCCAGGCCGGACGCGAAGAGACCCCCAGCCCGCTGGGGGCTGGGGGTCTCTTGGCTGGGTGGGTCAGCCTCCCGGTCGGACCTCGCCATCCACCAGCCAGTAGGCGGTGATGATGATCCCGTCGCCATTCGGATCGACGCTGACCGCAGCCTCCGGTCGCCCGTCCGTCGCGGGGAGGTTGGCGATGATCTTGTCCACCGCTTGGGTCAGGCTGATCCGCTGACTGGCGACCGTCGGAGTGGCGGTGCTGATCTTGACCATGAGGTCGGACACGTTCCAGCGGTCCAGTCCGACCGCCACGGTCCCCTTGAGTGGGTCGCCATTCTTCCAAGCGCGGCGGGCGACGTTCGACGCGGTGCCCGTGGTCGGCGCGGTGATCGTGGTGGCGGTGCCCGTGCTGGGTGCCATCAGCCCGCAGAACAACGATGCCCAGCGGTCGATCTTGGCGAGGTCGCCGCGCAGCCGCGGCAGGGCAGCGGTGACCGCTGCTCTCAGAATCTTGATGGAGTATGACATTCTGTATCCTTTCGTAATGGTGCCCGGTCGATCCGTGCAACCCCTTCGGGGTTCACTCTATGGGCAGAATTACCCAATTCCGCGGCAATTCGTAACCTGTAACACAATCGTAGCTTTTCCCAATTGCCCCACAAATTACAGAATCAGCCAGCCCCACCATAAATTACAAAGTCTCGACCCCCGGCGTTTTGTAATGTTTGGAATCGGATTATTGAATAAATTACAAAACGCACGGGCGGGAGTGCTCAAATGAAAGCAACTTCCGCACTCCCGCCAATTTTGTAATGTTACGTAACGCATTATTGAACGTATTTGTAATTTCGTATGCCACCCCGGGCAGCTTTGTAATCTATTGTATTCGATTATTTGTAATGTGTAACACAAACGTAATGAATAAGAATGAGTGTTGAATTACAAAGTGTATCTGGTATGATTATCCCATGATCCACTACCTAGAGAACCATGTCCACCCCGGTACCCCGAGAATTACAAAGCGGGATACCGTCATCCGATGCCTCTTTGTAATCCTAGGTATCGCAGCCATCTGCTTTGTAATCTTGGGAGTAGAGGCAATCATTACAAACACCTGCCATTGGCACTACGTTTGGGAATATTACACCGGCGACGTTCGCCCCAACCCCGCAGACTACTGCGGTTGAAAGGTTACACAATGACCCGACTCAACGACAGCGCCGATTCGTTCTCCCTGAACGAGCTTCGTAATCTTACGGGGGATAGCGTTCATAACCTAGATTCCGAATGGCTCGAAGCAATTACAGAATGGGCCGACGATCCCGATATGGTCCTAGTTCTGACCGGGCAGCCTCTAGATAACGCCCTTAATAAGGTTACAAACCGCTTCTCGCCGCGCATGGCTTGCGCCCGTATGATGGCCGACTACTTCCGCCACCTATCGGGATGCAAGCAAAATTACATTCCGGCAAAATACAAAATGGTCTGCGAAGTCGTGGACGGCAAACTCTGGGTCTGGCACAAGTAACCTTACAGAAGCCCAGCCCGTAATCTTACAAACCCCCCGGCAGCGGCTGGGGGGCTTTGTAATTTATCAAACACCCTGGTACGTAATATTACAAAGTTTCGACGGGTGGGCATAAATTCAGTACAAAGCGCCCACCCGTAGTTTTTTGTAATTTTACAAAGTGGGAGTTGAGTGGATTTGTAATTTAGGGTAGCATTATTGCTTTGTAATTTCAGACACGTATTATTGTTTGTAATTTCCAGGGACCCAGGCCGTTTTGTAATTTCCAGGGCCGCCGCCGGTTTTGTAACATAATGACGATTATCTTGATTGTTACGGTTGTGTGACGATGTAGCCAATAGGCCCAAATTGGCGCAGATTACAAAGTTAGATTTGATACGCTTTGATCACGAACTACCGATCAAAGCGGTCGGCACCTCAACCCGAAAGGTTACATTATGACTTTCCACCGGATCATCCTAGATCCCGCCGTAGGCCCGCCCGCCTACTGGATCCGTAAGGCTACAAAGTGGATCACGTCGATCCCCGGCTTTGTAATTGATGCGTTCGATGCCATTCGCCCATCGCGGGTGATCGACCGGTACCGTTTTGTAACCTCTGGCGCTGCCTGCAAGCGGGACTGGGCAGCCCATCCTGTAATGTTGCCAACCATCCGGGCCAACCGGAAAAGCGGGATCGGCACGCCGCGACCGTTGACGGTCAAGGATCGGGACACCGGCGAAATTACAAACGCCAACCCGTTCTTCCCGATCCACGCTGAGAAGAATGTAATTTCCAGGGTCTACGCTGCCCTTGAGATTTGTAACACTTGCCCCATGCTCCGCGAGTGCGGAATCATTACAGAACAACTCCGGCCCACGGGTCACGGCATCGTGCAGGGTGGCACGGTGTACGTCAAAAAGGTTACAGAGTTCCGGGCACTCATTACAGAATGGAACAAGAAGGCTCCCCGGTCACTTCGTATTCCTACAAAAGGCCCCGGCGCATGGGACGTCCGTCGCCAGATGACCCCGAACCAGTACGACGAATACATTACAAACCTGTCCACCAGCCTAGAGGCTCGTGCCGCGGCCCTGTCGGTCGAAGGTGGCATTCTGGATTCTTACGAATCGCAGGCCGACTGGGACGACGCGGTGGAGCAGCACGGCTAAGTCTGGAAGGTTACAAAATCGGCAAGGGGTCAGGTCAGGAAATTACAAAACGACCTGGCCCCTCCAAAATTACAAAGCTGCCTGGGCCAGTATGTAAAATTACAAAATTCTGCGGGCGTGCTCAAATGATCAGCGGTATTGCACGCCCGTGTATTTTTGTAATTTTACAGAACGTGTCTTTAGTGGATTTGTAATGTTACGTATAGATTATTAGATGGTTTTGTAACATTCTAATCCGATTATTTGTAACCTTCCAGGAGGACGTGTTAGGTGCAGCTAACATGTGCAGAAAGTAATTATTCGAGGGTAACGCAAAGGTGGGCGATTAGTTGGCCCATCGTCTACCTTGTCGTTTGTGGGAGGAACTCCCCACACCTAACCCAGAAAGGTTACGTAATGGACATCACCGTAACTCCCGCCTACGGGCGAGATTACAACTCTGGCCCCGCCGTTCTTCTGGCGTGGCAAGAGGGAATGGACTTCCAGATCGTAGGATTACATCCTGACTCTGGTCGCTACATCAACAACCGCGACGCCAAGCGTCACGCGGGAGACGCCGAAGTGTGGGTTCGCTACTCGAACCTTACAAAGACCATCAAGGTCCACGGCTAAAGGTCCATGCTAGACCGGGGGCTTCGGCCCCCGGTCAGGAAGGTTACAGAATGACTGAGAAGAAGGCCCCACGCGGGCCTAAAGCGAGGCTGGCCGCGAGGCTGGCAAGCGGGGCAAAGCGAGTCTGTAAGACTTCAGACTGCTCCACCATTTTGTCGGTTTACAATGATGACGACATCTGTTCTCGTTGTTTCGACGCTATCCCTGTCAACGAGCGCCCGCAGAAGTACTGGGCGCTCTGAGAAAGAAAGGATACAAAATGACCATCGGCAAGCGATCCAAGCCCAAGGTTCGTACTCTTACGAACCGTCGCCCCAAGGCTAACGGGCGGTACACGCCCCCCAAGAAGTAGCATTACAAAATGGCCCGCCCTCCGGGGCGGGCTTTTTTTGTTACAAAACGCTGTGTAACGTTACAAATCCATCTTGTAAAATTACAAAATTCGGGGGGAGCGCACGCTCGCTTTCGCTTCTGTGCGCTCCCCTCGGTTAGCTTTGTAATGTTACAGGATGTGGAGTGAATTTTGTAATCTTACATAGCCGGCTACCCACACCCAGGGATTATGTAATCTTCCAGGCTGACACTTTGTAACCTTCCAGGCTACATTATTCCTGACCTGTTAGGGGCACCTAACAACCCAGAAAGTAATTTTGAGAGGGTAACGCAAAGGTGGCCAATTGGTGATGGCAGACCGTACTGTTTCGGTTGTGGCAAGGGACGGGTACCGCTCAACACACTAGACACGGGGGATCGCTCCCGTGGTGGTTGAGGCCGACTGAACCGTGACGAAAGTTGTAGCCTTACAGACCGGGCGAGGGTTGCTAGCACCCTCGCCCGGTTGCCACACACACACGCCTAGCCCGTATTCGGAAAGGTTACGGACCAGAACGCAGGCCATCTGATTGGTACCGGATGGCTGGCAGATTACAAACCAGAAAGGAAGATACCACAATTACGAACTTCATCGACCCGGCGAGCATGGCCGGGAAGGTTCCGGGCCGCGGGCGCAAGCCTTCCGATCTGGCGACGCAGGTCGCCACGGACGCGAAGGGTTGCCCCGTCGGCAAGGGATTCCTGATGGGTAAGATTACGGTACGGCCTGAAGACAAGGCCGAACGTGGTCGCATCCGTTCGGGGATCACGACCGGCGCGAAGATGGCCGGTTGGTCGAAGGTGTCCGTCTCATGGACGACCGACAACCACCCGCTCGTCGTGCGCACCGCCTGACCTAACGGTCAAGCGGTAACCTTCCAGAACAGAGAACCGAAGGCCCCTGTAGCATTACAAAGTCTCCCTTAGGGACTTGCTACAGGGGCCTTTTCATTTGGTAATTTCACTATGTAACCTTACAAACCCAGGCCTCGATCGAGCCATCCTGTAAGATTACAAAGCTGCCTGGAGCCGCCGGTTCTGTAAAATTACAAAGCTTTCCTGCGGGAGTGCCCAAATTCAGTAACAACGCACTCCCGTCGATTTTGTAATGTTACATATTCGGAAATTGAATGGTTTTGTAATTAAATAAGTTATTATTATGTAATATTATTAAGTTTCAATTCAGTAAACAGATTTTTGTATTATTTAGTTTGTAATTATTAGAATAAAAAGGATGGAAAAAAATATTTGTAAGATATTGGTAAGCGAAACGCAAGATTGGCCAGAGAGAATTGTTTACTGATACGGTCTGTTTGTGGTTCGGGGAAGCAGGTACCCCGGCTCCACTTTGTAAGATTTCTTTACAGGGTGCCGTTGCCACTACGAAAGGTTACCTAATGGTGAACTTTGTAGATCCGGCTGACTTCGACGGGGACGTTCCCGGTCGTGGTCGGAAGCCTTCTGATGTCGCTTTGGAATGTTCCAAAGCACTCAAGGGCTGCCCGGTAGGTAAGGCTGCGATTTTGGAAGGTTCCAAATTCAAGGCCACCGCGAAAGCGGATCGTGCAAGGTTACGAAGCGCGATTACCACCGGGGCGCGTCTCGCGGGGTGGGAGAAAGCATCTGTCCAATGGACAGTTGGTAATCTTCCACTCGTTACGCGGGTCGCCTAAGCCGGGGTAACGTTACAAATAAGAAGGCCCGCAACATTACATAACGGCAGTCCTAAGGCTCCCGGATGTTGCGGGCCTTTTTCATTACAAATTCACTTTGTAATGTTACAAACCCTGCGGTTTGGGTTTTGTAATGTTACGAAGCTGAACGCCCGTGATTTTGTAATGTTACATAATGCCGAAGTTTTGTAAGGTTACAAAACGCTCAAGACAAAAAAATTGAGGAAATGATTTATGTAATCATTAACTCAATACAAGACTATTATTATTCTTACAACTTACAGACGTGTCATTCTCAACTATTGTCTCGACCATTGTCCCACCCATTTATAGGATTTCTTTATTTTTATTTAATGAGTTTTAGGCTCGAGAAATGACTACTCAAATCACTGAGTTATTGAATCGGTGAATAAATAATAAATCTATTAACTTATTCCAGGTACATTATTGGCTATACCTATACATGTACGTGGCTATTGCCAAATGCCGGCTGGATAAGGTAACTATACCCCCCTATATAAGCTACCTTACCCAGCCTACAAACCCTGTATTTATTTGTAAAAAAATGTTCAATTTAGTCAATATTTAGAAATAAATAAACCTTTTACGTAAACCTAGGCCATTATTTCAATTATTGGAGCGATTATTGAATAACACC
>ERZ1047985.3067-NODE-3067-length-10042-cov-3.540302_pt1 | contig 10042 bp, 10 predicted proteins | sample MGYA00383097_ERZ1047985 | MGnify/ENA primary metagenome ERZ1047985 (study PRJEB29581, sample SAMEA5548367) | metagenome | biome: marine; feature: coastal; material: water | depth 50 m | study: Short-term variability in the microbial, nano- and picoplankton...
CACATATCAACAGGTGTGATTGTAAATGGAAGTTGTTTAATCAAAGAAGGTACTTTTGTTGGGAGTAATGCAACAATTGTTGATTCCGCAACAACAACAAAAAATGATTTTATTAATGCCGGATCATTATTTAAATAAAATAGATGGATAAAACTTTTATTATTGCTGAAGCCGGAGTTAATCATAACGGCTCTGTTGAGATCGCAAAAAAACTTATTGATGCCGCAGTTAGTTCTGGAGCTAATGCTGTTAAATTTCAAACTTTTAAGGCTGAAAATTTAGTTTGTAAAGATATGCAGAAGGCTGAATATCAAAAGAAAAATACATCAAAGAATGAATCTCAATATGAAATGATTAAAGCCCTTGAGTTAAATAAAGATGCTCATTTTGAAATTATTGAGCATTGTAATAAAAATAATATTATGTTTTTGTCCACACCATTTGATCATGAAAGTATTGATTTACTTGAAGCTTTAAAAATGCCAATTTTTAAAATACCTAGTGGAGAAATAACAAATTATCCATATCTTAAAAAGATTGCAGGATTAAAAAAACAGGTAATTTTATCGACTGGTATGTCAACATTAGAAGAAGTTGATTCTGCAATAAAGATATTGCTTAACGGAGGTGTTGATAGAAATAATCTTACAGTCTTACATGCAACATCTGAATATCCTTGTCCAATTAATGAAGTAAATTTATCAGCAATGGTAACTATTGGTAAAAAATTTAATCTTAAATTTGGTTACTCAGATCATACTGAAGGTATTGCTGTTCCAATTTCAGCAGTCGCTCTTGGTGCAAGCGTTATTGAAAAACATTTTACTTTAGATAGAAATATGGATGGGCCAGATCATAAAGCTAGTTTAGAGCCACATGAATTAACTTTAATGGTTGATGGTATTCGTAAAATTGAAGTAGCACTAGGTGACGGTAAAAAAAATCCATCCCCTAGTGAAATAAAGAATATTAATATTGCTAGAAAATTTATAGTTGCCTCGAAATTCATTAAATCTGGAGAGGTATTTAATAATTCTAATATTATTGCAAAACGATCTGGTAAAGGAATTTCACCGATGAGATGGAATGAGGTAATTGGTCAAAAAGCAAAACAAGATTTTCAAAAAGATCAAATAATCAAATTGTAAGGTTGTAAAATAAATATGATTTATATATCTACAGGCGGAATTAAAAATAAAACGGCCTATAAATTTTCAGAAGAGTTAGTATCTTACGGAATAAATGAAATTGAACTATCTGGAGGTGTTTATTCAGAAAGTTTACTTGATGACTTACTTATTTTATCTTCAAAAATTAATTTTCAGATTCATAATTATTTTCCACCGCCTAAAAAACCATTCGTATTAAATTTAGGATCATTAGATACTGAGGTTGGAATGAGAAGTTATGAGCACGTTGTGAAAGCACTTGAATGGTGCTCCATATTAGGATCTGATCATTATAGTTTTCATGCTGGTTTTTTATTAGACCCAGGAGTGGATGAACTTGGAAAAAAAATTACTGACAGGGGCTTGTATAACAGAGATGAATCAATAGAAATATTTATTTCAAGAGTAAAAGATTTGAATGAAATTGCAAAAAAATCAAATATAACTTTGATGATAGAAAATAATGTTTTGTCAAAAAACAATTCTCTTGAATTTAAAAATAATCCTTTATTGATGTGTTATCCAGAAGAATGTTGTGAAATACTTAATTATCTTCCAGAAAATATAAAGTTATTAATCGATGTAGCTCATTTAAAAGTGTCAGCTAACTCATTAAAATTTAATCCTGAGAAGATGTTTCAAATGTGTGAAAATAGGATTGGTGGTTATCATTTAAGTGATAATAATGGCTTGTCTGATACAAATCATGCATTTAATTCAAAATCTTGGTTTTGGAAGTATCTTAATCCTTTAATTGATTATATTAGCATTGAAGTTTATAGCTCCGACTTTAATTTACTATTAGATCAAAAAAAACTTACTGAATTAAAATTAAATATTAAATGAAAATAAGTATTGAAAATTTATTTGTTGAGCTACCTATAAAATATAAAGAGGCGCTTAAAGCTATAGAATTAAATGGGTTAGGAATCATTTTTTTTGTTGATAAGAGTAAAAAATTGATAGGCTCTTTTTCAGATGGTGATTCACGAAGAGTTATTTTAAAAGAAGCTCCTTTACCTAAAATTATTGAAAAAAATTCTGATTTTTATAATAAGAAACCACATTATCTTTTATTTAATTGTCAAATAAGTGAGATTTGGTCTTTATTTTCTCAAAATATTAAATGTGTTCCTTTATTAGATAACGAAATGAAGGTAGTTGACTTTTCAACTCCTTCAAAAGTTAGAAAATTTCCAATATTACAACCTGATATTGGTGACGATGAAATTAATAATTTATTGGAATGTGCAAATACTGGATGGATATCTTCTCAAGGAAAATTTATTAGGGAATTTGAAGTTGGTTTTAATGATTTTTTAAATGGCGGTCATGCGGTTGCTGTTTCAAGTGGAACAACAGCTTTACAGTTAGGTATGTTGGCATTAGGTATTGGAACTAATGATGAGGTTATAGTCCCAAATTTTACTTTTGGAGCCTCAATAAATGCAATTATTCATGTTGGCGCAACTCCAGTTTTAGTTGATGTTGATGAGGAAACTTGGACGTTGAGCCCAAGAGCTATTGAGAAAGCAATAAATAAAAATACAAAAGCAATTATGCCAGTTCATGTTTATGGACAAGCAGCACATATAGATGAAATTAATAAAATCGCTAAAAATAATAATTTATATATTGTAGAAGATTGTGCAGAAGCGCTTGGGGGAACTTATAAGAAAAGATTAATAGGAAGAGATGGTGATGCTACTTTTTTTAGTTTTTTTGCAAATAAACTAATTACTACTGGAGAAGGTGGCATGATAGTTTTTAAGGATAAAAAGATAGCAGAAAAAGCAAAAATTATGAGGGATCATGGAATGAGTCGGCAAAAGAGATATTGGCATGAGTTTGCTGGAGTTAATTTTAGAATGACTAATATGCAGGCAGCAATTGGTGTTGCTCAACTTAAAAGAATAAATGATTTTTTATTGAAAAGAAAAAATATTTTTAAAAGGTACGATAAAAATTTTAAATCAAATAACCAATTATTATTATTACCAAATAATAGTTGGTCAGAAAATTCTTACTGGCTTTACACTCTTGTAGTAAATGAATTTACAGAGCAAAAAAGAGATAAATTATTAAATAATTTAAATGATAGAGGAATCGACGCAAGACCAGGATTCTATCCTTTACATAAAATGCCACCTTATGAGAAATATTCTGATGGAAGTAGCTATTCAATTTCTTCATTTTTAGGTTCTTCTGTAATCAATCTTCCTTCATCACCAAATTTAAGTCCTGATGAGGTTGATCATATTGCTCAAATAGTTATAAATGAATTAGAAAGATTTAAATAAAAATGAATAAGATAAAATATCTAGGAACAGTTGATAAAGAAGATTTTATAAGGATGTTAAAGGAATTCTATGGATCTTAAAAATATATTAATTGTTGGCCTTGGAAGTATTGGCTTAAGGCATTTACGAATCGCTAGAGAAATTTTTCCAGAGAGTAGAATTGCTATTTTACGTCATCAAGAAACTAAGGAAATACCAAAAGATGCCAATAAAGTATTTTATACTTTAAGTGATGCAATTCAATTTAAACCTCAAATAGCTATTATTTGCACTCCTGCATCAATTCATATTGAAATATCTATAGCTTTAGTGCGAGAAGGAGTTCATGTATTAATTGAAAAACCAATATCTAATGAGAAAAAGGGGTTAGAAGAATTAAATAATGAAGCAGTTAAGAATAATTGTGTGTTAATGGTTGGTTATAATTTACGATTTCTTCCTTCATTAAATAAATTTAAGAACTTAATAGATAATGATTTTATTGGAGATTTTTATTCTGTTCGGAGTGAAGCAGGACAATACTTACCAAGTTGGCGAGATAAAGATTATAGAAAGACCGTTTCAGCTAAAAAAAGTCTTGGAGGTGGTGTTTTACTTGAACTTAGCCATGAATTAGATTATTTGAGGTGGATTTTTGGAGATATAGAATTTGTTCAAGCTCAATTAAGTAGACAAAGCACACTTGATATCGATGTGGAAGATACTGTACATACTATTTTGACATTTAAAAAAAATTATAAAAATATTAATTTAATAGGCTCATTAAGTTTAGATTTTATTAGGCACGATAAAGTGAGAATATGTCACGTAATTGGTGACAAGGGAAGTTTAAGATGGAATGGGCTGACTGGTGATATCGATTTATTTGAATTAAATAGTACAGGATGGAAAAATATATATAAAGATAAGGTTAATCTAGATCAAAGTTATAAGGAAGAATGGTTGCATTTTATTGAATGTATAAATAAAAAAGAATATTCGAAAATTTCTTTTCAAGATGGTATTGAAGTTTTGAATATTATAGACAGCATTAAAAAAGCTTCTTCTTCTGGAAAAAGGGTTAAGGTTAAATGAGTATTGTCGCCTTCATATTTGCAAGAGGTGGCTCAAAAGGGCTTCCTAATAAAAATATTAGAATCTTAAATGGAAAGCCTCTTATAGCTTGGTCAATTGAACATGCGAAGGCAGTAAATAGGATTGATAGAGTTATAGTTTCAACAGATTCGGAAGAAATAGCTGAAATTGCAAGAGAATACGGTGCTGAAGTACCATTTATAAGGCCCGTAAATTTAGCAACTGACGAATCACCAGAGTGGCTTTCTTGGCAACACGGTTTAAAATATCTTAAAAGTAGCGATGGGTGTTTACCTGATTTAATGTTATCAGTACCCACTACTGCACCATTAAGAGATGTAGAAGATATTAATAAAGTTATTGATGAGTATCAAGGAAATAAAACTGATGTTGTAATTACCGTTACTGAATCATATCGAAGCCCATTTTTTAATATTGTTAAAAATAGGCCTGATGGATATGTTGATTTATTTATATCAAGTGAGAAAGATTTAAGTAGAAGACAAGATTGTCCCAAAACATTTGATATTACAACTGTTGCTTACGCAGCAAAGCCATCTTTTGTTTTAGAAAAAAATAATATGTTTGAAGGTCGAGTAAGGCAAGTTATTGTGCCTAAAGAGAGATCAATAGATATTGATACATTATTAGATTTTGAACTTGCTGAATATATGTTTAAAAAAAAGGAATAAAAGATTGTTGGAAAATGAAATTATTTGTCTCAAAACAGAGTTGAGATTATGTGAGTGCTGCGGTAGTGAAGATTTAGAACTGATGTGGTCAAGTAAAAGTATTGTTGTTAGAAGACTTCACACATGGGAATTTCCGGTTAACGTCTCAATTTGTCGTGATTGTGGATTTTGTTTTTCATCACCTAGTCCTAATAATGATGACTTAATGAAATACCATGAAGATGGGAATGTCGGATTTAAAGAAATAAGTTTGCCATATTCTATTAAAGAAAGACTTCGAATTTTAGAAAAATATAAAGTACCAAATGGGGTTTTTGTTGAAATTGGAGGCAATGATCCAAGAGAGTTTCATCAAAAGTGTAATCAATATTTTGATCAATTAATTTCAATCGAAGTGACTAAAGATTTAAATAATAAATCTATTAATATCAATAATTTAAAAGAATCAGTTAATGTAATATCTCATTATGATGTATTAGAGCATGTCCTAGATGTTAAACAATTTTTATTGAATTGTTATAGGGCCTTAAAGCGAGGTGGAGTTATGATTTGTGAGGTACCTAATTTAAGACTTTATCCCAATAACCTTCTTCTCCAAGAATTTGAACATGTAAATCATTTTACAATTTCTTCTTTAAGTTTAATTGCTGAGAAAATTGGTTTTAATCTAATTGAATTTGATGATATTTGTAGTAGACCTTATGGATTTGTAGCTGTATTTAAAAAAGATGAAATTGATAAAGCTAATAATAAAAAAAATATAAATGAATTTACTGAGGCTAGAGCTTCAATAGTTGGAGGTTTGAAACAAATTCGTAATAACGATATTCAATTAATTAGTATAAGGAAGAAGATAGAGAAATTAACTAAGAAAAATAAACAAATTATTTTATGGGGCGTAACAGACCTCCTTAGATCCTTACTGAAAGATTATAAAATTTCAGATAAAGTGATTGTTGTTGATTCTGATCCGCGCCGAAAGGATCATTTAATATTAGATGGCATTAAAGTAAATCAACCTATAAAATGTATTGAAGCATTTTTGCATGCAGATTTATTAGTTATTTGTGCTCCACGTTATGCATCTGACATTTTAATTTGGGTTGAGAGTAAGACAGGTAAAATTTTCAAAGATGAATCTCTAAACATTATAGGTGTTAACTCTTCTGGCAAAACTTTAAGGTAAATATTATGAAAACAATTATTATTTTAGGTGGATCTTCAAGTATTGGAAAAGCTATTTGCAATCAATTTAATACTCAAGACAATAAAATTATATCTACATATTTGGATAATTCTGAAAATAATCCTAAAAATACTGAATCAATTTATCTTAATTTAAATGATAATAAAAGTATTATAAATTTTTCTAAAAAATTAGCTTCTGAGAAAATTAGCATTGATATTTTAGTTTCATTAGCAGGTATTCTTCCTGGTAAGAATTTGTTGGAATATAGTTTTGAAGAAATTGACGAGGTTTTATCAGTTAATTTCAGTGGCCAAGCTAAGTTAATTAGAAATATTCTTCCTTTACTTAATAATAAATCGAAACTACTTCTATTTTCATCAATATCAGCACAAAAAGGAAGTTATGATCCTATTTATTCTGCGTCTAAGGGAGCCATACTTTCTTTTATTAAGTCAGTATTACCAAGCATACCCGAGGGCTCAACTATTAACGCTATTGCACCTGGTTTAATTCAAGACAGCACCATGTTTAAAGATATGACTAAAGATAGGCAAGAATTCCATAAAAAACAAATATTTTCAGGTAATTTGTTGGATAAAGATGATTTGGCAAAAATTATTTTTGATTTGTGTCAGGATCATTGGGGACACTTAAATGGGGCTTGTATTGATTTAAATGGCGGACAGTATCTTCGTTAACTTCATAGTTAATAGGCCGAGTAATGAGCTATAGAAGAACATTTCATGATAAATTAATTGCAAACTTGAATCAGTTAAGATTTTCAATTTTTGAGCCAATTATGGTTAGGTATGCTCGCTTCAGATTTGAAAATAATTATACAAAAAAAAATAAAACACCACTGGTAAGTGTTTGCATACCTACTTTCAATCGTGGGTCTATTTTAATTGATCGTGCAATTAAATCTGCTTTATCACAAACCTATGAGAATATTGAATTAATTGTAGTTGGAGATTGTTGTACGGATAATACAGAAGAATTATTAGCTAAAATAGAAGACCCAAGACTAAAATTTTATAATATGAAAAAGAGGGAAAGACATTACCCACAAAATATTGAGAATCATTGGTTTGTTGGTGGAGCGGCTCCTGCTAATAAGGCTATGGACTTAGCCACCGGATCATGGATAGCTCGACTTGATGATGACGATACATGGTCAAAAGATCATGTTGAAAAACTCTTAAAATTTGCTATTGATGGAGATTTCGAGTTTGTTTCTGCTCTTTATGAAGAAGAACGTTTTGGAAAAAGAATGGTAGTTCAGGGGAGGATGGCTCTTGATAAATATTACACAAGAATTGATAGTATAAATAGTCCTAAAATTGGGGGCGTTTCAACGTGGCTTTATAGGTCTTATCTAAAAGGAATAAAATACAACTTAAATTGCTATCGTAAGGAATGGAATCGTGTTTGGGATATTGATTTATCCCTGAGAATTTATCAAGCTGGGGCTAGGATGGGATTTTTTGAGGAGGTTGTTTCTTATGTGCTTCCAAGGCCTGGAGAAGAATCAATTGGTCTCGATGCTTATAAGTTAACAGAAAAAGAAAAATTAAAGCAATATAAATTCAAATAAAACCTTTGGAAAAATATGAAAACTAAAGTTTTAGTCACAGGTGGAGCAGGGTTTTTAGGGTCACATCTTTGTGAGTGGTTATTAAAAAATGATTATGATGTTTTGTGTATTGATAATTATTCAACAGGCTCAAAAGATAATATTGCAGAGCTACTAAAGAATCCATTTTTTGAAGCCACTAGACATGAGATTACTTTACCTTTTTATACTGAAGCGGATCAAATTTATAATCTAGCTTGTCCAGCAAGCCCAGTTCATTATCAAAAGGACCCAAGTCAAACGACTAAGACATGTGTCCACGGTGCAATTAATATGTTGGGACTTGCAAAAAGGACTAAAGCAAGAATTCTTCAGGCTTCAACCTCAGAAGTTTATGGTGACCCTGAAGTCCATCCACAAAAAGAAGATTATTGGGGTAGGGTAAATCCAATCGGTATTAGAAGTTGTTACGATGAGGGAAAACGTTGTGCTGAGACATTATTTTTTGACTATCACAGGCAATATGATTTAGAGATTAAAGTTGCAAGGATTTTTAATACTTATGGTCCAAAAATGAATCCATTTGACGGGAGAGTGGTGAGTAATTTTATTGTTCAAGCCTTAAAAGGTGAGGATTTAACGATTTATGGAGATGGGGATCAAACCAGGAGTTTTTGTTATGTAGATGATCTAATTAATGGCATTACTAAATTTATGAACTCTACTTCGGGTATTAATGGCCCAATAAATCTTGGCAATAATAAAGAATTTACTATGATTGAATTAGCTGAAAAAGTTTTAAAACTTACCAAATCAAAATCTAAACTTATATTTAAGCCTTTACCATTGGACGATCCTCGTCAAAGACAACCTGATTTAACTGAGGTAAAAGAAAAGCTTGATTGGGAGCCCTTAGTAAGCCTTGATGATGGGCTTAAAGAAACAATTAATTATTTTAAGAAAATAGTGGGGTAAAATTTTGATTTTAGAAAATAAAGTTGTGGTTGTAACTGGTGGGGCTGGACTATTAGGTAAAGTATTCGTAAAAGAAATATTAATTAGTGGTGGAGTCGCTATATTAACTGATATTAAGACTACATCCGCTAAAGGTTTTATTAACGAAATGAAGAGAGATTATCCAAATCATTTTTACGCTACCAATATGGATATCACCAAAAAGTCATCAATAAATTCAGTAATTAAAATTGTTTCCAAAAGATTTGGTGGAATAGATTGCCTAGTCAATAATGCATATCCAAAGAATAAGAATTACGGAAAGCAAATTGAAGATGTTTCTTATAGAGATTTTTCTGATAATTTATCGACTCATGTTGGAGGTTATTTTTTAACTTCTCAGCAGTTCGGAATCTTCTTTAAAAACCATAAGGGTGGAAATATTATAAATATGGGTTCTGTATATGGAACATTGCCACCTCGTTTTCAGATTTATAAAAATACAGAAATGACATTACCTGTTGAATATTCTTCAATAAAAGCATCTATTATTCAAATGACTAAATATTTTGCTCAATACTTTAAAAAAGATAATATTAGAGTCAATTGTTTAAGTCCTGGCGGTATAAAGGATAATCAGCCTAAAGCATTTATTTCTGCATACAATTCTTTTTGTTCAAAAAAAGGGATGTTAGATCCAAATGATGTAGCAAATACACTTGTTTTTCTGATATCTGATTCTTCAAAATTTATAACTGGTCAAAATTTGATTATCGATGATGGATTTTCACTCTAATTTTTAATTAATAACATGGAGCAAAGAATTAATGTTGCAGTAATTGGATGTGGTATTTTTGGAGCAGAAATTGCTTTAAACGCATCTAATATTGGCTTATCTGTCAAAGTATTCGAAGCTAATGAAGATATTCTTCTGGGAGCTTCTATGAATAATCAAAATCGTTTACATTTAGGTTTTCATTACCCACGTGATCTTGAGACTGGGATTCAATCAATAAGAGGATTCGATTTATTTAAAAATAAGTATAAAGAATGCATACAATCTAATTTTTTAAATACTTATTTTATTGCAG
>ERZ1047985.3079-NODE-3079-length-10008-cov-7.491209_pt1 | contig 10008 bp, 9 predicted proteins | sample MGYA00383097_ERZ1047985 | MGnify/ENA primary metagenome ERZ1047985 (study PRJEB29581, sample SAMEA5548367) | metagenome | biome: marine; feature: coastal; material: water | depth 50 m | study: Short-term variability in the microbial, nano- and picoplankton...
ATTTCACGAAATGCAGCGCGGTAGGATGCTAACTTATCCGTCGTGATTATTTTTGGTGAACCGTGTTTGCGCATTGTTTTTATCAGGAATTTCCTTGCAGCGTGCCTATCTCTTCGTTTTGAAACGTAACACTCCAGAACTTCACCTTCATGATCAACGGCCCGCCATAGGTAAAATCTTTCACCGCTAATTTTGACGAAAACTTCGTCCAGATGCCATTGCCAATTTGAGTGGTGCCCTGCCCTCTTCTTTCGAATTTCGCCTGCGAATTTCAACCCGAAACGCCCAACCCAAAACCGCACAGTTTCGTGGCAGATATCAATTCCACGTTCGTGCAAAATATCTTCAACTTGGCGATAACTGAGCGGATACCGCACGTAAAACATCACTGCCAAGCGGATAATTTCGGGCGAAGTTTTAAAGTATTTGAACAGATTTTTGTTGGCCATTCCCAAAATTATGAGGACTTGTTCGATCAGTCAAGTTTCTCTGACAACACCCTCATGAATGCCATAGAAACACTAGAAACATACACAAACGGTACAAATTAATTCCGCTTGCCGATTAAATTTCTATCGTACTTGGAACTTTAACCTGTGCACGCAACGCACTCAGTATTTGACTTTGATTGTCCGCTGGCCTTGGCCCTATCAAGGCCAGCGGTATGTATTATTTTGTTATGATCTCAGGACCCATCAACGCATTCGGGAGAAAAGTTGAAATCGCGGGAATGTAAGTCACCATGATTAGGAATACGAACATGATTGCAAGGAACGGTAAAGCAGCCCGCACAACGCCCATCATGGACATACCTGCCACACCAGCGGTCACAAATAGGTTCAGACCCACAGGCGGTGTAATCATGCCAATTTCCATGTTCACCACCATGATGATACCCAGATGGATCGGATCAATGCCCAGCTCAATTGCAATTGGGAACACCAAAGGTGCAACGATGACCAACAAGCCTGATGGCTCCATAAATTGGCCGCCGATCAACAGGATCACGTTGACCACGATCAGGAACATAACAGGGCCAAAGCCGTAGGCCAGCATTGAGTTGGTGATCTGCTGTGGAATTTGTTCCTCCGTGATCACGTGTTTCAGGATCAACGCATTTGCAATCACGAACATTAATGTAATTACCAAACGGCCCGCATCAAATAATGTGCGTCGCGTGTCTTCGTGCCAGAATGCGGTGATCAAGGCTTGTGGTTGCTTTAACAGATTGCTTTTGGCAACACCTTCGCGTTCCGCCAACGGTCCCATATCGCGGTAGATGAAGCTTGCCACGATAAAGGCATAAATGGATGCCACAGCAGCGGCTTCGGTTGGTGTAAAGATCGCCTTGGTCACACCGGGGATGCCGTAAATACCGACCATAATGATGACGATCAACATCAAACCCCAAAAGGCTTCGCGCCAAGCAGTCCAGACTTCGCCCCACCCTTGCCATTCACCCGCTGGCATATTTTTGATACGTGCCATGATGTAGATGCCGATCATCAGCATTGTACCAGCTAACAAACCCGGGATCACACCCGCAAGGAACATACGGCCTACGGAGACATCAACAGCGGCGGCATAGACAACCATCACGATGGATGGCGGGATCAAGATGCCCAATGTACCAGCATTACAGATCACACCAGCGGCGAATTCTTTGGTATATCCGACCTGACGCATGGCAGCGATCACAATAGAACCAATGGCAACTACAGTTGCTGGAGATGAACCTGAAAGGGCAGCAAAAATCATACAAGCCAGAACAGATGCGATGGCAAGGCCACCACGGAAGTGGCCCACAAGAGCGATAGAGAAACGGATGATCCGCTTGGCAACGCCGCCTGTTGACATGAAAGATGACGCCAGAATGAAGAACGGGATCGCCAGCAGTGTAGAATGTCCTTCAAAAGCTTCGAATAAGGTTTGGGCGATACCGGCCAGTGAACTGTCTGAATAGAACAGTAGAAATAGGATGGATGATAGGCCAAGAGACACAGCTATGGGCGCGCCCAAAAGCATTAAACCGATGACCAATGAGAAAAGAATTAGGATTTCCATATTATAAATCCTTCTCTTGTTCTTTGATCAGCTTTGCCGCTTCTTCAACATCATCTTCTGCCTCGTGTGAAACAATCAACATATCTGTTTCACCTTTCCAAACAGCAATGCTAGCTTGGCAGAAGCGGTATAAGAGGAGCGCCATGGAGAGTGGCATCACAAGATAAGGAACGACTTTTGGCATCTTTTCATATGGTTCACCATCATTGAAGACCGTTTCCAACCATGTCATGAAAAACGGTACTGGGATGTCTTGGGTTTCGTACCAACCTTGGCCGCGAACATTGTCGGTAAAACCTGTTGGGAACCAACGACCAGATGTAGGTTGCAGGTTCGCAAAAGGCGCCCAGTAATCCCAGGAGCCTTTTAGTAAGAGGGCGGCGTATAGGATGCAAGCGGCTGAAACGACCAATGCCATTTTATGACGCATTGGTTTGCTAGCCATGTTCACAATAGCATCAACACCAAGGTGGGACGATTTTTTAACTGCATAGGATGCACCTAATAAAACCAGCCATGCGAACATGAAGACTGTTAATTCGAGAGCATAGAAAATATTGGCATTAAAAGCGTAACGCGCGACTACATTTGCAAACGTAATTAGGGTCATTAAGCCAAGTAAGAATGCGATTAGATTTTCTTCAAGACGCTCGATCCAATTGGATGTTTTCATCTAACCAACCTCCCCATCAGTTATGATTTTAGATGTAAAAACAGCCATAAAATGTAATTATGGCCGTTCTTGTTCGTTTGATAACTTAGTTAGCGGCATTGATTAATTGTGCAGCCGCGATATTGTCTGCGCCGACATCGCCTTCAAACTTTGCCCACACTGGCTTCATTGTATCTACCCAAACCTGACGCTGTTCAGCAGTCAATTCGCGTACAACACCGCCTGCGGCAATAATAGCTTCTTTTGCCGCCTGGTTAACTGATGTGGATTCAGAGTTACGTGTTGCTGTCACTTCACCAACAATTGTCAGAAACTGATCGCGAACGTCTGCGTCCAAATCTGCCAGCCAATCGACATTGGTCACCAATAGGTAATCAATGATGCCGTGGTCCGTTTGTGTCACACCATCTTGGACTTCGAAGAATTTCTTACCGAAGATGTTTGACCATGTGTTTTCCTGACCATCAACAACACCTTGTTGCAAACCACCATACACCTCAGAGAACGCCATTTTTTGCGGAGAACCACCAATAGCTTCCATTTGCGCAACCAATACGTCAGATGATTGTACGCGGAATTTTAGACCATTCGCATCAGAAGGTGCAATCAATGGTTTGTTTGCTGACATTTGTTTCATGCCATTGTGCCAGTACGCCAAACCTTGCAAACCACGGTTTTGCATGCTGTCCAGCATAGCTTGACCCGTATCAGATGCTTGGAATGCTTCAACTGCACTGATGTCATTGAACATAAATGGCAAATCAAAGATGCGAAACTTTTTGGTGAATTTTTCGAACTTTGACAAAGATGGTGCTGCCAATTGGACGTTGCCTTGCAACATCGCTTCTAAAACTTTTCCGTCGTTGAACAAAGTTGAATTTGGGAAAACCTCCATACAGGCTTTGCCGTTCATTTCGTCGTTGACGCGTTGTTCTAGCAACGATGCTGCAATCCCTTTCGGGTGCTTGTCCGTGTTGGTTACGTGACTGAATTTGATCACCACCTCTCCTGCATCACAGGCCGCATAGGCAGCTTGCGATCCGACTGTCAATGCAACTGCACAGACTAGGGTTTTTAATATTCTCATGGTTTTCTCCCATTAGGTTGTTAGAGAAGTTAAAATATATAAGATTTGGCATGCGACCGCGGGTTGTTCTTTCACGATCGGATCATGTCCTGTTATATTTCGATCATTCGCACCTCCTTTCGCGCTCGTAGATGACTAGGCGGGAATTCAAAACGTTTACGGAAGACATCCGTAAAGTGCGAATGCGATGAGAATCCTGTGTGGTATGCGATTTCTGACAAGGATCGCTTGGTAGTTTGAAGTCGTTCCAACGCGCATTGTAGTCTAGATTCACGCAATATAGCCGTGAAACTGCTACCTTCTCGGGCAAGGTTCCGGCGAAACGTCGCTTCGCTCATTCCTAATTGTGTTGCTACTTCAGTACCACGCCACGGATGGGTTAGATCAGTTGAGAGAAGCGTTTTCAGTTTTTGGGAAAGCGTATTAATTTGCGTTAAAGGGAGTTGAATTCCAAAACGAGTCAACCATGCCTTTAATTCGTAGAATCTTGCTTGTAAAACTTGGCTTGGAAGATCTTGCTGATTTAAGGCCGCACGTAATCTGGTGAATGCCTCAATCATTTCGATAGGGCCTGCAAAGCATCGGAATTCCTCCGAATTGATGGGACGGCTAGAACAATGTTGTGACAGGGTGCCAGCTTTAAAAACTAACACCTGAGCATGATAGTTCCCTTTTGATCCGGGGCGGTTTCTAACAGTAAACTCCGTATTCGCCGGCAGTAAGGCAAACCCACCGGTAGTGGCACATTGTGCTGCACTCGCAAGAGAGCTGACGTATTTACTTCCCTCTTCAATATAGAGCAGCACTGTTGCTGGGAGGATCAATGTTCGTATCTCTGTATCGGCGTGCTGCCGATAGTTTATCGATCTCATACCCGGCAGATTCTGCATCATTCGGTCTCGCTCAATGCCAGAATTTTCCGTGCACGGTCCAAAATTGGTTTATCCACCATCTGGCCACGGAAACAGAAGCTGCTTTTTTCTGCTTTAGCCGCAGCGATTACGGCACCAGCCCATTCCAGCTCAATTTCGTTTTGTGCAAAGGAGTCATGCAAGGGGTCAATCTGACTTGGGTGGATACACATCATGCCGCCCATACCGGCTGAACGGGCATATTTCGCGGCACGTTTAAGCCCAATTTCGTCATCCAACGCAGGAAAAACACCATCGATTGGAGAAGCAAGATTGGCCAAAAAAGAGGCCGACACTAAGCCAAACCGTGCCTGATCCATCATTGCTCGGCCAGCTGGGTGGCTCATATCCAGCCCCATCTCTAGTGAAAGATCAATCGTACCAAGAAGAAGGCGCGCTAGGTTGGGTAGCTTTGCGAATTCATTGACTTCGGATATCCCTGCTACTGTCTCAACCAGAGGCCAAACCGGGTGTTCTAACTTGTCAACAAGCTTGGTTGTATGTCGCTTGTTTGCTTTTGGGAGGACAACCCCTGATAATTGAGGATGTGCTGCAACGGCTAGATCTTCTTCATAAAACGCGCTCTCTGCGTCATTGATCCTCACAAGCACATTTTGGGCTGAAGTGCTGTCCAAATAGGATAGAATGTTGTTGCGCGCTTCGGGTTTGTCCTCTGGAGCAACGGCATCCTCTAGATCAATGATAATAGTATGTGCACCAGAGGCGACAGCCTTGGTAAACCGCTCAGGCCGATCCCCTGGTACAAAGAGAAAACTGCGTGCGAGTGCTAGATCAGGCATTAAATCACCTTCTCGTTCAGCAATTTAGCAATGTCATCTTCCGAGTACCCAATTTCAACCAGCAAAGCAGATGAATGTTCACCAAGGTCGGGAACCGCATCCATTCTAGGTTCGACTCCAATGCCGCCAGGTGGCAACAATGCAGGAATGCGCCCCGCAGGCGTATCAACTTCGCGCCAACGATTGCGAGCCTCAAACTGGACATGGTTCCAGACGTCGTCCATCTCGTTCATGTTCGCATTTGCAATTCCCGCTCGATCCAACCGCTCAATGACGTTTTCAGTAGTCAGGTCCGAAAAGCTGGTGGTGATGATCTGTGTAAGCGCGACTTTGTTTTGGGCGCGCATACTGTTTGACAAAAACCGAGAGTCGGTTGCCAAGTCTGGTGCCTCCAGCACCACATCGCAGAACACGTTCCATTCACGTTCGTTTTGCAGGCCAAGAATGACGGTGCGGCCATCGCCAACAGCGAATGGTCCGTAGGGAAAGATCGTCGCATGGCTGGCCCCTGCGCGAGGGGGCGGTTCAGCACCTTCATAAGCGTAGTACAGCGGATAGCTCATCCACTCGGTCATCGCGTCCAGCATTGAAAGATCGATCTCACAGCCTTTGCCAGTTTGGCCACGCTGCATAAGGGCTGCAAGAATGTTGGTGTATGCATACATCCCAGCAGCGATGTCAGCGATGGAAATCCCTGCTTTGCTTGGCGTTTCCGGAGTGCCGGTCGTCGTGACAAAACCCGCTTCCGATTGAACAAGAAGGTCGTAAGCCTTGCGCTTTTCATCGGGCCCGCCCACTCCATATCCGGATATATTACAGACGAGGATGCTAGGATTATCCTTGGACAAACTCTCAAAACTTAGACCAAGTCGCGCAGCTGCACCAGGGGCCAGGTTTTGAACCACGACATCTGCTTTAGAGGCGAGCTTTTGTAGAATGACCGATCCTTCAGAATGCTTGACGTCCAACGTCAGACTCTCCTTGGAACGGTTAGTCCAAACAAAATGAGAAGCCATCCCGTTGACGCGCGTGTCATAATTGCGGGCGAAATCCCCAACACCAGGGCGTTCAACCTTGATCACCCGCGCACCCAAATCGGCCAACTGACGTGTTGCAAAGGGTGCCGCGATCGCGTGCTCAAGGCTGATAACAGTAATTCCATCAAGTGGCAGCATTAAAAGGACCTCGGCAGACCAAGCACATGCTCAGCGAAATAAGAAAGGATGAGATTTGTCGAGATAGGTGCGACCTGATAAAGACGGGTTTCGCGAAACTTGCGCTCAACGTCATATTCATTGGCAAACCCAAACCCACCATGGAATTGAAGGCAGGCATTGGCGGCTTCCCAACTGGCTTTGGCAGCTAGATATTTCGCCATGTTTGCTTCAGTACCAGCCGGTTGCCCCTGATCGAAAAGCGCACAAGCACGAAACCGCATTAGATTGGCGGCCTCCAACTCGATCTTGGCTTCAGCAATCGGGAACTGGACACCCTGGTTCTGACCGATCGGGCGGCCAAAGACTTCACGTTCTTTGACGTATTTCGTCACCTTGTCGACAAACCAAAAACCGTCACCAATGCACTCAGCGGCAATAAGCGTCCGTTCAGCATTGAGGCCATCGAGAATATACCGAAAGCCCATCCCCTCATCGCCAATAAGGTTCTCTGCGGGGATTTCGAGATTGTCGAAAAACAACTCGTTGGTTTCATGATTGACCATGTTGGGAATGGGTTTGACTTCCATCCCGTTGCCGATCGCATCCTTCAAATCAATCATAAAGATTGACATGCCCAATGATTTACTTTTCACCTGATCCAGCGGTGTTGTACGTGCAAGTAAGATCATCAAATCTGAATGTTGCACCCGACTGATCCAGACCTTCTGTCCATCCACCACGTAACGATCACCATTGCGTACTGCTGTGGTCTTGATCTTGGTCGTATCCGTGCCCGTGGAGGGTTCGGTCACACCCATTGATTGCAGACGTAGCTCACCGCTCGCAATACTTGGTAGATATCTCTGTTTTTGCTCTGCCGATCCGTGACGCAGCATCGTGGCCATATTGTACATCTGGCCATGGCAGGCGCCAGAGTTGCCACCCGATCGGTTGATCTCTTCCATGATTATGCTGGCCTCGGTGAGGCCAAGCCCCGATCCGCCATACTCTTCAGGGATCATGGCAGCGAGCCAACCAGCCTCGGTCAACGCATTTACAAAGGCTTCCGGATAACCACGCTCTTCATCGATCTGACGGTGGTATTCCGGTGGGAAAGTTGCGCAAAGTGCTCGTACTGCATCGCGAATGTCTTCAAAGTTTGTGTCTATACTCTGGCTCATGCGATTGTGGCTTTTGCCTGTGTGGCCAATGTACCATCCTGCCTGCGTGTCCATAGACGAAATGTCTTGCCATCTTCTTTAGGTTCGCCATGAACAGAGAAGGTTTCATTCTCGTAGACAGTAGAGACAGAGCGGAATTCGAAGCTGCGAACTATTGCATCGGGCTTCTCACGGCGCAATAGATCCAGGAGCAACGTCGCAATTAAAGGGCCGTGTACAATTAAACCCTTGTAACTTTCTAAATTTACACAAAAAGGTTGGTCATAGTGAATACGGTGACCATTGAATGTCAACGCAGAATAACGAAACAAAAGAACGGGGTCGGGGTCTATATTGCGCGAAAAAGACGAACTGTCGGGAGCCCGTGGCGGCGCCGATACAGGAACGTCTGGGTTGGCCTCTTCGCGATAGACGATGTCATGCTCTTCGTCGATGCCAAACGTGTCGCCGTCAAAAACCTGATGCCCCACGGTGATAAAAACCAGCTGGCCAGATCGGCCGTTCTTGGCCTTGATCGATTTGATAGTGGATACCTTTTTCAATTCCCGCCCAATGCGCATCGGAGCATGAAATTTCAGTCGGCTTCCCGCCCACATCCGGCGCGGGAGAGGCACTGGGGGCAGGAAGCTGCCGAGTGCCGCGTGTCCATCATACCCGGCATCGGAAAGGTTGAAAATCTGCAAAAAATGCAGCCAATGCCAAAGAGGAGGTAATGGTGTATCGTTAGCATAAATAGAGTCGTTACGATTCAAAGTCGCTGCAAAGGCATTGGCTGGGAATGGCGCGATCAGTTCATCATAGGATTCTGAATTCCCAATCCATTGTTTCAAATGTGTAATATCCATATTTGCCTCACGATTTACTGACATGTGAAATGTCTGTCACAGTTTTTGTATTCCGTAAATTCGCGTTTCAATAACACGGCCTTCGTGATAGACGAACGCTATGGGTATTGAAATTATCGATTTAAGACTATTCGTGAGTATCGCTGAATGCGGAAATCTAACCCATGGTGCGCAACAATCCTTTCTTTCTGCGCCAGCAGCGAGCGCCCGTATCAAGTCGTTGGAATATGAAACCGGGCAGCAACTTTTATTTCGTGGAAATAAAGGGGTAAGTCTAACGTCAGCAGGAGAAATGCTAGTACGTCATGCTCGGCTAGTTCTGCGTCAGATGGATTTTTTAATGGAAGAAATGACCAGTACAGAGGCTGGTCATATTAGACTTTTTGCAAACACAACGGCTGTCACCGAGTTCCTGCCCGAAATACTTGCCGCATTTTTATCAGAGCGCCCAGGTGTAACCGTTGACCTTCAAGAACGACTGACTCACGATATTGTGCGAGCTGTTGTTGATGGGACCGCTGATCTTGGTATCATATCTGGAGAGGTAAGAAATCAGGGTTTGGAAGCAATCCGCTTTTCTACTGATCGCCTTTTGCTTGCCACCCCAACCAATCATCCATTGGCCAACTACAAAAGCGTGGAGCTTTCGCAAACGCTGGAGTATGAGCATATCGGTTTGCATGAGGGTAGTACGCTTCTGGACTTTCTCCGCCGCCAATACCGCCGTAGTGATTATGGCCGCACATTAAGGGTCCAGGTTCGCAGTTTCGAGGCGATGTGTCGCATTATTGAAGGAGGTGTTGGAATCGGTGTTGTTCCAGAGTCGGCCGCGCGGCGACATTCGCAGACTATGAAAATAAAGTTACTGAGACTGGAGGACGACTGGGCTTTGAGGGATCGATCAGTACTGGTCAGAAACCGGAAGAGTTTGCCCAGATCAGCCCTTACTTTGATTGACATGTTGATCAAAGCCGAGGCAGGCGGCAAGAAATCCTGAGTTACTCTTCTCAGAGCATCTTTCTTGGAGATGTTGAGGATGAATCTGGGAGGTGCCGTTGGGACGCTGCGAATTCAACTTCCAAGCTATCGGCGAAATCTATGGGCCACATTTATCGTTAAATTAAGATCAGAAATACGTATGTTAAGAATTGCATAAAAGGATGTGGTTCATCGGCTATCTCTGGCATTGTTTCAATTGGTATCGACTTAGTAGACATATCAGTCACTTCAGGCATGATGTCTTCTGGCATCACGCCTGCAACAACTGCTGAACCAAGCAAAATCAATACT
>ERZ1047985.3086-NODE-3086-length-9989-cov-6.767063_pt1 | contig 9989 bp, 10 predicted proteins | sample MGYA00383097_ERZ1047985 | MGnify/ENA primary metagenome ERZ1047985 (study PRJEB29581, sample SAMEA5548367) | metagenome | biome: marine; feature: coastal; material: water | depth 50 m | study: Short-term variability in the microbial, nano- and picoplankton...
TACTACTTTAGACCTAAGATATTCTTATGATATGGAAGTGTCTGGTTACGATGTAAAACTATCTGCAGGAATAAACAATGCTACTGATGAAGCAGCACCAATTGTTTATGACGCAGCTAACTTTAGTTACGATCCTAAACATCATGATCCTAGAGGTCAGATGGTATTTCTTGGTATAAAAGTATCTAAGTAATTTATTTAGATATTTAATTAAAAGGCAGCCTATAAAGCTGCCTTTTTTTTTATGCTAAAAATATGGACATTATGAGCTTTGCTCATTAAACTACGCACTCTTTAACGAAATATAAATATGGCTAACTCAAAACAATCACTTAAAAGAGCAAAACAAAACGCTGAGACATATAAACTCAGACATGCTCAAAGATCAATGGTAAGAACTGCTGTTAAAGCTGTTCGTGCAAGCATTGATGAAAACGACTCTGTAAAGGCTAAAGAAGCACTAACAAAAGCTGAAAAAGTCTTAGACTCATCTGCCTCAAAGAAAGTGATTCATAAAAATGCTGCTGCTAGAACTAAAAGCAGACTTTCTAAAGCTGTTAAAGCCCTAGGTTAAATCTAATTTACTTTGTGATATAACTTCTTCAAGGGATTGAAGAAGCTTCTGTGTGCCCTCTCCTGTGGCTGCAGATATAAAGAAAATGTCTTCTTCTACTATATCTAGTTCTTCTTGAATTTGGCTGGAGTGAATCTTTAGATCATCTTTATTTATCAAATCAATTTTATTACAAACAATCCATGACACTTTTTGAGTTAAATCATCTTTGTATGCGCTTAACTCATTTTTAAGAAGCCTGATCTGATCTATTGGATCAAGATTGTCTGTTGAATACAAATCAACAAATATTAACAACAAGCCTGTCCTTGATATATGTTGCAAGAATTTGATACCTAGGCCTGCTCCTTCTGAGGCACCCTCTATCAAACCTGGAATATCTGCAATAACAAAACTTGAATCTGACCCCTCTATTGTTCCAAGGTGAGGTCTTAGTGTTGTAAATGGATAGCTTCCTATCTTAGGTTTTGCAGATGATACTTTATTAAGAAAGGTGGACTTACCCGCGTTGGGGAACCCAACTAAGCCAACATCAGCTAATGATTTTAATTCCAATCTTATAAACCTTACTTCACCTTCAAAACCTAATGTGAATTTTCTTGGGGCTTGGTTTGTGCTGGATTTAAATCTAGCATTTCCCTGGCCTCCATCGCCGCCCTTGGCTAGAACATACTCAATATCATCATCACAACAATCTAGTAGCTCATCACCAGAAATGTCATCATAAATAACAGTTCCCTTTGGAATATCTATTACAAGATCCTCAGCTGCAGAGCCGGTTTTATTTTTTCCTGATCCAGGTCTTCCATTTTTTGCAATAAAGACTCTTTTGTTTTGAAAATCGATAAGGGTGTTTTTATTTAGATTAACTCTAAAAACTACGTCGGCTCCTTTTCCACCATCACCACCATCAGGCCCACCAAAAGGAATATATTTTTCTCTACGGAAACTAGAAGCGCCGGCACCACCATTCCCTGCCCTAACTTCGAGAAAGGCCTCGTCAATGAAATTCATGATTTAAGAAACGTTATTGAGTAATAACGTTCGCTGTTTTTCTGCTTTTAGGGCCTTTATAAGTAAATTCAACAACACCAGCTGCCTTAGCAAATAAAGTATCATCTTTACCTATTCCGACATTAATGCCCGGATGAGTATTGGTACCTCTTTGACGAATAAGAATTTCACCAGCTTTTACAACTTGTCCGCCATATCTTTTTACGCCAAGTCTCTTGGCGTTGGAATCTCTACCGTTCTTACTGGAACCACCTGCTTTCTTATGTGCCATTATTTACTCTCTAATTTAATATCTTTGATTTCTACTTTTGAATGCCTAGCTCTATGACCAGTTTTTGTCATACTATGCTTTCTTCTTCTAAAACGAAGAATAGAAATTTTATCTGATTTAACAACATCAACAACTTCAGCAGTAACTTTAACGTTAGATAAATAAGGTTGGCCTATCTCAACATTCTTATCATCGACATAAAGCAAAACGTTATCAAAAGTTATCTTTGAACCAGGTTCATCCTTTAACAAATCAACAGGCAAAGTCATGCCTTTCTCAATTTTATGTTGTTTTCCACCTGATTCTATTACTGCGTACATATTTATATCCTAAAAGGGTGCAAAATATACGCTTTAATGAAGAATTTATCAATACTTATGTATAATTTTGCTTTAAAAAAAAATTAAGCATGTCAGATAAAAATTCAATTACCAGCGATCTAACAGAAGTTAATAATCTTTTAAGAAAAAGTATTATTAAAGAAAAGACCATTTCTAATCTCTATACATATATTTTTAAAAAGAATGGTAAGCAATTAAGAGCAAGATTAAGCCTTATAGCCTCATCATTAGACAGGAGACAAGGGAAAAAAAGATTCAAGCTAGCAGCCATAATAGAACTTTTACACAATGCAACACTTGTTCATGATGATGTTGTAGATGAGTCACCAACAAGAAGAGGAGTAAAGTCAGTAAATAACATATGGACAAATGCTCACGGAGTTTTGATTGGAGATTATATTTATTCTAAAGCATTTATGCTTATGGTTGAGCTTGGTAATTCAAAAATTTTAGAAGAGCTATCTAATGCAACTAATGATATTTCTAAAGGTGAATTAATACAGCTTGACGCTATTGCTAATACGAACATTACGTTATCTAAGCTTGAGGATATAAGTTATTTTAAAACAGGAAGGTTGTTTGAAGCCTCAGCAAAGTGTGGCGCCCTCTTATCTAATTCAAAAAAAACTTATATAAATAATATTTCAGCGTGTGCAAAAAATCTTGGGATAGTTTTTCAAATAAAAGATGACCTACTGGACTATGAGGGAAAAGAGGATGCGCTTGGTAAGCCTGCATTTCAGGATATCAAAGAAGGAAAAGTAACCTATCCATTTTATTTTGCTTATCAAAATGCCAACCACCATGATAAAAAAATTCTAGATACCATGCTTGGTAATAAAAAAATGTCACATTCAAAAGTATCTAATTTAATTGAAAAGCTAGATGGGATAAAAGATACACAAAATCTTGCGCTCAAATATACAAATAAATGCAAAAATTTTGCTGATAAATTAGATAACGATATACAGCAAGAAATGTTAAAATTACTAGATAATGCAATAAATAGGATTAAATGACTTTTATACCTCAAGCAAAATATTCTAAAGAAGAATTAATAGGATGCGGTAATGGCAAACTCTTTACCAAAGATGGTGATGGAAGATTGCCCTCTGATGAGATGTTGATGTTTGATGAAATTATTAATATCAATGACTTTGGTGGCGAATTTGGAAAGGGCTCGGTTGTAGCTAATCTAAAAATAGATCCTGAATTATGGTTTTTTAAATGCCATTTTAAAGAAGATCCTGTTATGCCTGGGTGCTTAGGTCTTGATGCAATGTGGCAATTATTAGGTTTCTACTTACTTTGGTCTGGCCTTCCTGGAATAGGCAGAGCTTTAGGAGCAGAAAATATTAAATTTTTTGGACAAGTTCTTCCATCAGCAGATACCGTAAGATACGAACTTGATATTAAAAGAGTTATTAATAGAGGTGCAGTTCTTGGTGTTGCCAATGGCAGAATGTACGTTGACGATAAAGAAATTTATAATGCAGAAAAACTAAAAGTTGGTTTATTTAACGATCCGAGTAGCTTCTAATGAAAAATGTAGTCATAACAGGTGTTGGAATTAAATCATGTATAGGTAATACCTATAATGATGTTCTGGAAAGTCTTAAACTTGGCAAGTCAGGAATAGTTTCAAATAGCTCATATGCAGAAATGGGGTTCCGCAGTCAGGTCTCTGGGTCTATGGATATTGATTTTTCACAATTAATTGATAGAAAGTTGTTACGTTTTATGGGCGAGTCGGCGGCATACTCATATCTTGCTGCCCAAGATGCTATTGATATGGCATCACTTTCTGAAGAGCAATTAGATTCTCCAAGAGTTGGCATAGTAGCTGGGTCAGGTGGCGCATCAACTAGAGTTATGGTTACAACTGCAGATATAGCAAGGGAAAAAGGGCCAAAAAGAATAGGTCCATATGCAGTAACTAAATCTATGGGCAGTTCAATTTCTGCAATATTAGGTACTGCATTCAAAATCAAGGGTGTTAATTATTCAATTTCGTCAGCTTGTGCCACTAGTGCTCATTGTATAGGCCATGGCGCTGACTTAATTAAATCTGGTCAGCAAGACATTGTTATTGCTGGAGGTGGTGAAGACGAGCACTGGAGCTCTTCGAGTCTATTTGATGCAATGGGCGCCCTATCCTCAAACTTTAATGATAATCCATCAATTGCCTCAAGGCCTTATGATAAAAATAGAGACGGTTTTGTAATATCAGGTGGTGCAGGAATTTTAATTCTTGAAGAGGAAGAGCATGCTAAAAAAAGAAATGCAAATATACTAGCAAAGCTATCAGGGTATTATGCAACCTCTGATGGTTACGACATGGTGGCTCCTTCTGGAGAGGGAGCTCTAAGATGTATGGAAGGGGCTCTTAAAAGCTATGGCTCTGATGTAGATTACATAAATACTCATGGTACAAGTACACCAGTTGGAGATATAGCAGAATTAAATGCTATTAATGAATTGTTTGGAGATAACTCACCTGTTATAAGTTCTACTAAGTCTATGACAGGGCACTCGTTGGGGGCTACTGGAGCTCAGGAAGCTATATATTCAATAATGATGCTACGTGACAAATTCATAGCACCATCCATAAATATCGAAGACCTTTGCGATGAGGCTAAAGGCTTAAGATTAAATACAGAGACAACATCATCTGAAATAAATTCAGCTATGAGTAATTCTTTTGGTTTTGGTGGAACCAACGCAAGTTTGATTCTTACCAAATACTAATACATTTTCAAGAGTGCGTCTTTAGTATATGGATTGATGTCTTCTAGACGCCCTTCTTTCATTTTAATGACCCATTCATGATCTGATAAGAGAGCTCTTCCAACTGCAACCATATCATATTTTTCTTCATTGATATCTTGAATAGCCTTATCGATACTTGCAGTCTTTGCAGAAGCCATCATGTCTGTAAAATCTCCATCAAGACCAACACTCCCTACGCTGATTGTAGGAATATTCATAAGTTTTTTAGTCCAATAAGCAAGGTTTTCATCAGACCCCTCAAACTCACTTTCCCAAAACCTTCTCATGCTTGAATGAAGAAAGTCGAGACCAGCATTACATGGGCCTGAAAGCACTTCTAAAAGATCATCAGGGCTTTTTGCCAGTTTAGCTGTATAGTCTTGCTGCTTCCATTGAGAAAACCTTAGACCAACAATAAAATCATTAGAAACATTATCTCTAATTGCTTTTGTAATTGATGTTGCCAAAAAAGATCTTGATTCAATTGATCCACCAAAATCATCATCCCTATCATTGGTTCCATTCCAGAAAAAATTATCTATCAAGTATCCATGCGCTCCATGAATTTCAATACCATCAAAACCAAGCTCCTCACAGATTTTTGCATCATTTGCATATGCTTCTACAGTCTCTTCAATATCAGAAGATGTCATTGCATGCGCAACTCTTTTTCCAGGTCTAACTAAACCAGAAGCGGTATGTCCAGGAATTTCAGGATTTGGCCCCATTCCCAATTTACGAAAGCCACCACAATGCCATAATTGAGCGATAACATGACCATCATGTTCTTTTATTCCTTCTACAACTTTTTTCCACCCCTCTTTTGCTTCTACTGAATCAAGTCTCGGAACATTAGGGTATGCACTGGATGCCTCATGGCTAACCTCCACACCTTCAGTAATAATTAGCCCAACTTCTGCCTTAGCTCTTCTTTTGTAGTACTCAACCACATCATTAGTTGGAATACCACCAGGAGACTGATTTCTTGTCATTGGAGCCATCGCAACTCTATTTCTTAAAATAGTATTTTTTAACTTATATGGTTCAAATAACATAATTCATTCCTTATTAATCTTTAAAATTGTCATTTTCAAATGGGAAAAAATCAGGCATATCTTTACTTACTTTGTTTTCAAAGACTGCTTCTCTTTTTTCTAAAAATGACATTACGCCTTCAGCAGCATCTTTAGATTTTCCCCTTGATTCAATTACTTTACTATCTACTTTGTGTGCATATTCAGGAGAATCTTTTTGAGAAAGACCCCAAATCATTTGTCTTGTTAGTGCTACAGATACAGGAGAAGACTCTTTAATGATTTTCTTAGCAATCTCAATAGATTTATTTATTAGCTCATCTGGTTCAACTTTATATGAGATTAGTCCACTAGAAAGCGCGGTATCTACATCGATCATTTCACCTGAGAAACACCATTCTAAACTTTTAGATATACCAACAAGTCTAGGTAAAAACCAACTTGAGCATGCATCTGGAGCAATGCCTCTCTTAGTGAATGGAAATGAGAACTTACTTGATGATGATGCAATTCTAATGTCTGCAGCAAGCTGTAAAGTTGCTCCAACACCAACAGATACTCCGTTACAGGCTATTAGAATTGGTTTAAGGCATCTATACATTCTTAATGCAAGGATACCTCCAGAATCTCTATTAAAATCCTCTTTATATTCTGATGAATTATCAAACTCTGAATTAAATGTATCTTTGCCTGCTGATAAGTCAGCACCTGCACAAAAAGCCTTTCCAGAAGCAGTTAAAATAACCGCTTTAATGCTGTCATTACTATCTATGTAATCAAATATGCTTAAAAGATCTTTTAGCATTTGTTGGTTAAATGCATTGAGCTTATGAGGCCTATTTAATGTTATAAAACCAATATTCTGATCTTCTTTAAAAAGAATTGTCTTAAAATCTGAAATCAAATCAGTTCTATTTAGAATGGAATATCGTCGTCTGTTAAGCCAGGTCCTGAGTCATCCTGAGGAAAAGGAGATTCTGTTTCACTAACAGGTGATTGAGATGGATTAGAATTAGAAGCTCTTGAACCTAACATGGTTAGTTCGTTTCCAACTATTTCTGTAGTCCATCTGTCTGCACCAGACTTGTCTTGCCACTTTCTAGTTTGAAGTTTACCTTCAATATATACGCTTGAACCTTTATCTAAATATTTTTCAACAATTTCAGCTAGTTTTCCAAAATAAACAACTCTGTGCCATTCAGTTTTATCTCTCATTTCGCCACTCTCTTTGTCTTTCCAGGACTCCGTTGTAGCTATTGATATATTAGCTACTGCTGATTGAGTTGCTGTATATCTCATTTCAGGTTTTTGACCTAAGTTACCAACTAAAATTACTTTATTTACGCCTCTGCTCATATTTACCTCTTATAATATTCATAGAAGTTTAACCTAAATTAATTTTTTCATCACGGATATTTTGAATCTTATGGACAGTATTTTTATAAAAGGCGCACGTACACATAATCTTAAGAATATTAGCTTAGAAATTCCAAGAAATAAGATTATTGTGATAACTGGCCTCTCAGGGTCTGGTAAATCGTCACTTGCATTTGATACCTTATATGCAGAGGGCCAAAGAAGATATGTTGAATCACTTTCTACATATGCACGTCAATTTTTATCAATGATGGAGAAGCCAGACGTTGATCAGATTGAAGGGCTTTCTCCTGCAATATCTATAGAGCAGAAATCAACTTCACATAACCCAAGATCAACTGTAGGGACTGTTACTGAAATATATGACTACCTTAGACTTTTATATGCAAGAATTGGCTCTCCGATATGCCCTGATCATGGCGAGGAACTGAGGGCTAAGACTGTTTCTGAGATTTGTGATGAAGTTCTAAAAATTAAAGATGGAACCAAGATAATGATCTTATCTCCAATTGTAAGAGGTAAGAAAGGAGAACATCTAGCAGTTTATGAAGATTTAAGAAAAAGTGGGTATGTAAGAGTTAAGGTAAATGATGTTGTATACCCTATTGAAGAATTTCCTGAGTTAGAGAAAAATAAAAAACATGATATCTCTGCAGTAATCGATAGACTCGTAATTAAAAATAATGAAGAAGATAGATCAAGGTTAGCTGAATCAATTGAAACCTCTTTAAATCTTTCCAGTGGCTTAGTTCAAATAGAAAATATTGATAGCAAGCTGTTAACATTATACTCGTCCAATTTTTCATGTTCACAATGCGGGTATGCAATTGCAGAGCTTGAGCCTCGTATGTTTTCATTTAATAATCCTTATGGCGCTTGCACGAGATGCGATGGTCTTGGGGTTATTCAATATTTTAATGAAAACAGATTAATCCAAGATGATGAAGTTTCAATATCAAATGGTGCCATCAAAGGATGGACTAGAAGAAATAGATTCTATTTTTATCAGCTTAAATGTTTAAGTGCTCATTATGATTTTAGCTTAACTACAAAGTGGAAAGATTACCCCCAAAATATAAAAGATATAATTCTCTGGGGCTCAAAAGAGAAAGTTGATTTTTCACACAGGTTTAGAAGTGGAAGTAAAATTGTAAGAAAGCATAAATTTGAAGGAATCATCCCAAGCACTGAGAGAAGGTTTAAAGAAACAGATTCAGATTTTATTAGAGATGAGCTATCAAAACTAATGTCTAAAAGCTCATGTGATGAATGCCAAGGTTCGAGATTAAATACACAATCAAGAAATGTTTTTATAAATAAAACTCAAATACACTCGATCACAGGCATGAGGATTAATGAAGCATCAAGTTTTATAAAAAATATGAAACTTGAGGGTGCAAAAGAAAAGATAGCAGAAAAAATTCTAAAAGAAATTTCTGAGAGACTTACATTTTTAGAAGATGTCGGTCTTAATTATCTCACCCTTGAAAGAAGTGCCGATACTCTATCTGGAGGTGAGGCTCAAAGAATCAGATTAGCAAGTCAAATTGGTTCAGGACTAGTTGGTGTTACTTATGTCCTTGATGAACCCTCGATAGGACTTCATCAGAGAGATAATGAAAAGTTAATCAAAACTTTAAATAACCTTAAGAGCCTTGGAAACACTGTAATAGTGGTCGAGCATGATGAGGAGGCCATTAGATGTGCCGATCATATTATTGATATAGGCCCAGGGGCTGGAAAGCATGGAGGTGAAATATGTGCTGAAGGAGATCTTGACGCTATTTTAAGTAATAAAAACTCTATAACTGCAAAATATCTTTCAGGTGAAAAACAAATAAAAATCCCATCAAAAAGAATGGTACCAAATGAAAAGATGATAAAAATCATCAACTCTTCTGAAAATAATCTTCAAAATATTTCAGCTGAAATACCAATTGGTATTTTTACATGCATAACCGGGGTGTCAGGTTCTGGAAAATCATCACTAATTAACCAAACATTGCTGCCAATAAGTTCGTTTATGCTTAATAAGGCAAAGCTAAATAAGGAAATTAAGTGCGATAAAATAGAAGGTCTTGAACACTTAGATAAAGTTATAAATATAGATCAGTCTCCTATAGGAAGAACACCTAGATCTAATCCGGCAACTTATACAGGCTTATTCTCATATATAAGAGATCTTCTATCTCAAACGATAGAGGCAAAATCAAGAGGGTATAAACCAGGAAGGTTTAGCTTTAATGTAAAAGGTGGAAGGTGTGAGGCATGCCAAGGCGATGGTATGACAAAAGTTGAAATGCATTTTCTTGCTGATGTGTACGTTAGGTGCGATGTTTGTGAAGGAGATAGATATAACGAACAAACTTTAGAAGTTAAGTATAAAGACAAAAATATCAGCGATATTTTAAATATGACTGTCGAAGAAGCACTAGTATTTTTTGATGCCCTTCCTGCTTTGAAGAAAAAGTTGGTAACCTTGGATGATGTTGGATTAGGGTATATAACCTTAGGACAATCAGCAACAACTCTTTCTGGGGGTGAGGCGCAGAGAATCAAGCTTGCTAAAGAATTGTCAAAAAGAAGCACTGGTAAAACTTTATTTATAC
>ERZ1047985.3088-NODE-3088-length-9984-cov-29.459462_pt1 | contig 9984 bp, 10 predicted proteins | sample MGYA00383097_ERZ1047985 | MGnify/ENA primary metagenome ERZ1047985 (study PRJEB29581, sample SAMEA5548367) | metagenome | biome: marine; feature: coastal; material: water | depth 50 m | study: Short-term variability in the microbial, nano- and picoplankton...
AAAATAGTATGAATAAAATTCTTTCAAAAGATGAAATTAATCTATTTAAAGAGCAGGGTGCTGTATTTCTTAAGAATAAATTTGATATTAGTTGGATAGAAAAACTAAAAAAAGGTATCGAAAGAGATATAAAAAATCCAAGTCCTCGTTTTAAATCTCACACTATTGAGGAAAATGATCCTAAATACTTAGAAGATTATTGGACATGGGATTTAGTTCCAGAATTTAAAGATTTTGTATATAATTCTCCTTATGCAAGAATAGCTTGTGAACTAATGGATGCTAAAAAAATTAATTTAGTAATGGATAATTGGTTTTTACGAGAAGCTGGGTCAAAATCTTCAACACCATTTCACCATGATATAAGTTATTTTGATATGGATGGAACAATGTGTGTTCTTTGGTTACCTCTTCAGCCTACAGGTAAAAATGAAGGAGTAGTTTGGGTAAAAGGGTCGCATTTATGGAACAAACTTTTTTTAAGAGTACTTTTCAAGGATGGACATAAAATTGAAGGAAACGAATGCACAATTGATGAAAAAAAGTATGAACTTCCACCTGATATTTTGGGAAATAAAGATAAATATGAATTTTTACAATGGGATTGTCAATTAGGAGACGCTGTTATATTTGATATGAGAACACTTCATGGAACACTTAGTTCAATAGTTCCAAAAAAGACATTGAGTCGTTACACTTTACGAGTCGCAAAAGAAGATACTAAAATTAATTACGTCGGTGATTGGACAAGTTATAATTACCGAAAAGCGATGCAAGATGGCGGTTATAAAGAAGGTGATAGCCTAGGTGGAAAAATGTTTCCAACTTTATTTGAAGTTCGTTAACTTCCAGTTTTTACAAACTGGAAGTTAAATCTTTTTATTTTCCTGGTTCTTTGTATCCAGAAGCCATTTTGTTTGCAATTTTTGCAACTGCATTTAAGTCAATTACTTCATGAACTGAAAAATCTGTAACAGCTCCACTAGATACTGCTACCATACCAGATGCAGAAGCTTGTTCAAAAGTTCCTTCAACCTCTACCATAAAGTCATACTTACCTCTTAAGCCAGCATAATTTGTTAGTTTTGCTCCTGCTGATGCACAAAGAGCTGTTGTTGCAGCTCTTCGATCTGTATCAGGATTACTTACAAATCCTCCAAGACCTTTTGAGGTATATTTTCCCATTATTATAAATTTAGCCACATGTATCTCCTTTATTAATTTGTAAGATTAAAACATATTTGTTAAAAATTTGAAATTTATTTAATTAATTCAACCTAAAAGTTAACAAACTATGTACGAAAAATTTGGACAATTTATCGATGGTAATTGGTCACCTTCTGAAAATAAAGAAACTTATGAAGTGATTAATCCGGCTACTGAAGAAGTTTTGGGTCACGCATCAAAAGCCACACCTGCTGATGTTGAAAGAGCATTAAAATCGGCTGAACAAGGATTACAAGTTTGGAAAAAAACTCCACCATGGCAGAGATCATATGTTTTGAGAAAGATCGCTGACAAAATGAGAGAAAAAAAAGATGTTCTTGCAAAGTGGATGACATTGGAAAATGGAAAACCTTTAGCTGAAGGTGTTGGTGAAACAAATGGAGCAGCAGATATTTTTGAATGGAATGCTGAAGAAACAAAAAGAATTTTTGGTCAAACCATAGAAAGTAGATTTGAGAATACGAGAGTTCATGTATATTATCAACCCGTTGGAGTTGTTGCTGCGTTGTCTCCTTGGAACTTTCCATTAATTTTAGCAGCTAGAAAAATTTCAACAGCACTAGCAGCTGGTTGTTCAGTTATTATCAAGCCAGATACTATTACACCTGGTGTTGTAATGGAGCTAGTAGATATTTGTAGAGAATGTGGTGTCCCACCAGGTGCAGTAAATCTTTTATCTGGAGATCCACCAAGTATAGCATCTCAACTAATGCAATCAGATATTATCAAAAAAGTTTCTATTACTGGTTCTGTTAGAGTTGGAAAATTAATATTAAAACAAGCTGCTGATAAAGTTCAAAGAGTAACAATGGAATTAAGTGGTCATTCACCATTTATAGTCTTTGATGATGCTGATATTAAAAAAGCAGCTGATATGGCAATTGGTGCAAAATTTAGAAATAATGGTCAAGTATGTATTTCTCCTAACAGATTTTATATTCATGAAAAAAAGAAAAATGAATTTATAGATTTATTTATAGAAAAAACTAAAAAATTAAAAATCGGATATGGTATGGATCCTGATACTCAATTAGGTCCGTTGACAACTCAAAAGAGATTAAATGAAGTTGAGGCTCTTGTTGAAAAAACCAAACAAGAGGGCGCAAAAGTTTTGTTGGGTGGAAAAAGACCAGCTGGTTTTAACAAAGGATTTTTCTATGAACCAACAATTTTTGATGATGTAAAAGATGATTTCACTATAATGAAAGAAGAACCATTTGGACCATTAGTTCCAATGCTATCATTTAAATCTTTTGATGAAGTGATAGAAAGAGCTAATAATCATGAACTTGGATTGTGTAGTTATGTTTGTACAAATTCAATGGAAACTGCACATTTAGCTTCCGAACAACTTGAGACAGGATCTGTAGCGGTTAATACAGGCTTTGTAGCTATTGCTGAAGCACCCTTTGGAGGAATTAAACAAAGTGGATATGGAAGAGAAGGTGGATCAATGGCAATAAAAGATTATCTAAATGTCAAGTATACTCACCTGGGTATTAAAGGTTAATTAAGTTTTAATGTTAATATGAAATTTTTAAGAGTTGGTGAACCAAATAAAGAGATTGCAGCTGTTTTAGATAAAGAAAATAAAATTAGGAGTCTTTCTAATCATATTAATGATCTTAATCCTAGTACATTAAATTTTAATACAATTAATAAAATTAAAGATTTAGATTTTGAATCATTATCCGAAATAGACTCAAATATAAGAATTGGTCCGTGTATTTCAAATCCAGGAAATTTTTTTGCAATTGGATTAAATTATAAAGAACATGCAGAAGAAACGGGTGCAAAAGCCCCAGAGTTTCCAGTAGTTTTTAATAAATCTGTTCATTCTATAGTTGGACCGAATGATAACGTGATTATTCCAAAAAATTCACAAAAGTTAGATCATGAAGTTGAAATTGCTATGGTGATTGGAAAAAAAGCTAAAAGAGTTTTAGAAAAAGATGCTCAAGATTATGTATTTGGATACTGTATTTGTAACGATATTAGTGAAAGAGAATGGCAAAAAGAAAAAGGTGGCCAGTGGGTTAAGGGAAAATCAGGAGATACATTTGGGCCTCTAGGACCTTATTTAGTGACTAAAGATGAGATTAATAATGTTAATGATTTAAATTTATCTTTAGATGTAAATGCAAAAAGACACCAAACTGGAAATACAAGCTTAATGATTTTTAATTTCAATTTTATTATAGCTCATTTAAGTAGTTTTATTACTTTGATGCCAGGTGACATCATTACAACAGGAACACCCTCGGGTGTTGGGCTTGGAATGATTCCTCCTCAATTTTTAAACAATGGAGACGAAATGGTTTTAGAAGTAGATCAATTAGGTCAACAGAAAACTAAAGTTATCTCTGAATAAAAAATTATTTAATGATTGAACTATTAATTGCATTTGGAGCAGGACTTATCAGTTTTTTATCTCCATGTGTTTTACCTTTAATACCAGGATATATATCTTTTATTTCTGGTCAGTCATTACAAGAAATTTTAAAATTCAAACAAGTAGATTTTTTTCCATTAGTTTTGTTTTGTCTTGGATTTTCAACCGTATTTATCATTCTAGGAGCTTCAGCTTCATACTTAGGTCAAACACTTTTACAAAACTCTGATGCGCTAAGAGTTATTGCGGGAGTTATAATTATAATTTTTTCATTACAGTTAATAGGACTGATAAATATCAGTTATTTAAATTTTGAAAAAAGATTTGAAGCTAAAAGGTCTCAAAATATTTTATTTCCATATCTAATAGGCCTTGCTTTTGGTTTTGGATGGACCCCTTGTATTGGTCCAATTTTAGGATCTATATTAGCTTTAGCTTCAATTGAGGATACATTATCCAGAGCAATAATTTTGTTAGGATTTTATTCACTTGGTCTTGCCATTCCTTTTATTCTTTCTGGTTATTTAATACAAAAATTTTTAATATTTTCTAAGAATTTTAAGAAAAATATAAATTTAATTTCAAAAATTGGGGGTATTATTTTATTAATTACTGGAATTTTGATTTTAACCAATCAATTGCAAACAATTGGTTTTTATATATTAAGATTCTTTCCATTTATGCAAAATTTCGGCTAAAAAAGTATTTAATGAAAATTTATCAAATTGATTCAAGCGCTAGAAAAGAAGGGTCAACCTCAAGAGCATTAGCAAAAAAATTATTAGATAAAATTAAAAAACCAGGTGATGAAGTTGTTTATAGAGATTTAGATGATGACATGCTTTTTGTTAGTGGCTTAACAGAATCTGGAATGAAAATTGATGAAATAGATCAAACAGAAGAGCATAAAAAAATGTTTCAACTATCAGATAAACTTGTGAAAGAGTTAAAAGAGAGTGATATTATTATAATCTCAGCTCCAATTTATAATTATGGACCACCCGCAACTCTTAAAGCTTGGTGTGATTTAGCTGCCAGAATTGGTGAGACATTCAGATTTAAACCTAATGGAAGAAGAGAAGGATTACTTAAAAACAAACAAGCTTATTTAGTGATTACTTCCGGCGGAACTAAACTGAATAGTTCTGAAGATTTTTTAACACCATGGTTAAAATTTATATTAAACTTTTTTGGGATTGAAAAAGTTGAAGTAATTAGTGCTGATCAAATGGCACTAGATTATGAAAAGTCTATTCAAGATGCAGAAACTCAAATCGAAAACTTGTTTAAAGATTAGAAGAAATAACCAAATTATCTCAAAAAATTCAACATTCTCCTTGTTGTGATTTTATAATTTCTTTGTTAGCATTATGAATGAAAAGAATAATGCTTTTAATTGCATTGAGTTTATTTTTCATCACCAGCAGTAATGCTGCTTGTGATGACCCGCTAACAGACGGTGTTGATTATTCTAACTGTAGATTTTCTGATGCACAAGATCTACAAGGAAGTTATCTACCTAATTCAAACCTATCTTTTGCAAGTTTTATTCAAGTGAATTTTGATAAAAGCATTATGATGAACTCAAATTTATCATTTGGTACTTTTCCAGAATCCACCTTTGTAAGAGCCAATCTATATGAAACAATATCTATTGGAGCGAATTTTGAAAAATCTAATTTTGCAGGTTCAAATTTAACAAGAGTTGACTTTATGGGCGCCACTTTAATTGAAACTAATTTTCAAAACTCAAATCTAATGGAGGCTAATTTTACATCTTCAAATATCACTAATGCTAATTTTGAAGGTGCAAACCTAATTGGTGCAACTTGGACCAATGGCCAGACATGTGGACCAGATTCTATTGGTGTTTGTAATAAATAAAAAATGAACACTTCAATAAAGACAGACGACGTTATTTTTAATTTTTTTAAGCAAATTTGTGATGAAAAAGATGATCAAAAATGTTTAGAACTTGGGAGTAGCTGGATTAATGCGATGGAAACCAATTTATCAAATATGGAAAAAAATTTAAATGGAGCTGATAAACTTAAACATAAAGACGATATAAAAAGTAACCGTGATCATTTAAATAGCTTAAAAATTAAAAGTTCTTCAGAATGGCGCGAATATGCAACGCAGTGTATGATTGAAATAATGAATCACAAAGGACAGTAGTTGTGATCAATCAGGAAAAGGTTTTTTTAATTATTTGTGCTTCGTTAATTATCTTTACTTTGCAATACTTAATAGAAAAACATTTTTTTTAAAAAGCTTTATTTCTTTATAAAAATATAATATCAATTTCTTAAAGGGGTGTCGTAATAGACTGAGATTAAACCCTAAGAACCTGTCCGGTAATTCAGAAAGGGAAGAACAATGGATAAAACATACTTTATAAGTCAATCAACATCATTATTGTTAGTAATTATTATTAGTTTAATATTTGCTATTTTAGGTCTTTATTATTCTAAAAAATTTAAAGGCATAAATAATTATTTAACTGCAAATAGAAATATTGGTTTATTTTCTTTAACCACAAGTTTGGTCGCATCTGCTTTAGGGGCATGGATATTATTTGGTCCTGCATCAGCAGCAACTTGGGGCGGAATAGGCGCAGTTATAGGTTATGCGCTTGGAACAGCTTTTCCAATGATTTTTTTAATTTATTTAGGAAAAAAAATTAGAAAAGAATTTCCAAAAGGATCATCTTTAATTGAATTTATGAGAAGAAAATTTGGAAAAAGTTTATTCAAATTAATTTTATTAATGACTATTTTTTATATGTTTATATTTCTCTGTGCAGAAGTTACCGCTGTTGCTATTTTAATAAACTATATTTCAGGAACTGAACTGTGGATTACGGCATTGATAGTTCTTATTGCAACATTAACATACACTTTATATGGAGGTTTAAGAGCCTCGATATTTACTGATAATATTCAAATGATTGTAATCGGAGTTCTTTTAGTAATATCCATATCTTATATTATTTCATTTGCTGGCAGTGAATTTTCTTTTAGTTATGTAAAAGAAAAAAATCCTCAATTATTAAGTGGCTCTTATATTCCAAGTTATACTGCTGGATTAACTTTCTTTATTGCGGTTGCAGCTACTAATTTATTTCATCAAGGAAATTGGCAAAGAGTATATGCTGCAAAGGACCAGCAAACTTTAAAAAAAAGCTTAATTATTTCTTTTTTTATTATTGTGCCAATTGTTTTTTTTATGGGTTTTGCAGGAATGGTTTCGTTTTCAATAGATCCTAGTAACAGACCAGATCTTGGATTTTTTACATTATTATTAAAAGAACAAACAGAAATGTTAGCATTAATAATTGTTACTCTAGGATTGGCTTTAACTATTTCAACAGTTGATACTTTGGTAAATGCGATTTCAAGTTTGTTTGTTGTCGATGGCAAAGCAACATTTAATCTCAATAAAAAAACTGATTATTTAAGATTATCCAAATATTTTATTATTTTCTTATCTGTAATTGCTTTTATTGTTGCCTCAAAAGGATATGACGTTTTATATCTGTTCTTATTGGCAGACTTATTTTGCTGTGCATTTGTGTTAACAGTTTTTTTAAGCTTCTATAACAAAAGTATTGATGAAAAAACTGCATATGCATCTATTATATTCGGACTAATTGGTGGTTTTTTGCTATTTCCATTTCCAGATTTTTCAAAAAGTTTATTAGTTGGAATGTTGTTGCCTAAAGAAATTTTTGCACCTTTTATTGCTCAGCAATTATTATTTTTGTCTTTTGTAATAGCAACGTTCTTACCAATGTTAATCTTAAAAATTAGAAAGTTTTAATATCAAGTTTAGTTAAATTTTTTATTAGAAGGGGTCGCTCTTTAAGCTAATTACCTAAAGAGCTCCCTTATGTTGCCTCTTTGGCTTTAAAATCCAATTGGATTTTTATTTTTGTGTATTTGAAAAATATGCTTATTTTCAGTTATGTGTCAGGTGGTGTAAGTTTTAACATAATAACCTCCTTAATTACTAAGTTAATTATCTTACTAATGAATTTCAATGAATTTATTTTTATTTTATGCAAATAAATTTCTTGAATACAACCTAGTGCTTTAGTAGATTCTCGATATCAAATTTGTTCTCCATTATTTCTTAGTCAAAAATATTTTTTTAAAATTTTTACTTATTATTCAAGTTTACATATTTCATGAATATGTATAAAGTTTCTCGATGAAGTACTTATGTGCAATTAAAGATTTAGCGATTAGTCTTGTAGTATCTACTGTTATTATTTATGGAATAAATATTGTAGCGGGTTTTGCTGGTGCAGATTACACATTCACTAACGGTGAAGCTTTTATGATCTGGATCTTGATGGCGATATTAGTAAATAATTGCTTGAAGAAATAAAATCTTTTTAAGATGAAAATAGCTTTTATAGGTACGGGTCTTATGGGTTACCCGATGGCTAAAAACCTTATTAATAAAAAATTAAATTTAAAAGTTTTTAGTAGAACTCTAGAAAAAGCAAAACCTCTTGAAAAACTTGGAGCAATCATAGCCAACTCTTTAGGTGAAGCAGTCAAAGAGACTGATATTGTTATAACAATGCTAACAGATGACGAGGCAGTTGAAAAAGTTTTAGGTGATCAGGAATTTTTAAATAACTTAAAAAACTCATCTACTGTAATTGATATGTCTTCCATTAAACCAAAGATTTCAATTCAATACGGTAAGTTATTAAAAGATAGAAATATTCATTTTTTAGATGCACCAGTTTCAGGTGGAACAATAGGAGCAGAAGAGGGAAGCTTAGCTATAATGGTCGGTGGTGATCAAAATGTGTTTGATGAAGCTTTTGATACTTTAAAGATTATGGGCAATCCAACTTTAGTTGGTCCTATTGGTAGTGGCCAAGTGTCAAAACTTGCAAACCAAATCATTGTTGGGGTAACAATTGGTGCTGTGGCAGAAGCAATTACTTTATGTGAAAAAGCTGGTGTGGATGCAAATAAATTTATCAAAGCTTTATCAGGAGGATTTGCAGATGGAAAAATTCTTCAAAATCATGGAAAAAGAATGATTGATAGGGATTTTTCACCAAAAGGAAAGGTCTCAACTCACTTAAAGGACATGAATAATATTTTAGAATGTGCAGGAGATTTTAAGACTAAATTACCAATTTCAAATCTAATTCAAGAAATGTTCAAATCATTAGTTGATCAAGGAAATGACAATGATGATCATAGTGCATTGTATAAAGAAATTGAGAATATTAATAAGTCTTAATAAAATTTAACTTTATTCAACACAAAGAAAATAGTAAGAGTTTGAAGTGGATCAATTTAATTCAAAAAATTACTCTATCTATGCTAATTTCTTAAACAAGTTAGCTTTAGAATTAACAAAATTCTATTATTCTAAGTTAAATAAAACATTTAAAGTATCAAATAAGCTCAAAGGAAAAGGGTATGACCCAGTAACAACATCCGATAAGGCTTTCGAGAAATTTATTAGATCAAAAATAAAAAAGAAGTTTCCAACCCACCAAGTTATAGGTGAAGAATTTGGTCACACAAAATCTAAGAGTGATTTTACTTGGGTAATTGATCCAATTGATGGAACTAGATCGTTTGTAATTGGAAACCCAACATGGAGTAATTTAATATCATTAAACTACAAAGGAAGGCCAATTTTAGGATTGGCAAATTTTCCAGTCCTTAAAAAATACTATCTAAATTATTCAGATAAACTTGCTTATGTATTTCAAGATGGAAAGAGAAAAAAAATTTCTATAAACAAGAAAGCTCTATTTAAAGATGTTAAAGTTTCAGCAGCATTTCATGGTTGGCTATCTCTTGATAAACAAAAAAAAATTCCTCAAATTTTAAAGTTGATGCAATTTCCTTGTAGTGATGCCCTAAGTTATTCTCATCTTGCAGAAGGAAGAGTTGATGTGGTAATTCAATGTTCAAATAAGATTTGGGACATACATCCATTAATACCAATTATTAAAGCTGCTGGTGGATATATTTCAACATGGGATAATAGAGATGCAATAAATGCTGGAAATGTTTTAGTGTCATCCAACAAAACTATTCATAATAAATTTCTAAAATTATTAAAACCAGTTTCAAAATGATACCAGATAAAGCTCAAGCCATTTTAGACTTTTGGTTTAAGGAAACACCTGCTGATAAAAGATTTAAAAAAGATGATGCATTTGATCAAACCATAAGAGATAAATTTTTAAACGATTATGAACTTGCAAGTCAAAATGAATATGATGATTGGCAAGATCAACCAATGAGTGCTTTAGCTTTAGTTATTCTCTTTGATCAATTTTCAAGAAATATGTTTAGAGATGATAAAAAAGCTTTTGC
>ERZ1047985.3095-NODE-3095-length-9975-cov-8.861290_pt1 | contig 9975 bp, 10 predicted proteins | sample MGYA00383097_ERZ1047985 | MGnify/ENA primary metagenome ERZ1047985 (study PRJEB29581, sample SAMEA5548367) | metagenome | biome: marine; feature: coastal; material: water | depth 50 m | study: Short-term variability in the microbial, nano- and picoplankton...
AATTAAACAAATAAACAAATCAAACCATGAGAAGTAAAATAGTTGCAGGAAACTGGAAAATGAACAATGATGCAAACGCCTCTAAAACATTGGCAAACGAGTTGGTCGCAGGATTGAAAGATAAATCATTAGAAAACACACGTGTTGTCGTAGCACCGACATTTGTCAATTTGACAGCAGTCCATGAAGTTGCTTCGGGTTCTGTAGTCGAAGTAGCGGCTCAAAACATGCACCAAGCAAAAAGTGGTGCTTTTACAGGTGAGATTTCTGCAGAGATGTTGACTTCTATTGGTTTGAAATCGGTCATTTTAGGACATTCAGAGCGTCGAGAGTACTTTGGAGAAACAGATGCCTTGTTGGCAGAAAAAGTAACTGCTGCTTTGGCCAACGGATTGGAAGTTATTTTTTGTTTTGGAGAATTATTGGAAGACCGCAAGTCAGAAAATCATTTTGCAGTAGTGGAGTCTCAAATTTCAAATGCCCTATTTTCTTTAGATGCAAGCGCTTGGAAACAACTAGTATTGGCATACGAGCCAGTATGGGCTATTGGGACTGGAGAAACTGCATCTGCAGATCAGGCCCAAGAAATGCACGCTTTCATTCGAAAAATTGTCGCAGACAAATACGATACTGCCTTGGCAGAAGAGGTGTCCATTTTGTACGGAGGATCATGCAAGCCAGGAAATGCCAAAGAGATCTTTTCAAAAGAAGATGTAGACGGTGGTTTGATTGGAGGGGCAGCTTTGCAAGCATCCGATTTTATCGCCATTATTGAAGCCATTCAATAGCAACCACCTATTTGATTGGTCTTATCAAAACAGGACCGACTCAAGAACATCCGTTCAAAATCAATTGCACATCAGCGATTCCTTTTTTAGGAATCGCTTTTTTTTGAACTCTTCTTTCTGAAATCTACAAAAAAAGAAAGTGTAAAAAACGACTAAAACTCTTTGATTTGCTCGTATCTTTGCCATAAATAATTTGAGCGATGAATGCAATTTACTTAGGCTATGATTTCAAGGTAACTCCCAAAGAACCCGCAACAGAAATATTGATTGCTGAACTTGGATTTGCCGGTTTTGAGAGTTTTGTGGAAAATGAAAATGGGGTCACAGCTTACATCCAAAAAGACGATTGGCGCGAAGACATGTTGGAAGGCATTTTTGTATTGCGCTCGGATGAGTTTTCCATCAGTTATACGTTTGAAGAAATTGCACAAGTCAATTGGAACAGCGAATGGGAAAAAAACTTCAAACCTATTCAAGTGGCCGGTAAGGTTTCTATCAGAGCTCCATTTCACGACAACCCAAATTTGGACTACAGCATTGTCATCGAACCCAAAATGAGTTTTGGAACGGGGCACCATGCAACCACGCACATGATGGTTCAACATTTGTTAGAGATGGATGTCAGTAACAAGAAAACCTTAGACATGGGCTGTGGCACTGGAATTCTCGCCATATTTGCAGAGATGAAAGGCGCAGGTCCAATCGATGCCATCGATATCGATGCGTGGTGTTATGAGAATTCTCTAGAGAACATTGCTAGAAATCAATGCAGTCAAATCACCGCATACCAAGGAGATGCCAGTTTGTTGGTCGGGCGTTCTTACGACTTGATTATTGCCAACATCAATCGCAATATTTTGATGGGAGATTTGGATGTGTATGTCGCTTGTTTGAACCAGGGAGGAGGTTTGTTGTTGAGCGGTTTTTACGAAGCTGACATCCCGCTTTTGGATGCAAAAGCCATCGGTTTGGGGCTGACACGGGTTGCGGTCAAAAAACGAAACGATTGGAGGTCTTTGAAATATGTCAAAAAAGCGTAAATTTGCATAGGTTTCTTAAGTGAAATTTCAAACAATACATTAAAAAAGTATGAGTACAAAACAGAAAAAACAAGAAGATTTCGATGTTTTGGAGCAGGAGACTCGGAAACATGAGATCGTATTGCACAATGACGAGGTCAATACTTTCGATTTTGTCATCGATTCATTGATGGATGTTTGTGAGCACACTTTGGAACAAGCCGAACAATGTACGATTTTGGTTCACTACAAAGGAAAATGCACTGTCAAAACAGGAGCGTATGAACGCCTGAAGCCCAAGTGTTCCAAATTACAAGAACTCGGGCTGTCTGCTGAGTTGGTTTGAAAGCGTTTCGACTAAAAATTTTCACCTACAGAAAGGGTGCTTTTCTGAGAAGACTTCTAAAACCCCTTCAAAAAATCAATAAATAAAACACGGTTTCGTGTAAGATTTACATCCGATGATTTTTCAAAAATTTAAAAAGTACTGGTTTCAAAAACAACTCCAAAAAGAATTGGAAATTTATGCTGAATTGCCTCGAAACTTAACGGATGAACCCATTCAAAGTATGGCCGTTCTTGTTGATGAGATTCAATTGTCAACCCCTTCGATTCAAATGGATTTAGAAGAGAAACTTCACGTGTCTTCTCTGGATATCGAGGTGTTGGTATTTTGTCCTTTTGATAAAAAGCGAACGTATCTGGAAAATGAAATCACCGAAAAAGATTTCGGCTGGTCGGGAAGTTTAAAATTAAACAAGCTAAAGGAATTCGTTAAATCTGACTGCGACTTGTTGATAAATTATGGATTGGAAGATAATTTGTATTGGAAAGTAATAACTTTGCGGTCCCAATCGAAGTTTAAAATTGGTTTTTCCTCAAGTGATAACAGGCTGTTCGACTTGTCTGTATCGGATCCTAAGAGAAACACAACGGTTTTGACTCGAGAAGCGGAAAAGTATTTAAAGATTTTAAAGAAGATATAATGCAAGCATTTTTAGGAACAGGAATCGCCTTGGTTACACCATTTGACAAAGACAAAATGGTGGACTATGCCGCTTTGGGGCAGTTGGTAAATCACCAGATTGAAAATGGTGTCGATTACTTGGTGGTATTGGGGACTACAGGGGAGCCTGTGACGCTCAGCTCCGCTGAAAAAGAGCTTGTAAAAAAGAAAATAATAGCTGTCAACAACGGACGTGTCCCTCTTGTTTTGGGAGTCGGTGGCAACCACACTGCGGCAGTTGTAGAAGAGCTTCAATCTTCCAATTTGTCTGGGTTTGACGCCGTCTTGTCCGTTTCCCCATACTACAACAAACCTTCACAAGAAGGCATATTTCAGCATTTTATGGAGGTGGCATCAGCCTGTCCTGTTCCTGTAATTCTGTACAATGTTCCAGGGAGAACCAGCTCCAACATCGCTGTTGAAACTGTGGTTCGATTGGCCCAGTCCTCCAAAAACATTCTCGGAATCAAGGAAGCTGCGGGTGACCTAGAGCAGGCGATGCGTTTGCTGCAATCCGTTCCAAAAGAATTTTTGGTCATTTCGGGTGATGACATGATCGCCCTGCCGATGACCTTAGCAGGCGGTTCCGGTGTGATTTCTGTGTTGGGACAAGCCTATCCAAAAACCTTTTCAGACATGATTCGTTATGGGCTCAAAGGAAATTCCAAAGAAGCTTATCAATTGTTTTATCCATTGCTTGACGTGATTGACTTGGTCTTTGAAGAAGGCAATCCTGTAGGAATCAAAGCCTTGTTGTCTGATTTGCAAATTGCCGGAAACACCAGTCAAGTGCGCTTGCCTCTCGTTGCTGCTTCAGCTCAACTTCAAGACAAAATAAAATCGTTTACAGGAAATTTCACTCCTTTGGAATTGACAAAAATTTAGGCCGGCCTTCCCTTGTCTTTACTTGGCACCGGCCTTATTTTTATTTTTGATTTTCATTTGAAAAAATCACTTTAATAATCCATAAATAATGCCTAATTTTGCAAGATGCTTAAAATGAAACCTTTTACAATTTTTTTGTTTATATTGGTGCTGACTGCTTGTAGTCCCTACAACAAAGTACTCAACAAAGGAACGGTTTCAGAAAAGTACAAAATGGCTTCGTCCCTCTATGAACAAAAGGAGTTTAAAAAAGCGTTGCGTCTTTTTGAGATGTTAGTTCCTTCCTTCAAGGGAAAACCTCAGATGGAGCGAATTCAGTTTATGATTTCACAATCGTATTTCAATACCGAGGATTATTTCAATGCCGCCTATTATTTTGAAAGGTTTGCGACCAATTACCCCAAGAGTTCAAAAAAGGAAGAGGCAGAATTTTTAGTGGCCAAAAGTCACTTTCTAGCATCCCCAAAATACAGTTTGGACCAATCGGAAACCAAGATTGCTTTGAGTTCTTTTCAAAACTACATCAATGCATACCCTGATTCCAAACGTTTGGCAGCCTGCAACAGAATGGTGCAAGAACTGCAGCACAAATTAGAGACCAAATCTTTTGAGATTGCCAAGCAATACTATGAAATTGGTTATTTCAACTCTGCAATTGCAGCTTTTGACAACTTGACTTCAGAGTTTTTAGGAACTTCCTACCGAGAACAAGCCTTTTATTACAAATTCAAGGCGAGTTATCAATTGGGAGTCAACAGTACGAGTCGCAAAAAAAAACAGCGCATCAAAGCAGCTCTCAAGGCCTATGATAAACTAAAAAGAAATTACCCCGAATCCAAATACCTAGCAGAAACCGAAAAATTATATCGGGAACTGCAAAAAGAAAAAAATACAGTAACTACTTAATAAATTGAACAAAGATGGATTACAAAAACACCAATGCAGCCGATACAACGGTAACGTATGACAAGTCAAAAGTAGAAGCACCTACGGGAAACATCTACGAAGCTATTTCTATCATTGCCAAAAGAGCGTCTCAAATCAACAATGACTTGAAGAAAGAATTGATTGAGAAATTAGATGAATTTGCGACTTACAGCGATAGTTTGGACGAGGTCTTTGAAAACAAAGAACAAATCGAAGTTTCAAAATTTTACGAAAAACTACCAAAGTCTCATGCCATTGCCGTAGAGGAGTGGTTGAACGATAAGATTTACCACAGAGACTCCGAACAAAAAGCGTAAGCAACATGAGTGTTTTAAAAGGCAAGAAAATTCTATTGGGCATCTCTGCTGGAATTGCCGCTTATAAAACAGCTCATCTGGTACGGTTATTTGTCAAATTGGGTGCAGAAGTGAAAGTACTTATGACTCCTGCAGCCAAAGATTTTATTACGCCACTTACCTTGTCAACTCTTTCTAAAAACCCCGTTCATTCGGCTTTTTACAGCAAGGAAGAAGAAAACGAACTTTGGAATAACCATGTCGAATTGGGTCTTTGGGCCGATTTGATGCTCATTGCCCCAGCAACTGCGAACACACTTTCCAAAATGGCTTCCGGGACTGCTGACAACCTCTTATTGGCTACTTATTTGTCTGCAAAATGCCCAGTTTATTTTGCGCCAGCCATGGATTTGGATATGTACAAACATCCGAGTACCCGAGAAAGTATTTCCAAACTGCAATCTTTTAAAAACCTTTTCATACCAGCAGCCAGTGGAGAATTGGCCAGCGGTTTGGTCGGAGAAGGACGCATGGCCGAGCCAGAAGAAATCATTGATTTTATTGAAAAAGAATGTGTGCAAAAATTGCCTCTATACGGCAAGAAGGTTTTGATTACTGCAGGACCTACCTACGAAGCGATCGATCCGGTTCGTTTTATCGGAAATCATTCCTCTGGAAAAATGGGTTTTGAATTGGCAAAGCAAGCCGCCAATTTGGGAGCCGAGGTTCTTTTGATTGCCGGTCCTTCTTCGGTGCAGATTTCTCATTCCCTCATTTCGAAAAGAGATGTCGTCAGTGCAGCTGAGATGTTCGAGGCTGTTTTCAGCCACTACGAAAGTGTAGATATTGCGATTGCTGCTGCTGCAGTAGCTGATTTTACGCCGCTAAGGGCTCGTTCAGAAAAAATCAAAAACAAAGAGGAAAATTTGAGTCTTTCCCTCAAGCCAACACAAGATATTTTGGCGGCTATGGGAGCGCAAAAGAAACAGCAGTTTTTAGTTGGTTTTGCTCTGGAAACACAGAACGAATTGGAAAATGCAAAAGAAAAACTGCGTCGTAAAAACTTGGACCTGATCGTCCTCAATTCTTTGAAAGACAAGGGTGCTGGTTTTTCGGTCGATACGAATAAAATAACATTGATTGATAAAACCAATAAAATTTCCGAATTTGCGTTGAAATCAAAGCAACTTGTCGCTTTTGATATTTTTGCCAACATACAATCTCAATTAGATGCGTAAGTATTGCTTTTTCTTTTTTTCCTTCTTCCTGATGAGCTCCATCGGAAATGCACAAGAATTGAAGTGCGTTATTGCAATCAACTCGGAGCAGGTCAGCGGCACCAACAGACAGGTTTTCAAAACCTTGGAATTGGCGCTCAATGAATTTGTCAACAAACAAATGTGGACCAGCAAGACCTACAAACAGGAGGAGCGTGTGGAATGTGCCATGACTTTGATCATCACCTCCCGAACTTCCAACAGCTTTTCAGGAACCTTACAGGTCAATGCAGTACGTCCCGTTTATGGGAGTTCCTACAAGACACCTATTTTTAATTTCAAAGACAAAGACATCTCTTTTGATTACATCGAATACGATCCGTTGATTTTCAACCCAAACATGTTTGAGTCCAACCTCATTTCTCTGATGTCTTTTTACGCCTACACCATATTGGGTGTGGACGCTGCTACTTTTTCTCCCCAAGGAGGGGAAGCTTATTTCAATCAGGCATTGGACATTGCCAATCTCGCCCAACAAAGCAATTATGAAGGCTGGGCAGAAAGACGGAACCAACAGAACCGCTATGCTTTGATCGATCAGATTTTAGCAATGCAACACAAAGAGTACAGAGAGGTGTTGTACGATTACCATCGCAGCGGTTTTGACAACTATGCTTCCGATGCTAAAAAATCCAAATTGGCCATCAGAGAAGCTCTGTTGAAATTTGAAAAACTCTTTCGAAGAAATCAAAACTCTTTTGTGGTTCGAACTTTTTTCGATGCCAAAGCCGATGAGATTGCAGCTGTTTTTTCAGACGGCCCCGAAGTTGATACCGAGAATTTGTTCAATTTGTTGTCTCGAATTTCACCTGTCAACAGTTCCAAATGGGAAAAATTCAATTGATCCTTTTTCTTTGCAAATAAAGATTTTTTAATTTTTTATTTTGCCCTTGCGATTTAAAAAAAGTCACAAAAAGTTTCGCTAAATTTACAGCTGACTTTGGGAAGTCTAATTTTAAATCAGCAGCCTTGTTAACAACACTATCCATATCCAATTACGCTTTGATCAAGGCGTTGCAGACCGATTTTTCGGAAGGTCTTTCAATCATCACAGGAGAGACAGGAGCGGGAAAGTCCATTCTTTTAGGGGCATTAGGATTGGTGCTGGGCAACAGAGCAGATTTGAACAATCTCAAAAACAGCGCTGAAAAATGTGTGATTGAGGCTGCTTTTTCGATAGAGGCACTCCAATTGCACTCTTTTTTCGAAGCTGAAGATTTGGACTACGAAGCGGAAACCATCATCCGGAGAGAAATTTTGCCTAGTGGAAAGTCCAGGGCTTTTGTCAACGACACGCCTGTTACCCTTGCCGTCTTGAATGCTTTGAAAGGGCATTTGATCGACGTGCATTCTCAAAACACGACAGCACAACTCTCCGAGACGGCCTACCAATTTCAAATTGTAGATGCTTTGGCGGCCAACACATCCCTTTTGCAAGACTACGCGAGGCAATTAAAAGCCCACAAAAGCCTCCACAATGATTTGGATGCTTTGTTGCAAGAGCAAGCGGCTTCTCAACAAGCGTACGCTTACAATTCTCACTTGTTTCAAGAATTGGAGGCTGCCTGTTTCAAAGTAGGGGAACAAGAAGAATTGGAACTTGCCGTTGAAAAGTTGGCCAATATAGAAGCCATCAAATTGGCGCTTTCCGAAAGTGTACACTTGGCAAGTGACGAACAGATCGGGGGGCAAAACACACTTTATCAAATACAGACTTCGCTTCAGAAAATTTCCAACTATGCACCCGAATACCAAGCGTTTTTAGATCGGATTCACAGTTTGAAAATTGAATTGGACGATTTGGTTTTTGAATTGGAAAAAGCCAACGAGCAGGTCGATTTTAGCGAGGGTTCGATTGAAGCCACAAACGAACGTTTGCAACTCCTGTACACCTTACAGAAAAAGCACGCTGCAACCACCATTTCCGACTTGTTGCAAATTCAATTGGATTTGGAAGACAAAGTGAGTCGTGTTGAAAATGCCACAACCATTTTAGAAGAAAAACAAGCAGCCATTGTCAAGAGTACAACCGCTTTGAACAAACTTTGCGACCAATTGCACAAAAGGAGAAAAGCGGCAATTCCAAAGCTCAGCAAGCAGCTGCAAGACGTCCTTGCCAAATTGGGCATGGAAAATGCAACTTTCCAAATTTCACTGCAGCCCACTGCTGACTTTGCAAATAATGGCAAGGATCATTTGAATTTTTTGTTCTCTGCCAACAAAGGGATCCCACACGATGTTTTGAAAAAAATAGCTTCTGGAGGGGAACTTTCGAGAATTATGTTGGGAGTCAAGTTGATCTTGTCCAAATACGCACAGCTACCGACCATCCTTTTTGATGAGATTGACACGGGTGTTTCTGGTGAAGTCTCTAACAAAATTGCTGAGGTGATGCAGGAAATGGGCACACACATGCAGGTCATCACCATCACACATTTGCCACAAATTGCGGCGAAAGGAAGCAGTCATTTCAAAGTATACAAAGAAGAGGTGTCTGGTGTGACCACGACATTTTTAAAGAAATTAACACAAGAAGAGCGCGTGGAAGAAGTAGCCGAAATCCTCGGTGGAAAAACCATGACCGTTTCTGCTCTGCAGCACGCCAAAGAGTTGTTGAAAATCTAAGTTTCCACATGAAACGCAAACACACATGAAAACCAAATCGTTTTTACCCTATCTGCTGTCTCTTTTTGTTTTTATGGGAATCGCCTTGGCTTATTTTTCACCGGTTCTAAAAGGCGAGAAAATATTGCAAAGTGACATCCAGCAATTTCGTGGAATGGCCAAAGAAATTCAAGATTACAGAGCGAGGTACGACGAAGAACCCTATTGGACCGACGCTGCTTTTGGTGGCATGCCTTCCTACCAGTTGAGTACCTATTACCCCCATGATTACATCAAGAAAATAGACAGTCTGATCCGGTTTTTACCCCGACCTGCCGATTACTTGTTTTTGTACTTTGTAGGCTTTTTTGTCTTGTTGTTGGGCTTGAAATTGGATTGGAGATTGGCAGGAATTGGAGCGGTGGCTTTTGGATTTTCTACCTATTTCATCATCATCCTCGGTGTGGGCCACAATGCAAAAGCCCATGCCATCGGTTACATACCCTTTGTGTTGTTTGGCTTTCTTTGGATTTTTCAAAGAAAATATTTCAAAGGGTTTTTAGCAACGACCCTCGCAATGGCTTTGGAAATCAATGCGAGTCATCCACAAATGACTTATTACCTGCTCTTGGCATTGCTCCTAATGGGGCTGTTCTTCTTATGGGACGAGCTGAAGACAAAAAAACCACTGCTTCCCTTTTTCAAAAGTGTCGGCATTACGTGCCTTGCTTTTGGACTGGCACTCGGTATGAATGCACATAGTTTGTTAGCCACCAAAGAATATGCCGATCAAAGCACTCGCGGCAAAAGTGATTTGACCCTTACAGCAGCGGGAACTAAAAAAGAACACAGTGGATTGTCCAAAGCCTATATCACTGAATACAGTTATGGGTTTTTGGAAACATTTAACTTATTGATTCCACGTTTTACGGGAGGTGCCAACAGCGAAAATTTAGGCACCGACTCTCATACCTATGCGTTTTTAAGTTCTAAAATAGATCGAAAGCAAGCCCGTCAGTTTTCAGAAAATGTTCCTACCTATTGGGGAAGTCAGCCCATAGTTGCCGCACCCGCCTACATCGGCGCTATTTTTATCTTTCTCTTTGTCTTGGGGATTTTCTCAGTACCTGGCAAACTAAAAAGAGCTTTGGTAGCCATCACAGGCTTTTCCAT
>ERZ1047985.3097-NODE-3097-length-9969-cov-6.714343_pt1 | contig 9969 bp, 5 predicted proteins | sample MGYA00383097_ERZ1047985 | MGnify/ENA primary metagenome ERZ1047985 (study PRJEB29581, sample SAMEA5548367) | metagenome | biome: marine; feature: coastal; material: water | depth 50 m | study: Short-term variability in the microbial, nano- and picoplankton dynamics...
CATGCAACACCATTAATAAGAGAGCCATTGCTCGAAAATACTTCACCGGCACATACAACTTCTACACCGTGTCTTACAAGACTTTCAGCAATGTTTACAACTGCGGTTTCAGTTCCTCCTAAGCCATTTGATTTGCTATCCCATTTTTCAAAGCGATAACCAACCCAGAATAATACCTTCATACGATTATCTATAATGTCCTCCACCTACCCAAAGAACTAAAGATTTTCTAGTACCTTTGGAAACTTCACTTACTCTATGCATCATATAACTTGGAAATAATACTCCAACGCCAGCACCTCTTGGACATACAATAGAGTTAGCAAATCCTGATTCACCTTTACCACCGGTAGATATTTCTAAGTCTCCACCTTCATATTCTTCAGAATCTGATAATTGAATAGTAATTGAAACCTTTCTTCTAGAAGGTAAATTACCAGGACCAATATCTTGGTGCCAATCATAATGCCCGTTTTCATGAGCATAATATTCTGTATATTGTATTTGTTCTGCAGCAGTAAATAAATCAAAGTGCCATAATGAATCATTAGCTTCAATTGCTAATTTTTTCATTTTAGTATAAAGCCATGCCCATTGAGATGGTCCTTGGGGAATCCATTTTACCATAGAAGATCTGACTCCATTTGGGTCGTTATCTTCTGTTGTAGTTCCGTCTACACTGATTGTTGTAGCTCTTTGTATTGGTAGTTCACTAGCTAATTTAATAACTTTCTGAACTTCGTCTTTTGTTAAAGCGTTTTGAAACCAATAATATTGTTGTGGATCGTTTTCTGGTTGTTCAAATATGTAATGTGACATAAAGATAGATCTTTAAAGGTTATATGATAAAAGATTAAATTGTTTCTAATTTATCTATCATCCTTTTCAAGGAAGCTTTATGAATTCTGAATGTTATTCTTAAGAATTAATTACAGCAGTTGCAGTTAATTCAGGAACTATCACAGCATTACTACCAACGGTCTTTAATGTCATAATAATAGTTTCATCTTCTTCTGCTAACTCATCCGCTACATAATTAAGAGTTATTTGAGCTTGGCCATTAGTAAATGTAAAGATTCCAGTACACCATCCATCTCTTTCTTCATTCCAATAAGGTCTTTTAACATAACCCTCTTCAGTTTCTAAGATTGTAGTTCTTTCTTCTACTGTCATTACATTCCATTGAGCTCCTTCTGTTGCACATGTAACATCATATATGTCTGCAGTACCTGTTAATTTAAAACCAACTTCAGTTCCGTCTGCAATATCGTCTGCAGTTAAAGTCCATACTGAAGAACTTCCTTCAGGTCCAGATGTTGGAGTTACTGTTAATTGGAAATTAGAAGCTCTTGGAGCATCCGTTGTACTAGCAGCTCGAACAGGATATGTGTCTGCAGGAGTTATACCTAAAGTTACTTTTGCAGCTTCTGCTCTAGCATTTAATTCATTAATTGCATCTAAACATAAAACATATAATGCTTCATAATCCACCCAGTAATAATCTTCTTCAACATCTAACCAGGTCATTTTTCTAACTAGAGATGGTTCAACTGCCATTAGTTCTTGTGCAATCAATCCAATTCTTTTAGGTTGAACTCCACCAAACTCAGAAGGTCTATCCCAACCAAAGTCTTGGCCTAATTCATTCATATAAAAATAATATGCCTCTAATGCTTTTACTTTATCAACAGCAGACCCAGTTGGTTCTACTATACTAGACGATAGTGAATGCTGAGCAGCAGGTTTTATATCCACCTTAAATGCAAAAGTATCTGATGGATTATTTAAACTAAAATTTTTATTGTAATTATCTGACATATCTACTTGTTTTTATTATCTTGGTTTACCGCCACCACAATTAAATGACTCTTCATTACTAAGTAGTGATGCACAACCACTAATATAATTTATTGACTGAGCACAGAAACAAAACGTTCCAGAACCAGCTGATATTGAAGCAGAGTCACCATTACTATCATTGTAATAGAATGTTGTAAAGCAATATACTTGGTAACAATAGTATAAGGTAGATCCTCCGCCACCTGCTGGACCTTGTGGACCCGCTGCACCAGTTGTACCTTTTTGTCCTTTAGTACCTTGACCTCCACTTGAAGAACCTGATGCTCCTTGATTTCCAATTGGACCTTGAGAACCAGTTTTACCAATAGGACCTTTAGGACCTTGTGCACCTGTAGCACCTTGTGCTCCAATAGGACCTTTAGGACCAGTATTACCAACAGCACCTTTAGGACCTGTTGGACCAGTTAAACCTATCCATCCTGTCCAACCTTTTGAACCTTGATTACCTACGGCTCCAATAGAACCTTGAGCACCGACAGCACCTGTTGGACCTCCAGCACCTCCGCCACCTTTAGGACCGACAGGACCTTGTGAGCCTCCGCCACCTTTAGGACCGACAGGACCTTGTGAGCCTCCACCACCTTTAGGACCGACAGGACCTTGAGAACCTCCAACACCTTTAGGGCCTTGGTTACCAATTGCACCAGTACCACCTCCACCACCTTGTGGACCAGTTAAACCTCGGCCACCTGTTGGACCTTGATTACCGACAGCACCAGTAGAACCACCCGGGCTTGGACCGACGCCACCTTGTGGACCTTGATTACCTACAGGACCTTTTGGACCTCCAGGCCCAGTAAAACCTTTTTGACCGCCACCACCTTGTGGACCTTGATTACCGACAGCACCTTTTGGACCTGTTGGACTAGCACCTATACCACCAGTAGCACCTATATAACCTATGTAACCTTTGTAACCTGTAGAACCTTGATTACCGACAAGACCTTTTGGACCTTGTCCTCCTTGTAAACCTACAGCACCTTGACTACCACCTGGACTTGGACCGACAACACCTTTAGGACCGACAGCACCTTTAGGGCCTTGGTTACCGACAGCACCTTCAATACCTTGGTCACCTCGAAGACCTTGTGGTCCAGTATTACCAACCACACCTTTATCTCCACCTGGACTTGGGCCAACAGCTCCGACTGGACCCTTTGGACCAGTATTACCTTTAGCACCTTGACCACCAGTATTACCTTTAGAACCAGTTGGACCTTGGCCACCTTGACCACCTTCAATACCTATATCACCTTTTGGACCTTGATTACCTTTTTGACCGGTTGCACCAGCAGTACCTTTTTGACCGGTTGCGCCACCGCCACCTTTTGGGCCGATAACACCTGGCCAACCTTGATAACCTTTATATCCTCCTGCACCTTGATCTCCAACAGCTCCAACAAGACCTACAGCACCAAGTGTTCCTTTAATACCAGTATCTCCGATTCCACCCTTTTGACCAAGATCACCTTGTGGACCTTGTAAACCAATTGCACCTTGATCTCCTCCACCGCCTTTAGGGCTAGCACCAGTTGCACCGCCACCACCTTTTGGACCTTGTAAACCAATTGCACCTCTATTACCTTTAGTACCTTTAGTACCAGCTGGGCCAATTACACCTTTAGAACCAATTACACCTTTAGCGCCCTGATCTCCTTCAAAACCCTGATCACCTCTTATTCCTTGTGCACCAGTAGCTCCAGGTATACCTTTAATACCTTTAGGGCTATTACCAACTCCACCTTTAGGTCCGATTGCACCTTGATAACCAATATAACCTTTTTGACCTTGTGTTCCCTGTGCACCAATAACACCAATTACACCTTTTTGACCTTGTGGTCCTTTTGGTCCTTGTAGACCTATATCTCCACCTACAGTATCACCTATTCCACCTTTAGGTCCGATTGCACCAGTAGCACCTTTTAAACCAGTATCACCTATACCACCCTTTGGGCCTAATAAACCCTTGATTCCTTTTGGGCCTTGAGCTCCTTGAGCTCCTTGAATACCAACATCACCGATAATACCTTCAATACCTATTTCACCCTGTATACCTTTAGCGCCTTTTTCACCAGGTGCTACATAAGCAGTAGCTGCTTGACCTTTAGCACCTTTGACACCTTTTCTACCTAAGGCACCTTTAGCACCTTTACCACCTTTAGTACCCTTAGCACCTTTATCTCCAGAACCACCACCAGTACCTTTAGCACCTTTATTACCTTTCGAACCTTTAGCACCTTTATTACCTGTCGAACCTGTATCTCCAGCATCACCAGGCTCTCCCTTAAGATGCGGGAAATTGTCAGTGTTTAGGTTATCACTAGTTAGTACTGGGTTACCAGCAATAAGTATTCTATTGTAGTCAGCCATTTGTTGTCTTTATATTAACTTATGAAGGTAATTCACCTTCGATGTTTGTTAGTTTAGTATCTAATTCTTTAATTGCTTCTATTAATACTGCAGATAATTTAGAATAATCAACACCTCTATAGTTATCAGCACTTGGTAAATCAGGAAGTTGGAATACTAATTCCGGGAATTGTGCTTCAACTTCTTCTGCAATTACACCATATCTTGGTGAAGTACCTAATCCTATTGATTGAGCATATTCGTTTGGATTCCAAACAACACCTCTAATAGCATTGATCTTAGTTAATGTATTTCCAATTGGACCTTCAATATTCTTTAATCTACTATCAGATGTTCCAGGAGGTCCTGTTGGACCAGTTGCACCTTTTTGACCTTTTTGACCAGTTGGACCAGTTGGACCAGCGCCACCAGTTGGACCTGTATTACCTTTAGGACCAGTTGGACCGTTATTACCTTTAGCACCTGTAGCACCTCCACCACCTTGTGGACCAGTGTTACCTTTAGCACCTGTTGAACCTGTATTACCTTTAGGACCAGTTGGACCTGCATAACCTTTTGTACCAGTTGGACCTTGTGCTCCACCTGGACCTGTATTACCCTTTGGACCAGTTGCACCAGTACCACCTTGTGGACCAGTTGCACCAGTATTACCTTTAGCACCACCGCCACCTTGTGGACCAGTATTACCTTTAGCACCTCCACCACCTTGTGGACCAGTATTACCTTTAGCACCTCCACCACCTTGTGGACCAGTATTACCTTTAGCACCTCCAGGACCAGTTCCACCCTGTGGACCAGTTGCACCAGTTGGACCTGCATAACCTTTAGCACCAGTACCACCTTGTGGACCAGTATTACCCTTTGGACCAGTTGCACCTTTAGCACCCGCTGGACCTTGTGCACCAGTACCACCTGTATTACCTTTTGGACCAGTTGCTCCCGTAGCACCTACACCACCTTGAGCACCTTTTGCACCAGTACCACCTGTATTTCCTTTTGGACCAGTTGGACCAGTTGGACCAGTGTTACCTTTAAGACCTCCAGGGCCAGTTGGACCGCCAGGTCCCGTAGCACCTTGTGCACCAGTATTTCCTTTTGGACCAGTTGCACCTTGTGGGCCTTGACTACCTTGAGGACCAGTTGCTCCTTTAGCACCAGCATTTCCTTGTGCACCAGTATTACCCTTTGTACCAGTTCCACCAGTATTTCCTTGTGGACCAGTTGCACCTATATCACCCTTTGGACCAGTTCCACCAGTATTTCCTTTTGGACCAGTTGCTCCTTTAGCACCTGTTGCACCTTGGTTACCTTGAAGACCTTGAGCTCCACCGCCACCTTGTGCACCTTTTTGACCAGTACCACCTTGTGCACCAGTTGCACCTTGTGCTCCTTGTGGTCCTTGTGCTCCTTGAAGACCTTGAGCTCCACCGCCACCTTGTGCACCTTTTTGACCGCCGCCACCTTGAGCACCAGTATTACCTTTTAAACCAGTACCACCTTGAGTACCGACAGGGCCTTGGCCACCAGTTGCTCCTTGAGCACCTTTAGCTCCTTGACCACCTTGTGGACCTTGAGCACCAACGCCACCTTGTGGGCCTGCATTTCCTTTTGGTCCTAATGAACCTTTTGTACCTTGAGCACCTTGACCACCTTGAGCACCAGTATTACCTTTAGCTCCTTGTGGACCAGTTGCACCAGTATTACCTTTTGTACCAGTTGGACCTTGACTACCTTGATCTCCTCCTATACCTTGGCCACCTTGTGGGCCAGTTGCACCAACGCCACCTTGTGGTCCAGTTGCACCAACGCCACCTTGTGGTCCTTGAGCACCTAAATCACCTTTTGGGCCAGTTCCACCTTTAACACCAGTATCACCTTGTGCTCCTTGCGGGCCTGTATTTCCTTTTAAACCTGTTCCACCTTGTGGACCTTGTGGACCAGTAACACCAACTCCACCTTGTGGTCCTTGAGCACCTTGAGGACCAGTTACTCCTTTAGCACCTTGATTACCAGTTGGACCTTGTAAACCAGTTGCACCCTTTACACCAGTACTACCTTTTAAACCAGTACCACCTTGAGCACCACCGCCACCTTGAGGACCAGTATTACCTTTTGGGCCTTGAACACCAATATCTCCTTGGATTCCAATAACACCTTTAACTCCTGTGCCACCCTTAAGACCTTGGTCTCCTTTAGGACCAGTACCTCCCGGTTCACCTTTTTGACCAGTTGCACCAGCAGAACCTTTAGCACCTGCATTACCAGTTGAACCACCAGGTCCAGCTGGGCCATCAGCACCTTGTGGTCCAACAGATCCAGCAACACCAGTTGCACCGACACCTCCCTGCGCGCCTTTTTGACCTTGGTCACCTTGACCACCACCGTCACCTTTAGGACCAGTATTTCCTGTAATACCTTTAGCTCCTTTGGTACCAGTGTCACCTTTAAGTACGCTGAAATTTGTCGGGTCAAAATTACCAGCGTGTAATATTGTAAATCCCGATATAGTTGCGCCTGATTTTAGATTAGCCATTCTTTAAGTCTTTCTTTTTTATTATATAATTATATATCTTTGTTAATTAAATTTAGCTTTCTGTGAAATCCCAGAAATGAGCATTACCTCCGTCTACAAAATTAGCAGGATCGATCTCTATTAAAAATGGGTACATAAATTCTGCCCATAAATCAGTATCTGAATATTGTTCACAAACCACTTTACTTCTAATAGTAGCTACTGAACTAGACATTACAGCCACTTTACTCATTACTAAATTTTCAATACCATAACCTGGTACGTTTCCGCTTTGTTTTTGTTCTTCGTCCCATTCATATTGACTCCATGCAGCCCAATAATCTTCAATCCAGGTTGTCATGTCTCCACTTGTAAACCATGATGGTAAATAGAAACCTGTTATTAATTTCCATTCTTGTCTTTCCACAGTCATACCATATTGACCAGCATATACACTTTGAAAAGCATGATTTGTGGTAAAAGCTCCTGGTGTAGTTTCTCCACCAAGTACAGTGTTTTGACCACCTGCAGTCTTTGCAGTTGCACATAAAGAAATTCTATTAGGTGCTAAATTATAGTTTGTATGGTTATTCTCTCTTACACGAACCCAAATACCAGACATATACATTTTAGTATGATCGACTACAGTTCCAGTTCCTAAGAATTTAGTACTTGCATGGTTTGCACTCGCAGACCAAACATCTCTAGTCCAACCCCAAGTTTGGGAGTCTGATGTACTAGTATAATTATCAGCCTGAAATCTAGGGTAATTATATCTACTTTGATTGTAAGCATTTCCTACAGATGTATTTGTATATTGACGAGATTTACATTCAAGTGTATTACCATAAGCTGTATCTAATGTATAAGTAGTTGAATTTCCTAATAAATTTCTATCGCTTGCATGGAAAGTTTTAAATGAACTTTCTTTTCCAATTTTAAAATTACCAGGACCTTCATCAACATTCAAAGCATTTATATGCCATTTATGTACTGAAATATCTCTTTCTTGATCTGGCCCTTGTCCACATTTATATACTTCTAAATTTCGTATATCTAATGTATTATGAGAATCATATCCATTACCTATACCAGAACCCTGATCCATTTCTAAAGAAAGCTTTAAGAGCTGATCTGTAGAATTAGGTTTTTTAATTATTAATTCGTTTTTTGTCCAAACGTCTGTAGATTGTTGCTCAGCTACTGGATTATTTACTGTAGTAGTTGTACCACCGCCTCCATTTAAATAATACATACGAAGTCTTGCGGCTCCTCCCCAATATTGAGCACCTTGTCCTATTTTACTTTCCCAAGTTGCTCTAACCCATTCGTCTCCAGAAACTTTCCAATATTGATGTGCTGTACCATTACCTAATGTATTAATAGAAGAAGCATAAGTACCAGTTTCCATACCAATATAATCTGCACCGTTACCAAGGCCTGAAGCCATATCTTTACCATAACCAGCATGACCTATATTTGCTTTATTATGTTCAATAGCTAATTCAATCGAAGCGTTGCTATGAGTACCATAACCTGAAAGCGCTTCAGATAAAAAACCTATATCATTTATATTAGTCATGCATGCGGCATAAGTCCAGTTTCTAATAGCTGTAGTAGAACCCAGTGTAACTTCATGTCTCCATGATCTAGCTGCTAACATTTGTGTATGTAAATCGCTAGAACTTCCTATAGCTCTATTGTTTATGATAACTATAAACCCACCATCATCTACTGGATTACCAATAAATTCACCTAGGTGTGCTGCCATTTGGTTGCAACCTTCTTCAGATGACACAAAAGATGATATATTTACTAGAGCAATACCGGGAGATGTGCTACTGCCATCGTACGCGTAATTCTCAGCACTATAATACTTAAAATATAAAGTATGATAACCTACACTTCCTGGCTGCCATTCTAAATATCCAAGTTCTTCTAGTTCATTAACTACAGTACCTGTTTCAATATTAGAATCAGTCCAGCTATCTTTATTATTAGGAACCCACCTTACAAAAGCGTCGGTAGATAAAGAGCTGGGCGATGAGCCCTGCGCTTCAATAAAAGTATCTGTGTAACTACCGGCAACTGCTATGTGAGCGTGTGATGCCTTTCTATATTTTGTAAAATCTAAACTCATCTATCTTTAATTATTTAATTAAAACGAAAATCTAATAGTACTACCATCTGATGTCATAAATCCACCAGCAGGGAACGTATACGTTGGAACGTTTATTATTTTCTGAATATACATGCTTCCATCTACTGTTAATGACATTGCACCAGCACTTGCGGCTGCAGTGTTTGCAGAGAATTTCCAACCTCTCAATGCAGAATTATTCATGTGGAAGTTAGTTGCATATCCGTTTAGATAACCATACGTTTGGTTGTTTGTCATACCGATTGCGTAAGCTGTATCAGTACCCCATAGTTTATATTTGGATGTACTATCAGAAGAAGTAGCTGCAAAACCACCACCTGCAATTTTAGCACCAGCAACAGTCATAGTTGTACCATCAAACGTAGCGTTAGACTCACCATTAAACGGGGTTTGTGTACCCGTCATTGTAACGATTCTATTATTTACATTTGTTCCAGATATAGTTGCTACACCAGCATCTTCACCAGGATCACCATCAGCACCAGAAGTACCAGATGAACCACTTGTTCCAGATGAACCACTTGATCCGCTTGAACCTGAAGTTCCATGGTTACCATTTGCACCATCTTCACCATTAGCACCTGATGTTCCACTTGAACCTGAAGTTCCAGAAGAACCACTTGATCCGCTTGAACCTGAAGTTCCAGATGAACCACTTGATCCAGATGAACCAGATGTTCCAGATGAACCAGAAGAGCCACTTGAACCAGATGTTCCATGGTTACCATTTGCACCATCTTCACCATCAGCACCAGATGTTCCTGAAGAACCAGATGTTCCTGAAGAACCAGATGAACCACTTGATCCGCTTGAACCTGAAGTTCCATGGTTACCATTTGCACCATCTTCACCATCAGCACCAGATGTTCCACTTGAACCTGAAGTTCCAGATGAACCAGATGAACCAGAAGAACCAGAAGAACCAGATGTTCCACTTGAACCGCTTGATCCAGATGTTCCACTTGAACCAGATGAACCTGAAGAACCAGATGTTCCATTTGCACCATCAGAACCATCGGCACCTGACGTACCTGAAGAACCAGATGTTCCACTTGAACCAGATGAA
>ERZ1047985.3099-NODE-3099-length-9965-cov-9.136327_pt1 | contig 9965 bp, 10 predicted proteins | sample MGYA00383097_ERZ1047985 | MGnify/ENA primary metagenome ERZ1047985 (study PRJEB29581, sample SAMEA5548367) | metagenome | biome: marine; feature: coastal; material: water | depth 50 m | study: Short-term variability in the microbial, nano- and picoplankton...
ATTGAATCAGTGACAACGCCTCAGATCAACAAGAGTTTTTCAACAGAATAGGCCCTTTACAGACCTCTATTCTCTTACTGGGACTTATGGTTGTTTTGGGCTTCGGTTTTTCTGGCCGCAACCCGACGGATCTTTTTGGTGAAGCGCCAAGGAAATGACTTATTCCAGCGCAATCCGGTTCGATTTTGTCTGACAGCCCCTGCTCGTCGCCTATTTGTTCAAAAATGCATTGATTAACGGCAAGGTTTCGTCTGGGTTGTCCCAGATCATATCATGACCAGAATTCGCAACGACCTTCAGCTCCCCCTTTTGAAAAAAGCTGAGATGAATACGTTGCAATCCTTCCCCAATCCAGTCGTTGCACGCGCTGGCAAGCAATAAAACCGGTTCCTGAAAGGTTTTGGCACCTTGAACGATACGATCAAATTCGGCGGGATCAGTCTTGCCGGCAATTTTACTCGCTGTTGCGCCAAATCGCCAGGATGCAGCATCAAATTCTTCACCGGGGCAATGATAGGGATTTTCCGGATGACTGGCGAATTGGTGAACGATTTTCCCCATCATATAGTCTTCGCCTGCATCCCCGTCAGGGCCCGACACGTGCATTGATTGGAAGCCAAAGACTACAGCATTCTTGAAAAACCCCAAGCCGGACATGTAGGGCTTGGCTTTGGCTGTCCAAGCTTGCATTTCCTCGCCTGAGAAAAAGCCCGGCTCAAGCAATACTGCTCGACTAACTTTTTCAGGCGCCATGCCGATGTAGGCCGTTGCGAGCATCGCACCCCAAGAATGCCCCAACAAAGTCACTGGGCGATTGGGAGAGTATTTGTCGATCACCGCGTCGAGTTCAGCCAAGTACGCGGCGAAGGTCAGTTTTTCTGCCGGAACTCTTTCGGATAAACCCGCGCCTCTTTGGTCGTAGAACACGACGAAATTGGTGTCGGCCAGCGATTTGGCACCAAGAAGTGATCGGAAATCTGCACCTGGGCCGCCATGCAAAACAAAAACTACTGGATGGCTTGGGTCACCGTATGTCTCGGCATGCAGACGAACCCCGTTGATTTCAATTTGCTCAAGCGACGCATCGTCTACAACGGTGGCATTCACCGAGTATTCCCCGGATGTGGAGAAAAACAAGATGAGCACAGCCAGGATTACCGCCCCGATCAAACCGCCAAATATTGCTAACCCAATTTTAAATATGCGCATGAATCACCTACAAAAATGCCATTATGCAAGTTGCATCCCCGTCGAGGTTGGCATGGGCTAGCTATGCGTGAAGGTGTGGGGACTCAAGCGCTTTCACAATTCTTTCTGCCAGTTCCTCGACGCCATCGAAGAGGCGCGCCCCATATTTGTGCAAACCGCTCAATTTGACATTGGCTTTTCAATTTATATTCACCGGACCTTCGAGAGCAATGAATTCGGTCGAAAATACTCCGGAATCATTACTGTCCTATTGAACACGTTTCGCACACACAGTGAGCAACAGGATTGTCCCGCATCGCGGCCAAAACCATGTAAAACCGAACCAACTAACGTTCGCAACTGCTACGAAAGACCTCTAATGCATTGCCGCGTTAATTTTTCTAGGCCGAATACGCATTCACTTCTTTTCTCCACGTGTTTGGGCAACGATGGTTGCCACAAAGCAGTGCATCGGGAAGGGTTTCTGAGTGGAACTGGCTTGACACGTCGTTTGCAACTTGCATATTGTGAATGCGCATTCACATTCTTGCACCAGTCGGTGCAATCTCCAAAAACCCGAGAAAGGACGCTGGCTTGACGATGACACCACGGGAGAATTTTGAGGCCGCGATGTCGCGGAGCGGGCCGGAATGGGTTCCCCTGGATATGGGCAAGCATATCGGCTCGATCCACAAGACCCACTATGCCGCACTTAAGCCCCTGCTGCCTCAGGTCGGGATGAAAAACGGCGACCTAATTCTGGACCGCATGGCACAGACTATCGTACCCGACGAAGATCTGTTGCAGTACTTCAACGTCGATTTCCGCTGGCTGGTGCCCAACTGGGTGCAGGTCAAGGAACGCGAAGGCCTGGACGCTGGCGGTTATCACGACATGTGGGGTGTGCCTTACAAAGGCGCGCATGGAGATCACTATGCGGTAGACAGTCTGGCCAAAGCCCCGTTGGCGGATTGTGAAACACCCGAAGACATTCTGAACGCCGATTGCTGGCCCAACCCGGAAGACCCGGCCCAGTTCGCGGGCCTCCGTGAGCGCGCCAAACACCTTCACGAAACCACCGGCTATGTCCTTGGCGCAGACGCGATCAAGGCTGGCCCTTTGATGTCCGCTCTGCAGATGCGCGGCTATGAACAGTTCTTCATGGACCTTGTGCTCAATACTGAGCTGGCAGATGCCCTAATGGGGAAAATCACCGACCTGCTGTGCCGCATGTGGACCCGATTCATGGATGAGGTAGGCGACTATGTAGACCTTGCCTATGTGACGGATGATCTGGGCAGTCAGACCTCTTTGCTGATCTCGCCCAAGGTCTATCGCAAGCGCATCAAACCCTTTCACACGCAGCTGCACGAGCACATAAAGAAGGAAGGCAACTGCTATTTGATGATGCACACGGATGGGGCCGTATTGCCACTTATTGAGGATTTGATCGAGACCGGGGCCGATATCCTGAACCCGGTGCAGACTTCAACCGCTGGCATGGAAGATACCAGCGTGATCAAAGAAAAATTCGGTGATAGTCTTGCCTTCCACGGCGCCATGGACGTTCAGCAGATGATGCCCGGCGCGACTCATGATGAGCTGCGGTGGGAGATTGCGCGGCGGATGAAGGACCTTGGCAGCGATGGCGGCTATATCATAGCGCCCTGTCACAATATCGGCCACGATATTCCCGTCGAAACCACGCTGAAGTTCTTTGAACTGGTGCGCGACATGGGTCGCTATCCGCTGGATGTGGAGGACGCGCTAGCCAGCGATGCCTCGTATTTTGAACGGCTAAAGCGGGAGGACGGGGAATGACCCCGAACGCCACGTTTCGCAAAGCTCTAATCGCACGGCAGCAGCTGGTAGGCTGTTTTATCAAGACACCCCACGCCACGGTGGTCGAGGTTCTGGGTTCGACAGAGCTCGATTATCTCGTACTGGATGGTGAGCATTCTCCCTTCGATAAGGCGTCAATCAACATGTGCATGCTCGCGGCGCGGGCTGTGGGCATTCCGCTGCTGATCCGGGTTCCCGATGATAATCCGGCCTTTATCCTGAACGTGCTGGATTGTGGTGCTGCGGGTGTGGTTGTGCCCCATGTGGTCAGCGTGGAACAGGCTGAGCGGCTTGCAAAAGCCGTGCGCTATGTGCGCGGCGGGCGCGGCATTGCGGGAACCACACGCGCGGGTGACTATGGCGCAAAACCCTTGCCTGAACATCGCGCAGCCGCTGATGCGGAGGTTTCGCTGATTTGTCAGATTGAAGACCGCGAAGGTGTCGAAAACGCAGAGGCGATTGCCGCCGTAGAGGGCGTCGATGCGCTGTTTGTGGGGCGGGCCGACCTAACCGTGTCTTACGGGCTGACCGATTTCAACGACGCCGGAATTGCCAAAAAAGCGGGCGAGGTTCTTGGCGTAAAAGGCGCCGCCACCGGCCTGTTTGTTGCCGCCACCGAAGACATGGGACCGTGGCGTGACAAGGGCGCCAGTTTCTACCTGAGCGGCTCTGACCATTCATTCCTGTTCGCCGGCGCCAAGGCGCTGGCGGCCCGTAAACCTGACACATCTTCCTGAGGAGATATCAAGATGTCCAACCTTCTGACCCCCGACTATGCCAGGAATATCCGCCTGATTGGCCATTCTGATCAGGGTGGGCGTGCCGATGGTATCCAGATCATGGTGTCGGGTGGCTATGCCTATGTAGGCCATGTCTTCAACAACGGGTTTTCGATCGTCGACGTACGCGACCCGAAGAACCCGCAATTCGTCAAACACATGCCCCAGCCAGAAGGCACTTGGAGCCAGCATATTCAAACCCATGGCGATATCATGATCGTCAACAACATGTGCGATATGCTGAAGGTTGAAACCTCGGGCGCGTTTGATCCGGGCGAGTATTACAAGGGTTCGGTCGCCGATAAAGTCGATTTCACCGGTGAAAAGCCCTGGTCTGCAGGCATGCGTGTCTATGACATTTCTGATCGCGCCAACCCGCGCGAGATCGCGTTTCTTGATGTGCCAGGGCTGGGCGTGCATCGCACCTTTTGGGATGGTGGCGATTGGGTATATATCTCGGCGCTGCCTCCGGGATTCAGCGACGACATCTTTATGATTGTCGACTTCCGAAACCCGGAAAAACCCGAAGTGGTCAGCAAACTCTGGCGCGAGGGTATGAACGCCGCTGCAGGTGAGCAACCATGGTGGGACCCAAAATATCGCTACGCTTTGCACCACGCGATCATCAAGGGTGATCTGGGCGCGGCCGCCTGGCGCGACGGCGGTATGTCACTGATTGATGTGTCGGATCGCCACAATCCGAAATTCATCAGTCATGACAACCCGTGCCCGCCCTTTGCAGGGCACACCCATAACACGCTACCCTTGCCGGGGCGTGAGTTGATGTTCGTGGTCGAGGAATCTCAGGCCGACAATTGCGAAGACGGGATCAAGCGCAATTGGGTCTATGACATCTCGGTGCCGGAAAACCCCGTGACCATCGCGACGACCATTCCGCCAAATGAGGTCGACTACAAAAGCAAAGGTGGTCAGTTTGGGCCGCATAACGTGCATGAAAACCGCTCTGAAGGGTTCCAGAGCGAAGAGTTGATGTTCGTGAGCTATCAGAACGCTGGCCTCAGGGTTTACGATATCTCGAACCCGTTCCGCCCCGAAGAGGTTGCTGCCTGCGTGCCGCCTGCACCAAAGAAGCTGATGGACTACCGCCCGAACCGACCCGTCGTTGTCGACACCACTGATGTCTATGTGGACAAGCAGGGCTTGATCTACACGACCGACATGAACGCGGGTCTCTACATCATGGAAATGGATGGTCTGTAATGACAAAGCTGGTGATCGCCGGGAGAATTCACCCTGATGGGATGGCCCTGCTTGAGGCCGAGCCGGGGTTGGATATCGAGCTGTTTCAGGATCCCGGCGCGCATCTGCCGATGGAGAGCCTGTCGGCAGCAGATGCTTTGTTGATCCGGTACGGGGTCATCACCCCCGCGATGGCCGAAAAGATGCCAAAACTGCGTATCGTTTCGCGGCACGGGGTTGGGGTCGACAACCTTCCCACCACCGCGCTTGGCGCACGGGGCGTTCCGGTGACCATCGTCGGGCCCGTAAATGCGGTTTCGGTCGCCGAACATGTTTTGGCGATGATGATGGCGTTGACCAAAAAGGTGATCGCAAGTGACACAGCGGTGCGAGAAAACAATTGGAGTTATCGCAGCGAGGTCGCGCTGAGCGAACTTTATCAAAAGACGCTGCTTATTCTCGGGTTTGGCCGGATCGGACGCGAGGTGGCCGTTCGGGCAGCCGCGTTTGGTATGAAGGTTGAGGTCTACGATCCATTTGTTGATGCCGCGACAATCAACGCCGCAGGCTATGCTGCGGTCGTGGACTGGAAGACCGCCTTACCGAATGTGGATGTGCTGAGCCTGCATCTGCCAATGACACTGGAAACGGAAGGCATGATTGGGGCGCAGGAACTGGACGCCATGAAACCCACGGCCTTGCTGATCAATGCAGCGCGCGGGGGGCTGGTGGATGAAGATGCCTTGTTTGATGCCTTGTCGGGCAGGATGAGGCAAGGCGGGGCGGGTTTTGACTGTTTTGCCTCTGAACCGCCGCCAAAAGACCTCGCGCTGTTTGACTTGCCCAACACGGTTCTTAGTCCGCATTGTGCCGCACTCAGCGCGGAATCCACGCGCGCGATGGGTGTGGTTGCGGCGCGGAACATTCTGGCGGGGCTAAAGGGCGAACTGGATCCGGCCCTGATTGTTAACACGGCATCGCTGAAAGAGGCCGGCCATGGAGTATGAGATTTCGAGCGAGGTCTACATCCCATTTTTGGATATCACCATCCCGATCCATTGGGAAAACCATGCCATCGTAATGTTCAGCCTCTGGTTCGTTCTTGTGCCCGCTATGATCCTGCTCTTGCGCTATGGCAAAGTCCGACCGACAACCTATGGCATTCCCGGCGGCACTCCGAAATTTTCATGGCCCGAACTGCCTTGGACCCTGCACAAAATGGTCCTCTATTCGGTCATCGTCCTTTCAATCGGCAGTGCCGGGTTTGCCATGCTTTTATCGGGTGGATTTTCCGGTACGCTGCATGCCTATTTCGGCGTTGCAACGATCGCTTTGGGCGCATTGCAGGGACTGACAGCCTGGTATCGTGGCAGCCATGGTGGCCAACGCGGCCCTGAGGCCACCCACGACGACCGCGCGACCTGGGGCGGCGATCATTTCGACATGTCGCCACAGCGCTGGTGGTTCGAAGCCTATCACAAAACTGGGGGCTATTTCGTACTGTTCAGCGCAGGCGGGGCGCTGGCGACCGGATTGTCACAGCTCTGGATGCCGTCCATCGCGGCGGCTTTCCTATTTGTGGTCGTATCTGGCTTCGCCCTCGCGGTCGTATTGCAAGGTCGGGGTCGTCACTACGATACCTACACGTCAGTCTATGGTTATCACCCGGAGCATCCGTTTAACAAACGCCGGCATTCCGAGATGATCCGCGACAGAGAGGAAAAGCCGTGAATATAGCCCCCGCGTTGAACCACGTTAATCTGATGACCCACGATATGGATCGCATGATTGACTTTTATACCAACACGATGGGCTTTCGCGTTGGTCCGCGCCCGCCGTTCAACAACAATGGTACTTGGCTTTATCTGGGGGAGTTTGCGCTGGTTCATCTGGTGGAGACCGATCAAGAGCCTCGCAATGAAGATCCGAAAATCGCTCATTTTGCCTTTTCCGGCACCGGGATGGGCGAATTTGCGGCACATTTGCGCGGGTTGGAGGTTGCGCACACTTTCCGCCTCGTTCCGGATACTGAAATTGTGCAAGTGGTTCTGCGCGATCCCGACCGCAATGTCTTTGAGGTTCTTTTCGACCACTCCAGCATGGAGGGCACCGAGCCCTATCGCTGGAACGAACCCATGCCGACCTAGGATGCGAGGGCGACCGTCAGTCCTAGGAGTGTATTGAGCGGCTGGAAGCATCCGGTATCGGTCACGCTGACGTCCAGACCGGCATCGTCGAATACGCTCAGCAGGGATTGGACCTTTTGCGGGTCCCAGATCTTGCCCTGACCACAAACATCATTGACCTGAACCGAGATGCGTTTCAACCGTACGCCCGCGTTCTGCTCGCGCTGTTTGCGAAAGGCAATCCGACCAAGCTCAAATAACACTTCGTTGCTTAGATCCGATTGAACGTGATGTGCGCCATAATCGCCATTCAACCACTCAAACGCTGCGTTCTGGGAAAACCCCAGCGTCACCAGATAGGCTGTTACCGTTCCGCCCAATGCCACGTCCTCGGCAAGCGTTGGATTTTCCACCTGCGTAAGATCCGCAATTTGAACACTCGAATGATGGGCGCTGGCCTGAACTGGTCTCAGGGCGATAGACGGAATCGCCAATGCGCCGATACAATCGGAAGCCTCGGTCAACCAGCTTTGTAGGCTCGACGCTGGGTTGCCGCCACGCCCAAGCACACGTGCGTATTGTTTTTGCCGCTGTAAGCGGGCGCTCGCCTTTGGCAATAACTCCGAAATGGGGACATGGGTCGGCGTAGTCGTCGTAACTGACTGATCAAAACCCATTGCACATTACCCGCTTTAGTTGGCCAGACCCAACGCCCGTTTCACGGCATTGACAGCACCCGGTGCGTCTTCTCCAAAGGCGTCTGCCCCAATCGCATCCGCATAAGATTGATTAACAACTGCACCACCAATCACTACCTTTGCAGTTGTTCCCGCGTCCTTCAGGTATTGGATAACCTTACCCATCTGAGGTTTTGTTGTGGTGAGCAGCGCACTGAGGCAAATCACTTGATTGCCTCGCTCAGCCGCTTCGGCAAAGGCTGCGTTGTCGACGTCAACGCCCAGGTCTTCGACCTTAAATCCGGCACCTTTCAGCATCATCACCACAAGGTTCTTACCGATATCGTGCAGATCGCCTTTGACTGATCCGATACATACTCTGCCAACAGGTTCATGATCCGTTTGGGCGAGAATTGGTTCGATGATGTCGATGCCACCCTGCATTGCTCGGGCCGCGACCAACATCTCTGGCACAAAAACCTCTCCGGCCGAAAACTGATCACCGATCTCAGTCATCGCCGGGATCATTGTATCTTTGAGAAGCTCGTCAAGGTCTTGCCCGGCATCGCGAGCACGCGAAACCAATTCGACAACCGTTTCCCGATCACCGTCACATATTGCTTCAAAAAGCTCGTCTTTGTCGTCTTCACTCAGCATATGGCGCTCTCTGGTTGGGTGGCATTTTGACTATGAATGCGCATTCAATATTGTGAATTATACACCAAAGTCAAGCTTTCAATTGGCAACATCGATGCGTTATTTGCTTTGTTGAGCCTTCTTCTACCGCTTCCCAATCAATGTTCGTTACAGTACTGTCGGGGATGTAAGGAATGCGATTTCGGTTATCCAGGAACAGGAAAATGACAGGAAAATCAATTACATCGTATGATGTCGCCAAGGCTGCAAAAGTATCTCAGTCGGCGGTCTCGCGCGCCTTTTCCCCCGGTGCCCCGATCGCACAGAAAACCAGGGCGCGGATTTTGAAGGTGGCGCGTGAACTGGGATATCAACCGAATGCGATAGCGCGTAGCATGTCAACGGCACGCAACGACACCCGTCAGAAATCCGGTATGGTTGGGGTGATTGTCACCCGTCCTGAAGACCCATTCTTTGCGCATACAATTGCAAGGTTCAGTCGAAGCCTGCAGGCCAAAGGCTGGCAAATGCTGTTGTTCACAGTGGATGATCAAACCGGTGTGGATGACGCCCTAAACTCACTTATGCAGTTTAAAATTGATGGTGTAATTATATTATCGGCCATCCTTAGCGAACACATGGCTGGCATATGTCGTTCTCACGGTATCCCGGTGCTTTTATATAACCGGAGCGGCGGGGGGCTCGCGGTTAACTCCGTTCAAATTGAGAACCGCGAGGGGGGGCGGATCGCCGCAAATCTCTTGTGTGAGTCGGACCACAAGCGCATCGCTTTCGTCGGAGGTGAGGCAGGTGACGCCACCTCAGGAGAGCGAAGAGAAGGCTTCGTTGAACGTTTGGCCGAAGACGGCCGAGAGTTGTTTCTTGAGGAAGCTGGCGATTTCACGTTCGACAGCGGTCGAGAGGCCGGGGCGCGGCTATTTTCCCGAACAGAACGTCCAGACGCCATTTTTTGCGCCAGTGATGTGATGGCGTTGGGGGTTCTTCACGCCGCGCGGTTGCAGTTTGATCTACATGCACCAAAGGATTTTTCGTTAATTGGTTTTGACGACATTCCCGCTGCAGCATGGCCCGGACACGAACTGACAACCATCCGCCAACCCATTCGGCGCATGATTCAAGAAGCCGTGGGAATTCTCGTGGCTCACATGGCCGCCTCAGATGTTTCCCCACAAACGCCTCGATTCTCCGGCACGCTCATCGTCAGAGACACCGTTCGAAAAGCATTTTAGTGTAACTGATGCAGGAAGCGTGATGCGATGGATTTGAACGGCAGTTTTGGTGCTTCGAAGGCACTGTCAGACGAATACGAACCGGTCTCTTCGAGGCCAACATCACTGTCCTTTACGCTGCGCGCAGACAGTGCCACTCAGCGAGAGCCTCGGTTCGGTTAAGCTTGAATTGGCATCGCTGCAAAAGGCTGCACTTCTGGTTGAATAGATTGAAAATTGACGCGTAAGCGGAAACAAATTTCTGGCAAACTCCGCTTACGACGCAAG
>ERZ1047985.3104-NODE-3104-length-9957-cov-5.005150_pt1 | contig 9957 bp, 5 predicted proteins | sample MGYA00383097_ERZ1047985 | MGnify/ENA primary metagenome ERZ1047985 (study PRJEB29581, sample SAMEA5548367) | metagenome | biome: marine; feature: coastal; material: water | depth 50 m | study: Short-term variability in the microbial, nano- and picoplankton dynamics...
CGATGTTTATAACCCGGCGACAGGCGAAGTGCAGGCCAAAGTGCCGCTCGCCAATGGTGAAGAGATGGCCGGGGCCGTGGCAATCGCAGCTGAGGCACAAGTAGGTTGGGCTGCAACCAACCCACAGCGCCGCGCGCGCGTTTTGATGGCCTTTGTTGGCCTTTTGAACCGTGACATGGACAGATTAGCAGAAGCGCTGAGCCGCGAGCATGGCAAAACCATTCCAGATGCGAAAGGCGACGTGCAGCGTGGTCTTGAAGTGGTAGAGTATTGCATCGGTGCTCCTGAATTGCTGAAAGGCGATTACACAGACGCGGCGGGCCCTGGCATCGACATGTACTCCATGCGACAAGCCCTTGGTGTTACAGCAGGAATTACGCCTTTTAACTTCCCTGCCATGATCCCAATGTGGATGTTCGCACCTGCAATAGCTTGTGGTAATGCGTTCATTTTGAAGCCATCAGAGCGTGATCCGTCCGTGCCTCTGATGCTTGCAGAGTTGCTTGAAGAAGCGGGTCTTCCAAAAGGTATCATCCAAGTTGTGAACGGAGATAAAGAAGCGGTTGACGCCATTCTGCACGACGATGTGATCCAGTCTGTTGGCTTTGTCGGTTCAACCCCAATCGCAGAATACATCTACGCGACAGGCTGCGCCAACGGCAAGCGCGTACAGTGCTTTGGCGGCGCAAAGAACCACATGATCATCATGCCAGATGCGGACATGGATCAAGCGGCAGACGCCTTGGTCGGTGCCGGTTTCGGCGCTGCTGGCGAACGCTGCATGGCGATTTCCGTTGCCGTGCCCGTCGGTGAAGAGACCGCTGATCGTTTGATCGAGGCATTGGTGCCCAAGATCGAAAAGCTCAAAGTCGGCCCTTACACCGCAGGCGATGATGTGGATTACGGCCCTGTCGTGACTTCCGCTGCGAAAGCCAACATCGAGCGCCTTGTGCAGACGGGTATTGATCAAGGTGCCAATCTGGTTGTCGATGGGCGTAATTTTAACCTGCAAGGCTATGAGGACGGTTTCTTCGTTGGTCCGCACCTTTTTGATAACGTCACACCAGACATGGATATCTATAAGTACGAGATCTTCGGTCCGGTTCTATCAACCGTGCGCGCGGGTTCCTATGAGGAAGCGCTTAAGCTCGCGATGGATCACGAATACGGAAATGGCACCGCGATTTTCACCCGCGACGGTGATGCGGCGCGTGATTTTGCCTCCCGCGTGAACGTGGGCATGATCGGTATTAACGTGCCAATCCCTGTGCCGCTTGCCTATCACACGTTTGGCGGTTGGAAGAAATCAGTCTTTGGTGACTTGAACCAACACGGCCCTGATGCGTTCAAGTTCTACACACGCACCAAAACCGTGACCGCGCGTTGGCCGTCAGGCATCAAGCAAGGTGGCGAATTCAACTTTAAGCCAATGGATTAAGAAAGACCGATAAGCGCGCATCAAAGTCTTGGTGCGCGCTTTATTTAATGTCTTAGCGCGATGTTGAAGGCGCTTAGTCGCCTGTTACCTGCGTATAACGCGCCTGACTTTCTCCGCGTAGCCCAGCCAACAATCCTTGAGCAATGCCAAGAGAACGATATCCGCGATGATAACTGTACCGCCCAAAAATTGGCCAGGACGCAATACGCAAGAGACCCGACGCGCCTTTGGAGAGTATTTGAGCCAGCGCATTAATCTTTGCAGTCTTGGGACTCTCCGCCATCATAATTTGAAACTTCGTGATGGTCTGCGCACGCGCGCGTTCCACGATGTAGGCGGTACTCAAACGTGCACGCGCGACCTCTTCCGTCACGATCGCTTGCGGCACCCACGCCAACGTCAAGCCCGCTTTGTATGCCCTGCGCGAAAAATCTGTATCTTCCCCACCGCTCAGGCCAAAGTCTGGATCAAACCGCAGACCCCCCGAATTGATCGCCGACAGATCAGCAATCCAGTTATTGGTCGCAAGATCGAAGCGGCGACCCGAAGTCATGGCAACTTCTTTGCGCATATTGCTGACTTTCGCCGCGCGCTCGTAATAGGCAAGTACTTCGGTTTCATTTTCAGAACATCCCATCGCAGGCGCGACAGGCACAACAGGACCGCCTGCAAGCTGCGCATTGGCGTCTTTTGCACCGGCCCAGAGAAGCCGCAGCCAATCGTGGCGTACATGTTCATCATCATCAATAAACGCAAGCCAATCGGCACCATCTTCAGTTGCGGCGTCAATGATCGCATTGCGCGCGTAAGAAATGCCCTGACGTGGCTCGTGGACAGCGCGCGCAGGCCAGCCTGTTCGTTTATGAAAATCATCTACCAAGCTGGAGATACTAAGAATCACGTCATTTTCGACAAAGACAAACGACAGTTCAGCACCTTGCGGTACGTCCAAGCCCTGCAGGGACTGCAACAAATCCGCCAACATACGCGGTCTTTGCCGCGTTGCCGCAGCTACTGTGATGCGCGTCAAACTGCGCTCCATGAAAAATTGCCCCAGGGTTCGAAAGCATTCTATCGACACGCGAAGCCAGATGACAACAACAGTGACAAACAACACCCGTTTGTACGCAATGTGTTGCCCTCAGGCCGCCAAATGCACCAAAATCCACTTTGAGACACGAAAAGAGTTACCAACATGAGCGACATTCTTATCCGCACGTCGGGCCAAGCCGGCCACATCACTCTGAACCGCCCTGCCGCGCTCAACGCATTAACCTATGACATGGTGCGCGCCATCGATCTTGCATTGCAAGACTGGGCACAAGATCCCAGCGTGTCGCTTGTTGTGATTGATGCCACTGGTGAGAAAGCCTTTTGCGCGGGTGGCGACATCGCGGATCTGTATAGCACGGGGCGCGCAGGTGATTTCACCTACGGTCAGGACTTCTGGCGCGATGAATATCGGCTGAATGCGCAGATCGCAAACTATGCCAAACCTATTGTCACCTTCCTTCAAGGATTCACAATGGGCGGCGCTGTCACGCGTCGCACCGCATCGTGTGCGAAAACTCTCAGATCGCGATGCCTGAATGCGGGATCGGACTTGTGCCCGATGTTGGCGGCTCCATGCTGCTTGCCCATGCACCCAGTCGGCTTGGTGAATATTACGGGCTAACCACTGCGCGCATGAGCGCGGGCGACGCGATTCTGACTGGGTTTGCAGATCATTTCGCGCCCTCAGCGTCATGGGCAACGCTCAAGGCGATACTTTTCCAAAGCGGGGATGTCGACGCGGCCAAGACGTTCTTTGCGGCAGCGCCTGAGGCCCCTATTGCAGAGCATATGGAGCAAATCGCGAGCCATTTCTGCGGTGAAGGCCTTGGTGATATCTGCACAAACCTGCGCAAGGACACGTCTGAATTTACGGCACATGCGCTGAAACAGATATCGCGCAACTCGCCCCTTTCCATGGCCTGCGCGGTCGAAATGATCCACCGTTTGCGCGGCGCAACAAATTTGGAGCGCGCCCTCGAACTTGAATACCGCTACACCGCACGCGCGATGGAACACGGCGATTTTCTTGAAGGCATTCGCGCCGCAATAATCGACAAAGATCGCGCCCCCAAATGGAAACATGCACTGGACAAAGTGCCGCCTGTTGATGTCTCTTTCATGCTGCGCCCTTTGGGCAAGGATAAGCTGACGTTTGAACAGGAGAGTACGGGCATGCAGATCGGATTTATCGGACTTGGTAACATGGGTGGGCCCATGGCCGCCAATCTCGCGGCGGCGGGTCATAGTGTAAGCAGCTTTGATGTCGCAGGCACTACTGCAAACGGTGTCAGCCCTGCATCCAGCGCGACGGAGGCTGCGCAAGGCGCAGATGTGGTCATCACGATGCTCCCAAACGGCGCAATCCTGCGCTCTGTCGCGGAAGAGGTGATCCCAGCAATGGGAGCTGGCGCGGTGATGCTAGATTGCTCCACCGTCGATGTGGAAAGCGCGCGCGACGTAGCCGCACTGTGTGATGCCGCTGGGGTTTTGCCGCTGGACGCGCCTGTCTCAGGCGGCGTTGGGGGCGCATCTGGAGGCACGCTCACATTCATGGTGGGCGGCAATGAGAATGGGTTTCAAAAAGCCCTGCCGCTCTTTGAAATTATGGGACAAAAATCGGTGCACTGTGGGGCCTCAGGCAATGGTCAGGCCGCAAAGATCTGCAACAACATGATCCTTGGCGCGACGATGATTGCGACCTGTGAGAGCTTCGCTTTGGCCGACAAGCTCGGGCTGGATCGTCAGAAAATGTTTGACGTTGTGAGCACTTCGTCTGGGTATAGTTGGAGCATGAACGCCTATTGTCCTGCACCCGGTGTTGGTCCGACCTCGCCTGCAGATAACGACTACCAACCCGGATTCGCGGCGGAATTGATGCTAAAAGATCTGCGTCTTTCACAGGAGGCGGCGATTGCGGTTAAAGCTGACACGCCCATGGGTGCGATGGCGCAGGCTCTCTATGCGCAGTTCGTTGAGGACGAGGATGGGCTTGGCAAGGATTTCAGCGCCATGCTGCCTAAGTTTGAGAAAAGCGAGCGGCCTTAGAGGTTTGGGGGCGCTGCCCCCGACTTGGCAAAGCTAAGCCTCCCCCGAGATATTTATGGAAAAGGGAAGGCTTAAGAGAGTTTAGGCGCGCAGGCGCTCGCCATCTGGATCAAAGGGTGGTTCGCTTAGAATGGTGGCGCGATGCGGTTGACCAAGGACCATGACCTCGACGACGTCACCCGCTTGTGCATTTTTGACGAACCCAAGCGCTAGGCTCATACCAACCGTGTAGCCGTATGTGCCAGAGGTGACGCGACCAATGCCCACGCCATCTTTGAAGATCGGTTCACCACCTGTTGCATCCGCATTGGAGGCTTTGACATCCTGTTCATGCAAGTGCAGCAGCAACATGTGTTCACGTGCTTCGGTTTCTAGTGTCTTGGCGACAGAATTTTTGTTGAGGAACTCCTTGTCCATCTTGCACAAACGATCCAGCCCGACTTCTTGAGGGAAGTATTCAGGGCTGTATTCGCGGCTCCAAGAGCCATAGCCTTTTTCAACCCGCAAGCTCATCAAAGCGCGCCCACCAACTGGGCCCGCGTTAAAATCTTTGCCGACTTTGAGCAACGCATCATAGAGCCGTGCTTGATCTGCTTCAGCGCAATGGAGCTCCCAGCCAAGATCGCCGGTGAAGCTGACACGCAGGGCAAGGACAGTGACGCCCGCAAGCTCGATCCACTTTGAACGCATGAAGGGGAAATCGTCCGTTACAAGCGATGCATTGGTCAGACATTGCAACATATTGCGCGACTTAGGGCCTGCGATGTTGAAGCCGCACATTTCGTTCGTGCGGCTCTCGAATGTTGTGCCTGTCGGCAGCGACACCTGCTTGAAGAAACGCTTGTGATACCGCTCTGCCATGCCCGATCCGATGATCCAGAACTCATCCTCAGCCAGTTTGGTGACCGTGAAATCACCGGCGATGCCACCGCGTTTACCGATCAGGGGTGTTAGGCATGACCGGCCAACCGCCTTAGGCATATTGTTGGCAAAAATCGCGTTAAGCCAATCGGATGCGCCCGGACCTTTGCAGATGTATTTTGCAAAATTCGAGATATCGATGATACCCGCGTGCTCGCGCAGCATTTTGCATTCCTCACCTACAGGACCCCACCAATTTTGACGGGTAAAGCCATTGGTGTCGCTGGCACCCTGATAGTCAGCGAACCACAGCGGATGTTCCCACCCTGCGTTGAGGCCAAAGACGGCACCGAGTTCGGCTTGTTTGGCATAAACAGGTCGCATGCGGGCTGGACGGCCCGCGGCGCGCTCTTCATTCGGGAAATGGATGGCAAAGCGGTGCGCATAGCTGTCCTCAACACGCGCTTTGGTAAAGGCTTTGTCCGCCCATGTATCGAACCTCGCCACGTCCCAGCCAAACATATCGTATTGCGTTTCGCCCTCAATGATCCACTGAGCTGCCATCAGTCCCATGCCACCGGATTGTGAGAAACCGGGGATAATTCCGTTGCAACAGAAGTAGTTATCGAGCTCGGGCACAGGCCCAAAGAGCACGTTTGAATCCGGTGCCCAGATCATTGGGCCGTTTATCACGCGTTTGATGCCTGCCTCCGCGACAGCGGGCACACGCTCAATCGCGTTCATCATGTTATCCTCGATCCGCTCCAGGTCATCGGGGAACAGATCATGGGCAAAATCAAGCGGCGTGCCCTCTTCCGCCCAGAATTTCATGTCCTTCTCATAAGCACCGACGAGCAGGCCCTGCCCCTCTTGGCGCAGATAATATTCACCATCGCGATCAGAGACCGAAGGCAAGCGACGATCGGAGGATTCAATCTCTGCGATGCTTTCAGTCACGAAATACTGATGCTCTGTCGGTTGCAAAGGCAATGTCACACCGGCCATCGCCGCGACCTCGCGTCCCCAAAGACCTGCTGCATTGACGACCCATTGCGTGTGGATATCGCCTTTTGGCGTTTTGACGATCCATGAGCCATCAGCTTGTGCTTCAGTCGCCATGACGGGGGTAAAGCGCATGATTTCCGCGCCGCGTTGACGCGCGCCAAGTGCGTAGGCATTCGTGACGCCTGACGGATCAACATTTCCTCCATCTGGCTCATACATCACGCATTTGATGCCGTCATAGTTCACCATCGGATTCAGCTCTTTCGCCTCTTCGATGGAGATCTCGTAGAAATTCATCCCATAGAGCTTGGCCTTGGCCGCTTGCAGGCGAAGTTGGTGCACGCGCTCTTCGGTTTGCGCGAGATAGAGCGAACCGGGCTGAAACACACCGCAGGACTGGCCTGTCTCTTCTTCAAGCGCATTGTATAGGTTCATCGTGTAGTGCTGAATGCGGCTGATGTTGGTACTGTCGTGCAACCCGTGGATATTCGCAGCAGCGTGCCACGTGGAGCCTGACGTCAATTCATCACGCTCCAATAGTACGACATCAGACCAGCCAAGTTTTGTGAGATGGTAAAGAATAGAGCAGCCAATAACGCCGCCCCCGATGACGACTGCTTGTGCATTGGTGCGCATGAGTTAACTCCAGAACGATGCGTGTGTGTGATAAATCTACCGCGTGAAAGACGGCTCATTTGACTCAAGGCGACAAAAAATGTCGCAGTGATACAAGTGGGTTGCGATTTTTCGACGAAAAATCAGTACCAGAAACGAAAGGTCCACTGATGAGAACCACCACTAGAGTAGCCGTTATCGGCGGCGGCGTTGTTGGATGCAGCGTCCTTTATCACCTCACCAAACTTGGCTGGTCCGATGTGATGTTGATCGAACGCTCTGAACTTACCTCTGGCTCGACGTGGCACGCAGCGGGTGGCTTTCATACGCTTAATGGCGACACCAATATGGCCGCTTTGCAGGGCTATACGATCAAGCTTTATAAGGAGCTTGAGGAAATCACGGGCATGTCTTGCGGGTTGCATCATGTGGGCGGCGTCACGCTTGCGGACAATCAGGAACGTTTTGATATGCTGCTCGCAGAGCGGGCCAAGCATCGCTACATGGGGCTTGAGACAGAGATTGTCGGCCCTGAAGAGATCAAGAAAATTGCGCCTGTGACCAACACGGATGGCATTCTTGGCGCACTTTATGACCCGCTTGATGGGCATCTTGACCCCTCTGGCACGACGCACGCCTACGCCAAGGCCGCACGTATGGGCGGCGCGAGCATTGAAACCCACTGCAAAGTGGAAGAGACCAATCAGCGCCCCGATGGAACATGGGATGTTGTCACCGACAAAGGCAAAATTCACGCAGAGCATATCGTGAATGCGGCAGGCCTCTGGGCGCGCGAAGTCGGGGCGATGGCGGGCATATATCTGCCACTGCATCCAATGGAACATCAATATATCGTCACTGACGATATCGCCGATATTAAAGCAATGCCTGCAGAACATCCCCATGTAATGGACCCTGCCGGCGAGAGTTATCTACGCCAAGAAGGACGTGGGCTGTGCATCGGTTTTTATGAGCAACCTTGCCGTCCATGGGCTGTCGATGGCACACCGTGGGACTTTGGGCATGAATTACTACCCAATGATTACGACAAGATCGAAGATAGCATTGCTTTTGCATACAAACGCTTCCCCGTGCTTGAAACTGCGGGCATCAAATCGGTGATCCACGGCCCCTTTACCTTTGCACCGGATGGCAACCCCTTGGTTGGCCCCGTGCCCGGACTGCGCAATTATTGGAGCGCATGCGGCGTGATGGCGGGCTTTAGCCAAGGTGGTGGCGTTGGCCTGATGCTGGCGCAATGGATGATCGAGGGTGAGACGGAACGCAATACATTCGCCATGGACATCGCGCGTTTTGGCCAAGGGGTGATCACGCCGGGTTACACGCTGCCAAAAGTGATCGAGAACTATCAAAAACGCTTCTCCGTGGCCTATCCGAACGAAGAACTGCCCGCCGCGCGTCCATTCCGCACCACACCAATGTATGATATTTTTAGCAATATGGGCGCGGTTTGGGGCCAGCAATACGGGCTCGAGGTTGCCAATTATTTCGCTCGTACCGAGGGCGAGCCAACTTATGAAACCCCATCCTTCCGCCGCTCTGATGCATTCGAAGCGACTGCGCGCGAAGTTAAGGCCGTGCGCAGTAGCGTTGGTATCAACGAGGTACAGAATTTCGGCAAATACAACGTGACGGGCCCAAATGCGCGCGCATGGCTCGATCGCATAATGGCTGGTCGAATCCCAAAAGCGGGCCGACTAAGCCTGACCCCAATGTTGTCGCCGAAGGGGCGTTTGATAGGTGATTTCACTGTGTCTTGCCTCAGCGAAGAGGAATTTCAACTCACTGCGAGTTACGGCAGCCAAGCGTTTCACACACGCTGGTTTGGCCAGAATATGCAGGACGGCGTCGCCTACGAAAACATCTCTGATCGTCGCACGGGCTTCCAGATTGCTGGTCCAAAAGCGCGCGATATTCTAGCCGCTTGTACACGCACAGATATTTCGGACATGAAATTCATGGACGTACGGCGCATGTGCGTTGGGATGGCGGATTGCATCGTGCAGCGCGTGTCCTACACGGGCGATCTCGGCTTTGAAATCTATTGCGATGCAATTGCGCAACGCCAGCTTTGGAACACGCTTTGGGCGGCGGGCGAACCTCACGGCATGACCCCGTTTGGCATGCGCACTATGATGAGCTTGCGCCTGGATAAGTTCTTCGGCTCTTGGATGTCGGAATTTTCCCCCGACTACACAGCGGCGGAAACTGGTATGGATCGTTTCATCAGCTTCAAAAAGAACGTCGAGTTCATAGGACGCGCAGCCGCTGAAGCGGAGCGCGCAACACCCCCAGTCCGTCAGCTTTGCGTATTTGAGGTTGATGCGGTCGACGCGGATGTGGTCGCTTACGAACCGATCTGGATTGATGGCACAGTCCAAGGTTTCTGCACATCAGGTGGCTATTCACACTACGCTGGGAAATCGATTGCGCAGGCTTTAATCCCACGGAAATTGGCCCGCAATGAGCTTGAGGTAGAGATCGAAATCTTGGGGAAAATGTGTAAGGCACGCCTGATTACGGAGCCACTTTTCGATGCGGACGGCGCGCGGATGCGGGGCTGATGATACCTATCTGTCTCCTCCCCGCTGCTGGCGCGTCGTCACGTATGCGCGGGGGGGACAAATTGCTTGAACCTGTTGACGGCCTACCCTGTCTTGCAACGATGGCCAAGCGCGCGATAAGCGCCGGTTTCGAGGTGTTGGTGAGCCTATCATCCGAGGATCACCCGCGCGCGCATGTCGTTTCGTACTTGGACTTACAAACTTGTGTCGTGCCAAATCATCGAGACGGCATGTCCGCATCCTTGCGTACAGCGGCGAAGGTTGTTGCGCCACACGGCACTGCGATGATGATCCTCCTCCCAGACATGCCCGCAATTGAAATCAATGACTTACGTGACATTTTTAATGCACATG
>ERZ1047985.3107-NODE-3107-length-9945-cov-7.260162_pt1 | contig 9945 bp, 9 predicted proteins | sample MGYA00383097_ERZ1047985 | MGnify/ENA primary metagenome ERZ1047985 (study PRJEB29581, sample SAMEA5548367) | metagenome | biome: marine; feature: coastal; material: water | depth 50 m | study: Short-term variability in the microbial, nano- and picoplankton dynamics...
GAACTAAAAATTTTTGCAAACAGCGATTATTATTTCAATAGAGCAATATTTTATCAACAGTTAAAATCCTGGGATAAGGCTTTGTTGAATTACTCAAAAGCGGCTGAACTCAGCCCGGACAATGCTGATATTTACAATAATATGGGGATCATTTACAAAGAGTTAAAAAAATATGACCGGGCTATTGAAGAATTCTTGAGGGCTGTTTACCTGAATCCAAATTACGCAAAACCCTATAACAATATTGGCGTGGTATACTATGCGAAAGAAGAGTTTTCCAGTGCCATTCGAAATTACCAGAAAGCCATAAAGATAGATCCTCAAAATCTGGAGGCATTAAATAATCTTGCTGTGGTTTTTAAAAAGCTGGGACAATTGGAAAAGGCAAAAGCTATATTGAATCAGGCCTTGAAATTGGGCGCAAGCCATGCGGGGACTCATTACAACATGGCGGTTTTATACGAAGAAATTGGCAACAACAAGTCAGCCATTCATTTTTATCAGGAATTTGCGAAACTCGGATCGTCCAGCCACCCTTCGCTGGTTCAGGAAGTTAAAGAACATATAAAATCATTCAGATAGGCATCAGGGTTCGAACAAATTGTAACCTTGGGTGAGAGCGATGTTTAAAAAAGCACTAAAGAAAAATTTAATTGCGGGACTTCTGGTTACTGTTCCTGCCGCCTTGACGTACATGATATTGTCCTTTGTCATTACCCGTGTTGACAAGGCGATGGAGCCTGTCATCGTGGGAATTTTGGGGCCTCAGAATCTCAGGCTGATGGATGAATGGCATATCCCGGGTATGGGGTTTTTATTTCTGGCTATTTTTATTTTTGCGGTGGGGTTCGTAGGAACCAATTTTATCGGGAAAAAAGTAGTTGCTTTGGGAGAGAAGGTTCTCCATAAAATCCCGGTTGTCCGGGTTATATACACTAGTATCAAAAAAGTAGTCGACACAGTTTCTTTGACAGATAAATCCACCTTCGAGAAGATGGTTCTTATTACTTATCCACGAGAACCCTTGAAAACTTTGGGAATTGTTTGTTGCGATACTCCAGGGGGAATCACTGATGGCGAAAAAATGATAAATGTTTTTGTGCCAACTTCGCCTAATCCGACCACAGGATTTCTATTCATGTTGCCAGAAAAGGAAACCCAGCCACTTACAATGTCTGTTGAGGAAGGTTTGAAAATGATTATTTCTTTTGGAATGACGCATCCAGATGCTGCGGAAGAAGCTGATTCTATTAAAGATTAATTCTGCCTCACTTTATTTTTTATCTTCGTTTTTCATCATTTTGTTGTCTTCCATTTTATTGCTTTTCAATTTTTTTCCCGCAAGAGTTTCACTAATTCGTTTGGCGACTTTTACATCTAGTTTGCTGAGCACCTTGCCTGCGATCTTGCTTTTCATTCCTGCTACGATTCGGAGGGCTAGATCATCATCAATTGCTTCAATAAGGTTGGCGGCCTCTTCAGGTTTCATACTGGAGTATACTTTGACCAAGGCTTCCACATTTTCCTTTGTTTTCTCATCCTGAATTCCAAGTTGCTGTTTTGACTCTGAAATACCCTTTTCAATTTTTTCGAGATCTTTGCTGACCTTGGTCTCAATGGCTTTTATCCTGAGTTCCTTTATGCGCAATTCTTCTTCTCGACGTTTCAGTTCGCGATTTTTCTTTTCAATAGTTTCAAACATTCGAAATGTTTCAGGGTTTACAGTAGGCATCTTGGTAGGAAGTTCAACCTTTTTTTCTTCTTCTAATATTGGTTCATCTGTAGTGTTTCGTTTGTCTTCTGTTTTCCCGTCAAGCATTTCGACCTGAGCGTAAGCTATATCGGACGGCTGAAGATCGAAGGCTTTCCCAATAAGAAAAACAATGGCTGTTGCTATAAAAATGAAAAAGATTTTGTTTTTCATATTGAATTCATTTTTCTTCCCCATAAATTTGAGGCATTTTCATCTTGAATAGCAATGTCCTTTTTTTCTCTGAGTTTTTTTTCTTTCAACATATTGCGTTCCTTCAATACTTCTAGAGTTTTCCTTTTGCGCATTGATTCGACCACTTCTTTGCGTTTCGATTCAAGCTTGAGGGTGATTTCCGAAATGATTTTATCCTGTCTGGTTTTATGAGCTTGAGTTCCATGAAAAAAGTTATCATAAAGAATCATTGTGTTGACATCAAGGTCTTGTCGTTTTTTCTGGTTTAACTCATCCTTTTTATTATTGGTAAGTTCACGCATAAAGTGTTGACTGTCCTTCTGCTTTTGGATCATGGCATTGATCAGACCCATATCTCTTTGCAGTAGATCTTCTTTGTTTTTGTTTAGTCTGAGAATAGTTTCAAATCGAAAACTCAATTTTAGGCCTCCATAATTCTTTTTAACTCATCCAGGCTCGCCCGCCAATCATAATTCTCAAACATCCCTTGCCTAAGATAAGGAATCATTTGATCATATTTTTGGATAGCCATGTCTATTTTAGGATTACTGCCTTTAGTGTATGCGCCAATATTGATTAGGTCTTCTGCCGATTTATAGGTAGCTAGAAAGTCCTTAAATTTCATGGAAAATTCTTGATGCTCTTTTGTCACCACATCAATCATCAAACGGCTTACACTATTGAGTATGTCTATAGCGGGATAGTGATTGTGTGCTGCTAATTCTCTAGTCAGAACAATATGCCCATCTAGTATAGCGCGAACCGCATCGGAAATTGGCTCACTCAAATCATCCCCTTCGACTAGAACAGTATAGAGTCCGGTAATAGATCCTTCGCTTGATGAAGTTCCGGCTCGTTCCAAGAGTTTTGGTAGCATAGAAAAAACAGAAGGTGTAAAACCGCGGGTGGTTGGCGGTTCCCCTACTGAAAGGCCAATTTCTCTTTGGGCCAGAGCGAAGCGAGTAACAGAATCCATCATCAACATCACATCCTGGCCTTGATCCCTGAAATATTCTGCAATGGTAGTTGCAATGAATGCTCCGCGCAACCTTACTAGTGGTGGCTGGTCCGAAGCTGCAGCAATTATAATGGAACGTTCCAGTCCTTTTTCGCCAAGGTTCTCATCAATGAACTCCTTTACTTCTCTTCCTCTTTCTCCAATCAATGCGATTACATTTATGTCAGCACTAGTATTTCGAGCGATCATTCCCATTAAAACAGATTTTCCTACGCCAGTTCCTGCTAGAATTCCTACTCTCTGGCCTTTGGCAAAAGAAAGTAGACCGTTTATAGATTTTATTCCTACATCCAGAGGCTCCTTCAGTCTTTTTCTTTCCAGTGGATTGATCGGCGAACCCATCAAGGGGTATTCTGTGGTGGCAGGTATTGGACCTTTGCCATCAATAGGCAGTCCATTGCCATCAATGATTCTGCCAATAAGAGCATCACCTACTTTAAAAGTAGGGTATTCCTCTACCGCTTCGATAACGCTACCGGGTTCGATGCCAATTATATCTCCTAGTGGCATAAGTAAAGTTTTTTTATCTCGAAATCCTACAACCTGGGCCTGAATAGGCCGTCGGTTACTAGGATAAATGGTACAGATACTTCCAACCGAAACAGCTGGGCCGTCTCCTTCGAGAACTAGACCAATAATGCAATTGACTCGCCCGGTTTTTTTAACGAAATCTACTTTCTCTATGAATGTAGTGTATTTTTTTAAATCAATAGTTGATTTCATTTTTTTTAAACCTGGCTTTCTTTAGAGTCTGTGTCGTTGCTATCTGATTCATCTTCCGGTGATTGCTGAACATCCTGGATCTGCGTTTCTTCAAGTGTGGGTTCTTCAATAACCGAAGCCTCGGAGGCTGAAACCAAATTTTCCGGTTGGGCCGGGGCAAGGTTAAGAATCTGATCAATCTGCTCTTCCAGTTTTTCTATTCGCGCATCTATCACACCAAAATTAGTTTCGACAATACAACCGCCACGTGCGATTCTCGAATGTTCGACAAAGGTGATATTTTTTATTTCACTGAACATATCGTGTAATTCAGGTCGAAAGTTTTCAGCATATTCCTTGTCGGTGGGATGGATTTTTATAACCATGGACTCACGATCTAAAACAGACTGAACCGCCAGCCGAATCATACCCTGAACGGCATCCTCGCGTATAGAAAATTCAAAGTGAATGACTTTCTTGGTAAGGTTGATGACCATTTCAATCATTTCCCTTTCAACCTTGTCATACATTTCCTTTCGAAATATTGATAATTCTTGAACCAATTGCTGGGTGGTTTCTAAAACAGGGCTGAATTCTTCTTTGGCGTCTTCTTTTCCTTGGTTAAGGCCTACTTCGTATCCTGTATCGTATCCCTGTTTTCTTGAGTTTTCTTTGAGCTCACCGACCTGTTTTTTAGCCTTGTCCATAGCATCTTTAAGCAGTTGAGCATTTTCGGAATCGTATGCAAAACCCCGGCGAATGGACGAGTTTTGGATCTCCAATTCATTGAATTGAAAGGAACGCTCTTTTGAAACTGCAACGGTTTTCTTTGCTTTTGTTGGCTGCAGGTCACTGGCTATAAACTGTTCGCGTAGATCAGACAAGGGCTTCTCCTCTATCCATCGCAATAGCTCCAGAATCTTCAAGATGTTTGCAGATGGAAATAATTTTATTTTGTGCTTTTTCTACCGTACTTATTTTAGTTGGGCCAAGTAATTCCAGTTCCTCCTGCAACATACTTGCCGCACGATCAGACATATTAGTAAATATTTTTATTTTTAACTCCTCAGATGCAGTCTTAAGGGCAACTACAAGATCTTCACTGCTAACATCTTTTAAAACAAGTCGGATGCCTTCATCCTCAACTCTCTCTAGGTCCTCAAATGTAAATCTCAGCTTGCGAATTTCATTTGCCATATTGGAATCGATCTCTTCCATGGAAGAGAGGATCGTAGATTCCGTTGCTCTATCCATAGCCCCCATCAATCTGGCTGCAACTGTTTTTCCGCCCAATTTATTTCCAGAAATGTTTCCAGAATATTGAAACTCCGCTTGGAGCGCATCATCCAGTTCTTTTAGCACCTTTGGAGAGACTTTTTCCAGAGTAGCCAATCGGTGGACAATTTCCATGCGTTTATTCCCAGGTATTTTATTTACAGCTTGGCTGGCCACGTCCGGTTCCAGATGCGCTAATATGATAGCCGCCGTTTGTGGATGCTCATTTTTAATGAAATTGCCGATAACCTCAGGTTCAAGAAGGCGAATCTTTTCCAGTCCACCACTTATTTCCTTACCCGGCAAAGTTATATTGTCTAATATTTCTGTTACCTTGTCAGGTTCCAATGCCTTATGCCAGGCAGACTTAAGGAAATCCGTTCCAGACTTTTCCAGCCCAGCTGTCCCCGATTCCAATAGGTTATAAAAATCTTTATTGACCGAGTCCATTACCTTAGGGTCAATATTGCCTAGGGATGACATGTGATTACTGATGGTTTGAATTTCCTGCTCATCCATATTTGCTAGAACCTGAGCGGCTTTTTCTTCTCCAACATTCATCAATAGTATAGCGGCTTTTTCTGCACCTAAATATTTTCTACTCATAATTCTCCAAGCCTCAATTGTTATTCAGTAGTAGCGACTTTTTCTCGCATCCATTTTCGGATTACACCCGCTGTGTATTTTGGATCCTGGCCAACAAACTCATTTACTGATTTTCTTATTTTATCTGCCTGGTTTTCCATTTCAGTGAGCCTTTTTGTCTCTTCATCGACTGGGTTATTGTCAACTCCTCCCAACTGTTCGGTTTGGGGGATGACTTCAACGGTTGTCGTCATCCAGGTAATTATTGGACGAATGACTCGGGTAAAGAACATGATGAGGAAAATTAATCCCAAAACTAGTTTGCCGACTTCCATTGCTAGATCAATCTGCTCTGCGCTTTCGATTTCCGCTTTTTCTTTGTCCAACTGAGAATGATCGAATTGAATATTCTCAACCTGCACAACATCGCCGCGCTCTGCATCGAAGCCCACAGCAGATTGAACCATTTGCAGATACTTTGCCATCTCTTCCGGAGTACGAGGTTGATACTCAGCTGGATCGCCTGCCATTGTTCCATCAATCATCACGGCCACACTTAGTTTGGTAATTTCTCCGACAGGTTTAGAAATTCTTCGAACTTCTTTATTGATTTCGTAATTAAAAACCGCATTAGATTTATTTCTCTGCGCCGCTTGGCCGGCCCCACTTCCTGAGTCCTCTCCAGATGGGACGAGAGCTTGCACTCCAGGAATACCTCCAGGAGGAATAGAACCAACAGAGCTTTCCGAGATCTGATTTTCACTTCGTACCACCTGTGAATCTGGATCAAAAATTTCTTCTGTCCGTTCCACCTGCTCAAAATCCAGATCGGTGGATATCTTGGCGATTACTTTTCCCGATCCTAAAGCATCTTCCAGCATTTTTATAATCTTTGCCTGCAATTCTTTTTGCACACGTAGTTTATGTTTGAAATTGGAAGTAGACATCATAGCCCCTTCGGAGGGCTCTTTTCCGCCCGACAAAAGGTTTCCATTCACATCTACGATGACGACATTGGACGCTTCGATGCTACCCACACTGGCGGAAACCAAATGCACAATCCCCTGAATCTGTCCTTCTGAAAGCGACTTACCAGATTTAAGTTTCAAAGTGATAGAGGCTTTACCTTTTGGTTTTTGTTTTCGGAAAAGATTGTCCTTGGGAATCACCAGATGGACTCGAACCTGAGCAACTGCATCCAGAGTTTTAATTGTTCGTGTCAACTCACCTTGAAGAGCGCGTTGAAAGTTTATTTTTTGAATAAAATCTGTCATTCCCAGAGGAGTATCCTCAAACATTTCCAGCCCAACATCAGAGCCTTCAGGCAATCCTTCACCAGCAAGTTGCAAACGGGTTTCGTGAATCATGTCGGAAGCGACACGAATAGTACGTCCACCATTTGATACCTCATAAGGGATTTTTTGGTTTTTCAGTTTTTCTACAATTGCTCCTGCATCTTCCTGTGAAAGGTTCGCATATAAAAGCTGATAGTCGGGGGCCTTCAGCCATAAAGACATCACAAGTAGCGATGCAAGAGCCAAAGCCACCAAAGAAAGTGCGGCAACCTTTTTACCTTGCGAAAGTTGGTTAAATCGTTCGCCGAGTTGTCCTAGAAAATCCTGAAAGTTATCCATGAGAATTTAGTTTTTATGGTTTATATTATTTTTTATTATCGACCTAGATCAATGGCTCTTGTTGCCATCGCCTTGGACGCGTTGATTGCTGTCACATTTGCTTCAAATGATCTTTGCGTGGTTACCATATTCACCATTTCCTTCATTGGGTCTACATTTGGCATGGCCACATAACCCAGGTCATTTGCATCCGGGTGTTTTGGGTTATAAACCAGACGTGGTTCTGTCTGGTCTTCTACGACTTCCGTAATTTGTGGTTTTGTGAGTCGATCCCCCAGTTGGTTTTTAAAAATACTGCCGAATTCACTTTCCATAGGAACCGCAGTCACCAATATATCTTTCCTGCGGTAAGGGCCACCTTCTGGAGTTCGGGTTGTTTCGAGATTGGCAAGGTTACTGGAAATTGCTTCCATGCGTTTTCTTTGCACATTTAATCCCGATGAACTGATTTTCATGTTGGTGAGAAAATCCATGATCCTGCCCTTCCTTGAAAAGTTAAACTTCAATTATTAATAAAACCCACAATTTGAGGGGGTTCGGTATTAAGTTAGCAAGTTCCATACCATTACTGAAATATCTTGGCTGGCAGGGAGAGTTCAAAGAAACTCTTTTACTTATATAGGCTTATGGTGATGGTAGGGGAAGATGAGAGTTGCGAGAAATTAAGCATAGGGAGGAAATCCCGTCATATTTTTGGCTTTCAGGGGAGGTTATGGCCTCATTTTTTATAAGGAATCGGCACTGTTGTATTCGTTGAGTTTATTGCGGAGTGTGCGAATGCTGATGCCCAGGGAATCGGCGGCTTTTGTTTTGTTACCGCTGACTTCTTCCAGAGTCTGCATGATGAGTTCTTTTTCCATTTCATAGATGGTTCCTGACATACGCGGAGCCTCTTTTTCGTTTCGGTGCAGTTCCTTATCGAAGAACAAATGGGATGGCAGCATTGTATCGCCTTGGCACATCAGACATGACCGTTCTACAATATTTCCTAACTCGCGGATGTTGCCCGGCCAGCGATATTTTTTGAGCAGAGTCAGGGTTGCGGAATCTACTTTTATGGATGATTTGCCATTCTCTTGGCAAAACTGGTTGATAAAGTTTTCGACGAGAACGGGGATGTCATCGATCCTCTCTCGTAATGGAATGAGATTGATCGGTACCACGTTCAACCTATAATAAAGGTCTTCACGAAATTCTTGATCTTGAATACGTTTTCGTATGTCGCGGTTGCTGGTAGCGATCACTCGCACATCTACGGGAATAGGTGCCCGGCCGCCAATTTTATCGACTTCATGCTCTTGCAAAACCCTCAGCAGCTTGGCCTGCAATGGAGGAGACATTTCCGTAACTTCATCGAGAAGTAATGAGCTGTTATTGGCGAGCTCAAATTTCCCTTCTTTATTTTCTGTGGCTCCCGTAAACGATCCTTTTTCATGACCAAATAATTCTGATTCGAGTAAGCCCTCAGGCAAGGCGGCACAGTTGACCGCCATAAAAGGTTTTTCGGAGCGTGGACTGCACTGGTGTATATAACGCGCGAATAATTCTTTTCCGGTTCCTGTTTCTCCCATAATGAGAACAGTGGACTTGCTGTAAGAAACATTTTCGGCAAATTGCAGAAGTTTTTTCATCTCTTCATTCTGCGTTACAATTCTTTTCATGTCCCCTAATGATTCCATCTGTGTGGTTGGCCGAAGGACAGGGGGGACATAACTTCCAGGGTCGAGAAACGCACGCTTGACTGTTGATACCAGTACGTCGGCCGAAAACCCGGAACCTTTTATTAAATAATCAAACGCGCCTTCTTTCATGGCCTCAACAGCATTGTCTATGGTCCCATATGCCGTCATCATCACCACCTGAGTTTTCGGTGACCTTTCTTTAACCGCACGTAACAATTCTAGTCCGTTCACTTTTGGCATACGAACATCGGTGAGAATCAGATCGAAATCATCATCTTCCATTTTTTCTAACGCCTGTTTTCCATCTTCTGCGCAGATGAGCTGGAATTTTTCTCTTTTCAGTGTGGTCTCCAGAGCCACGCGCATTTCGGATTCGTCATCGACGATCAGAATTTTTTTTGATTCATTATTTTTCATCGAAATCCTCATCCCAACTTGGAATTTTAACTGTGAACGAAGTTCCCCTTCCCTCCTCACTGACCGCGTCTATTGTACCCTGATGCGCCTTGATGATATTGTGGGAAATGGCTAGCCCGAGTCCTGTTCCCTTATCTTTTGTGGTGAAGAATGGATTAAATATTTTTGCAAGGTTGTCGGCCGACATACCGACACCATTATCGGTTACGGTAACAGAAATGTACTGTCGTGCCGTTGCACTATTTTCTGCTTTGGGATTGGGGACAGAGGATTTTTGCGTGATGAGGTTCAATTCACCGCCTTCGGGCATTGCCTGAATCGCGTTATTGATTAGATTCGGAAACACCTGACGCAATAATTCGCGGTCGCCATTTGCCAATAGAGTTCCGGGGCCTGATTTGCGAATCACATTGATATTTTCTGGAACAAGAACGTTATTGATTCCCTCCAGGCATTCGGTGAGCAGCAGATTGATGTCGCATTGTTGTCGAGATGGTTGCGCGGATTTCGCAAACAAAAGCAGGGTCGATATAATGCGATCCATATTCTGTACTCCTGCCCGGATATGTTGTACCAGATCTTCCTTCTCGCTATCTCCTTGAAGATCTTTTTTGAGCAGGGAAGCAAACAACTCAATGCTGGCTAAAGGATTTCTGATTTCATGGGCGATGCCTGCAGCCATTTCTC
>ERZ1047985.3120-NODE-3120-length-9914-cov-4.007709_pt1 | contig 9914 bp, 8 predicted proteins | sample MGYA00383097_ERZ1047985 | MGnify/ENA primary metagenome ERZ1047985 (study PRJEB29581, sample SAMEA5548367) | metagenome | biome: marine; feature: coastal; material: water | depth 50 m | study: Short-term variability in the microbial, nano- and picoplankton dynamics...
TAATTACATAGTACCTCTGCAAATAGGTGCGAGAGATATGGCATTCCCCCGTCTCAATGCACTTTCATTCTGGACCTTGGTTCTCGGTGGGTTAACCGCTGCTTCAGGTTTCTTCTTTGATGGCGCTGCTGACGCAGGTTGGACATTTTATTCTCCATTAACTAGCATCGAATATAGTCCAGGGTCCGGCATATCTCTCGCTGGTGCAGGCTTAGTATTACTAATCATATCAGTTACGGTTTCGACCATCAATTTCTTAGTTACGATAGGAAATCATCGCATTTCAAGTATGAGAATGTGGGATATGCCAATGTACACATGGAATATGTTGTTTACCGTTATACTGATGTTAGCGGTCTTCCCTGCATTATTATCTGCAGTACTGATGCTTGTCGGAGATAGAGTATTTTCTACTATGTTCTTCGACCCTAGTATAGATGGAACAACATGGTGGCTGCATATCTTTTGGTTTTTCGGACACCCTGAAGTATATGTCGTTCTGTTACCTGGGCTTGGGATGGCAATGGAAGTAGTTCCTACATTTGTCAGGAGGCATTTATATGGTCGTAACACGATTCTTTATGCCCTTATGGTCGCTTCATTACTCAGCGTACTTGTTTGGGCGCATCATATGTTTATTACAGGAATTGATCCTACATTCAGAAAAATAGAGTCAATAGGTACAGAACTTATATCAGTGCCTTTCGCATTAATTTATTTGAGTTTAATTGCAACATTCTACAAATCAAAGCCAGACTTTACGAAGCTTCCACTTGTTTTTGTCATGGGTGCGATAGGGATTTTCCTAGTTGGAGGCATTACAGGAGTATATCTCTCCAGTGTAGCAATGGATATCCAACTTCGTGGAACCTACTTTTTAGTCGCACATTTCCATTATACTTTAGGATCAGTTGCTGTAATGACTTTGGGCGGTATTTACTATTGGTATCCTAAAATATTCGGCCGGCTATTGGATGAAAAATTAGGCTGGTGGCATTTTTGGTTTACTTTTGTAGGGATTAACTTGACATTCATTCCATTATTCGGCCTTTGGGATATGCCAAGAAGGATTTATGTGTATCAAGAATCGGCTGGTTGGGCCGATCAACAATTACTAGCTACGCTTGGCTCATTGATAGTATTTTTAGGTCAGATGATATTCTTCTGGAACTTTGTTCGAAGTATGAAAAATGGCGAGAAAGCAGGAAATAACCCTTGGAATGGGCATACTTTTGAGTGGCTCACTACATCTCCGCCCCCTCGCAGCAATTGGACAGAACTGCCTATCGTGGCTCCTGCTAAATCTTCCAAATCAGATATTAAAACCGAACATGTTCGGGAAGAGTAATATTGGTTACATCTTCTCTGCTAGTTTTGGAGGACCGTTTGAGAACGATATTCGCAGTTGGGTTTTAATGTCATCATTATTATTTTCTCAAATCCTCCGCCTACATTAATTCGCATAAGTATGTTAATTGGAGATTGTAATAATGGATTATAGAAATACTGAGATGCAACATTTACTAATATCGATAAGATTGCCAAATGGGCACTGGGCGGGCGATATTACTAGAGAACGCCATGATGTTACAATTCGCGTGGACGAACACATGCCTTTACCTGGTGGAAAAGGATTGAGTACAGTTGTTGCATCAAGTCAATCTTCAGTTTCTAATATAGATGAGTTTCTCGAATATCTGAATGTTCATTCTAGCATCGATGAAGTCAATGTTACCGATAAAAAAGAAAATAGTGTTGAAATGACACTAAAAATAGCTCGAAGAGGTGGAGGGTTTCTGAAACCTCTAATGAAAGCCGAGGTTATTCCCCAAACTCCATTTATGGTAAGGGATGGTTGGGTAGAATGGGAATTTATCACAGATCATAATCGTGTAAAAGATCTTGTCAACTCATTGAAAAATTCAGACATGCCTCATCGAGTACACTCCCTGTTCAAAGAAAATGAGTCTCGACTATTGACAATTCGTCAACGTGAAATCTTTGATTTGGCTGTTTCAAAAGGATATTATGAGACTCCTAGGCGAATCACTCTTACTGATTTAGCAAAGGTAGCAGGTATTTCCAAATCAACTATATGTGAAATAATACATTTAATTGAAAGGCATATTATCGAAGAGTTTGCAGATTCGGTAAGGCGCCAATCGCCTAAAAATTAATATTTGATGTTGTGAAAGTATGGTAAAAGAAAGTAAAGTTGATGACTACCTTCCTAGCTTTGAAGTTTGGATTAAAGATTTCCAAGATTGGCAACGGAGAATTGGATTTGACCCTTCTTGGCTTGGAGATTACAAATTTGATATAAAATTTGATTGGGATTCTGCAGGGGAATTAATCGAATATGGAGATTTTAAAGGTATGTCTAAATGGAAACGCAGGGCACAAATTCCTCAGCAGAATATCCGAGATGCGATCATTAGTATGATTACTGTTCAAGGAGATACAGAATTCGCTAGTGTTGAGCAACAAAGCCATTTATTAAAATCGGCACCAACAGAATATGATCGTAAATCCGCACTTCGGGTGATGTGTGAAGAACAGAGGCATGGGTGGCAAATGGCGTACATTTTATGTACCTATTTTGACACACAGGGAGTCCGAGAAGCCTCCAAACTCTTGGAAAGAAATGCGAGCGAAGGTACACGTATTTTGGGTACATTTAATGCTCCAATTGAACATTGGCTAGACTTCTTTTGTTATACTAATTTCATTGATAGAGATGGTAAATATCAACTAAATATGTTGAGTACATCTTCATTCCAACCCTTAGCCGCATCCATGGGACCTATGTTGAAAGAAGAATCCTTTCATTTAGGAACCGGAGGTAACGGATTACGCCGAATTGTAAAACAAGGAATAATTCCATGCCGTATTTTACAGAAATATATCAATAAATGGGTCAGTACTGCATTAGACCTTTTTGGTACGGACGATTCTTCTAGTGCACATTGGGCTTATGTCTATGGAATCAAGGGTCGTTTTGATGAGCGCAATTCCAAGGGAGAAGTAGACAGAAACCATCTCAATGAATATAGTAGAAATTTATACTTTGAAGAGATAAAAAATCAAATGAAAAGCATTTCAAAATTTAGGGCAGCAGATCAAGATGAAATAATAATTCCTTCAAACAAATTTAATCGAAAAATAGGAAAATATGCAGGTAAGAGATTTACTACAGAAGGGAAGGCCTTTGAAGGAGACTCTAAAGAGTGGAAAGAATATATCAATTCAACCATCCCCACTTTAGAAGATGAAGATAAACTAGTGAATGTATACATGCAGCAAGAATGGATACAATATCGGGATTGATTCTTTCAAATCCTTCCATGTTCGGGAGTCAGTTATTGTTCTAATCCTCTCAGCATCGAATCAGGGGAATAACCTAAATGTTGAATATAAATAAAAGAAAGAGAATGAAAGCTTTAGCTATGACTTTGTTATTGATTGGTACAACTGCTTTGAGTGGGTGTGCCGGAAATGACATATTTTGTGGTGCAGGAACCACTCTTGACACCGCAACCAACCAGTGTGTAATATACGAAGAGGCATCTGAGGTATCTTTCACATTAGTTGGAAAGAACATGAAGTATATTGGTTCGGGTGGAGAAATTGACGGTATTGATAATCCTGATTTAAATGTAGATTTAAATGATAAAGTTAGTATAACTCTAATTATGGGTGAAGCGAATCTTCACGATATTACTGTAGAATTCTATGATGTTTCAACTGAACAATTAGTAACAGAAAATTCAGTTGATACATTATCATTTATTGCTACAGATGAAGGCACATTTTTCTATTATTGCAGCATATCAGGTCACCGAGTAGGCGGCATGGAAGGTAAAATCATCGTCGGGTCAGGGATTGGTAATGGTGTTGGACCTACAGAGCAAATTGGGACAGCCCTAGAAGTCGATACAGACAATATCGCCCGTGATCCGCTAGATGTCCCAGAACCCACAGGAAGAGATGAAGCAGCAGATGTACACATATACATGGAAGCGGTTGAACTAGTAGCTGAAATCCAAGATGGAACCACATTCACTTACTGGACTTACAACGGAACAGTTCCCGGCCCGATGTTTCGAGCAAGAGTTGGAGATACTGTTTTTGTTCATTTTACTAATTTAGAAGATAATATGATGCATCACAATGTTGACTTTCACTCAGTAACCGGGCAAGGTGGAGGAGCCGCAGCTACAGAAGCAGCACCAGGCACGACATCTGTATTTTCATTCCAAGCAATGCATCCTGGATTGTTTGTGTACCATTGTGCCACCCCAGATATCCCTACACATATCAGTAAGGGAATGTATGGAATGATCTTAATCGAACCCGAAGTAGCTCTTCCAGAGGTTGATGTAGAACTTTATTTGATGCAAGGAGATATCTACACTAAATGGAGGCCCGGAACCGAAGGACACCAAGAATTTGATGATAATGCTTTATTTGAAGAAAGGCCGACTTATGTGGTATTTAACGGTAAATTTGCAACATTTACAGGAGAAAATACAATAAATGCTGAAGTTGGAGATACAATGAGAATATACTTTGGAGTAGGTGGCCCCAATACAATTTCATCATTCCATCTGATAGGTGAAATTTTTGATAATGTATACAATTTAGGAGATTTAGTGACTCCTCCAATGAAAAGTGTTCAGACAGTTTCGGTGAATCCAGGTGGAGCCGTAGTAGTCGATGTGACGTTTGATGTACCTGCGAATTACGTACTAGTTGATCATGCTTTGACTAGGGCATTCCATAAGGGTGCAGTTGGAATTATCAGTGTCACAGGATCTAATAATGAGACTGTCATTAATGATGACTTATGAATAGAATAAGAAGTATGAAAGTGGGTGCTCTCCTATTAATTGGAATTTTATTTATTCCATTATTAGGGGGGTGCCTCTCATACCCCGCCCTTCAGTCATGTGAGGAGAAAGAAATTCTTTTTGAAGAAGAATGTGTGATCGGTCAATGGACTATTATTGAGATGGACTTTCAATCGAACGATACTTTCGAAGTATCACAAGGAGAATATATTCGACTGAGCTTTAATTCATCATCATTCGGTCATTATATACCAGATACTTTTGATCTTGAAGGGTATAACATATCAAAGAAATTATCTAATAATCGAGTTAATAATATTGACTTTTTAGCTAGCATCACAGGTAATTTTTCATACTCAAGCCAAGGATCATGTATAGTTAACATACCCGGCGTAGGCGGAGTTTCGGTTGATTGCTCAATATATTGTGGAGAAACAGGTAATTCCAGAAATGGTATTTTATTTGTATCAAGAATTGATAATTAGCCGAACATATTCGTAAAAGTAATCTTGTTCTATTTGGCTAGTGGAAATAACATGAGAACTCAGAAAATTAGTTTAGCTGAAACAAGAGTATGCGATATTGTCACAGAATTACCGGTTAGGGGAATAGTTCTTTCAAAATTTGGTATTGATTTCTGTTGTGGAGGAAGAGAAACTCTTTCCAAAACATGTGAAGAAAAAGATATTCAAATCGATAAAGTCATTTCTGAAATTAGGCATGTTGATTTAATGAATAGTAAGTCAGTCCGGGGAGAATTTGATAAAATGAGTGCCACAGAATTATGCGATCACATTGAAAACACGCACCATGTCTTCCTTAAGCAAAATTTAGCAATAATAAATCAGCATGCCGATAAGGTTGCTAGGGTCCACGGGGAAAGAGAGCCTCATTTGAAAGAGGTCGCATTGGTGTTTCAACAGCTCCGGAACGAATTAGAACCTCATATGTTGAAAGAAGAGCAAATATTATTTCCATTGATAAGGCAACTTGATGCTTCAAAAACATATTCTAATAGCCATTGCGGAAGTGTTCGAAATCCAATACGTGCAATGTTTATCGAACATTATACTGCTGGCCAAGCTTTAGCTAAATTAAGAGAATTAACAAATTCTTTTACTCCTCCTGCACATGCTTGTAATACATACAGGGCTCTTTTTGGAGAATTAGCACTATTTGAAAAGGATACTTTTGCCCATATACATAAAGAGAATCATGTATTATTTACAAAGGCACAAGAAATTGAAAGAGACTTACTCGAGATTAAGTATGACGAACAGTAGATTTTCATAGTATTTTTGTCATTTTTGCATAATAATAGTTTTATTGATTTTTTCTAGAGTAATTTCTTCAAACTCACCTTGGTTGATATTAAAATCATCTAGGTTCATATTTCCTATAGCCAATCTATGTATAGAGACTACATAGTTTCCCATCGAGTCAAACATACGTCTAATTTGTCTTTTCTTCCCTTCATCAATAATCAAAATTGCTTGATTGCTATCTTGTAGAATTATTTTTGCAGGCCTTGAAGTATATTTTTCAGTAAAGTTTTCCTCTATAATTTTGATATCTACACCCTTTCTGATTGCAGAAACTTCTTCTTCAACAATATCCAATTCCGTATCAACAAGATATTTTTTTGGTACGTGATTATTAGGGTTGGTAATTCGATCTACTAACTTTCCATCAGTTGTTACTAATAGAAGCCCGGTTGTATCTTCATCAAGTCTTCCTACCGTTACCAATGATTGGTATACACTCTTTGAAAGATTATTTTTAAAAATTTCAAAGATAGATTTCTTTCCTAATATTTTTTCTTGGCTACTTAATCTTGAACAAATATACCCAGTTGGTTTGTTTACTATAAAATAATAATTTTTTGTGGGTAATTCGAGGATCTTACCTCTATAAGTTACAGATTTCTTATTTGTATTAAACTCAAATTTCATATCTTTCATTATTGATCCATTAACTTCAATTTCACCAGACCAAATAGCTTTCTTTACATCGTTTTTTGATTCGAAAATCCCACATTTAGAGAGAAATTGATGAAGTCTTATTTTCATAAATCATTCCATTTCAAATTCGACTAAATCTCCGACAGAATCATACAAACTTGGGCCACTGCCAAGGTAGTAAACGCCCCCTGTTCTTGTTCGAGAATCCTCTGGTTGTGAATTATTTCCACTTGCACAGGTTCCAGTACAACCATCTGCAAACGCGACATAAACCCGGCCATCTCTATCGATATGTAAATCGTTGAAGTCAAGTAAATTCCTATTAGATCCACCTATATCTCTACAGTCCCCGCTGTTAAGACAAATACTTCCAATTTGTACAGGGTCATCAGAAACTCTTACCGTATGAAATATTGGATTTTCGTCTAATGCATTTAAGCTGTAAGTAATATACAAATGATAGTGTACGTTATTATTGGCAAAGTGAGGATTCCCCGTCCAATTAACTTCATCAATATCTAATGCGCCTAATTCACTCACATTTTCACTTCCTAGGTATGTTATTGCGATCCGCCCAGGGTCACCTGCATCAATTTGAGGAAAAGTCGTTGAAATTACTTCTATTGGACTTATTCTAATGCTGTCTTTTTCCCAAGATTCTCCAGAATCAGTACTTCTCGACATATATACTCCAAAATCAGCCCCAGACCATATATGATATGCATTAGAATCTGTATCGGTTGCAACTTCACTATTTTTTCGAGGGTTAGGCGTACTGACATCTTCACCCATTGTTCGAGTCTCCCAAGAGTAACCATTATCTTTTGAGAAAATTACTGCGGGAGTCTCAACCCTTGGTGTAACGTAAACAGTTCCATCCGGAGCGGTTGTAATCGCTCCATGCAAGCCTCCATCGTCAGTAGCTAGTCCAAATATCTGACCCCCCAATTCGAAAGTAGCCCCTCCATCAAAACTAGTGAAACAGAAAATTCCCAATCCTTTATTGTAACAAAAATATACCGCCTCCTCATAAATTGGAGATAATGAGCCAGGAATCCCATATCCGTCGCTGACCCAAGGCCCCGTTGCGAGTTTAATATGGTCATTCAAAGGAGTAGTGCCTGAATCATGAGGATTACCCAACCAACTTTCTCCATCATCATCAGACCAGCCAATCCAAGTAGATTCTAATCCCATCATATGAATATTAAATACACGATCAGTCACAGGGTCTACCCAGCCGTAAGGGTCACTGGTGAATGGCGCTTGAGTGAAATCACGCGAATTTTCCCAAGAGGCCCCATGATCACATGAGCGCATTGGTTTTTCCATTGCAATAAAGAATATACATCCACTCGAAGTTATTCCAATACTTGGCTCTGGGCCATCCTCACCTACATTACTAAAAACAAAATTTAGAGGTAAAGGAGGGACATCGATTGATTGACCGTTTTCTCCGGTTACAAATACTCCATTATTTGAATCTAATTCTTCGCTAATAATTTTGTTTTCATCATCCGCCTGTAAGCACCCAGAAAGCATCACTGCGCACATCATTAGGCTAACAAGAGCAGCAGTGATACGAGTACTCATATCCCTCCCATTTCACTGAGTTATGTTATTCTTTCCTTTCTTCGTTCAAAATTAATATTTTGATTATATATTTACTTATTTGATATAATCCGGCGATTTATTCATAAAGTGTTTTTCACACGGTTAAGATATGAATCGTGTAACCGTTATACTTGCTAGCCTATTATTAATTTCAACACCGCTCGCAGGATGCCTTACAGAAGACACACTTGAAGACTTAATCGATGATGTATTAGGGTGTATGGATGAACAGGCTAAAAATTACGATGAAAACGCTACAACTGAGCTTGTTGGGAACTGCATATATGCTGCTTCTATGAATGTATTTATGGAAGCAATGACTCAAGAAATTAGTATTGAAAGTATGTTAGATGAGAATACAACTACTGCTGGTTATTCTATGTATATGAACGGCCCAGCGGGTGATGATTTTGGAGATACAGGTGATGAAATGATGACCATTGAAGAAGTGGTAATGGTTAATCTATCCGCCAATGCAGCTCATGTGCATTTGACTCTAGAACTTGAACCAATGATCTCAATCACTAATACGATGACACAAGTAGGAGAGGTCGTAAATGTTCATCATGAAATAAGTGGATTAATGGCCAGCCAAATGGCAGGAGAGAGCGTCGATGAAACATATCAAACCAGAGATGCATCACCTGATGTCATGGAATGGGTAATCCCGATGATGAGCGGCTCTTTCGGGTCCCTTATGTCAATGGAGGATGGAATGTCAGACGAGGAACCATCAATGCTTGAGGATTTAGAAAACGATGGTTTCGATATGGTAAATGCTACAATGGCTGTAACTTTTGACTCAGCATCAAATTCCCAAACTATGGATCTATCGACCACCAATGAAACAGGAGAGACAATTAATTTATCTGTTATGATAGACGCCAATTCTGACCTTATGTCTTATTCTGTCGAAACATCGAATGCGAGTGGAACATCAATTATATCTTACACACTTATGTGGGGTGATGCAGTTGTAATAACGGTCGATGAAACACTACCGAAGACAGCAATCCCAGTCCATTGGGATGGATTACCAGATTTCCATAACTATGATGAAGATGAAGGTGACGATGGCCATGACGATGACGACGATGGACCACCTTCTGCAGAAGAGGTTCTAGAATTGTTCGATACAAATATGGACAATTATCTTAGTTTCGAAGAATTCTGGGACTCATGGGCCGATGAAGGTGATGCAGAAAATAACGAAGAGTTACACGATATTTTCAATGAATCAGACTATGACATGAATGAATTACTAGATGTAAATTTTAGATATATCTGATTATGATAATCATGGCGACGAGATATCTCCTGAAATGGTGCTCGATATGATGGATTACAATGATGATGGAATGTTAAGTTGGGATGAATTTGACCAATTCATCATTTATGAAGATGGAGGATGGGGAGACGAAGATGAGCGTTCAGACAGTCAAGAACATTTCAATTATTCAGACTCTAATAGCGATGGATTACTTGATTA
>ERZ1047985.3138-NODE-3138-length-9868-cov-3.498828_pt1 | contig 9868 bp, 9 predicted proteins | sample MGYA00383097_ERZ1047985 | MGnify/ENA primary metagenome ERZ1047985 (study PRJEB29581, sample SAMEA5548367) | metagenome | biome: marine; feature: coastal; material: water | depth 50 m | study: Short-term variability in the microbial, nano- and picoplankton dynamics...
GGCAAGGAAGAAACTACCTAAAATGATAATGGTTATGCCACCCAAACCTTGTAGGTTAGGAATTTCATTCAGTAAAAAGAAGGCCAGTATCATCGAAATGATGACTTTGTATGCGTTCAGAGGTCCGAAGAGTGAGAGATCGGTTCTTGATAGGGATTTAACTAAATAGAGGGTGCCTGCCATATCGAGCAAGGCAGCTAGTAGGCAATTTAACCAAAATGTGTTGCTCAGTGTTGATATGGGGATGACAAATAATAAGGGAATACAGATGATAGCGAGCATGGCATATGACGCCATAACTATGAATAAGGGGTGATGCTGTTGACTTAATTGTTTTTGGTAGACATTAGCAAATGAGGCAAAGGCTACCCGACCAAGAATGACAAGTATTTCCACAATACGATTAGAGAAAAACTAACTAGAAGCGCTTTGGTTTCGACCAGAAGATTTTGCTTTATAGAGTGCTTGGTCTGCCATTTTAAATAATTCATCCGGATTTGATACATTAGAAGGAATCAGTGTAGCAAAACCAGCGCTAACGGTGATGGTGTTACTGATTTGTGAATAGCGGTGTGTGATGGAGAGCGACTCTATATTTTCTCGGCAAAGTTCAGAAAAAAGCTATCTTAGGCAGTTGGAGCGATAATGGCAAACTCTTCACCCCCATTGCGTGCAAGTATATCATTAGAGCGGCGTAGTGTGCTTTCTAGTCTTTTCGCAACCTTTTGAATACACTCATCTCCAGCAAGATGACCACAAATGTCATTAAACTGTTTGAGAAAATCGATATCGATAACGATCGGTGTCACAGGTGTTTGTTCACGAGGGCCACGCTTCCATTCTTTCATAATATAATTGTCAAAGTGACGACGGTTGGCGACACCGGTCATTTCATCTAATAACGCAATAAGCTCTAATGCATTATTAGCTTAAAATAGTTATAAAGTTCTGGTTATAATGTCCTTTTGAGTAATTTCAGATTGTTTATATAGTCGATAGATATAAATGATTGATGAAGTAAAAAAAGTTAAAGTTAAGATGAAGATGAAGATGATAAAGGGGTTACGACTTCGTTTTTCAAAAATATAGCTTATAGCAGGAGAGGCTTTTATAGCCCATTTGCTGCCACCTATAAGTCCGATCTCATGGTTTGCTGACATGCTTGGGTCAATGGCGAATTCTAGCTGTGTGTTGTGTAATGTTTCGGGTTGGCTCTGTAAGGTCGAATAAGGTTAGGTCGATATTGTGCTCTGCTGTTTTTTTTCAGGGCATTGTTGATGAGTTCACCAATTTGAAATACACCAGTGATATAGCCTTCTATGCTCCGTTTTTGTTGCCCAGTCTTAGTGTAGATAGAAATGACTGCAAGAAAACTTTTGTGGACACCTTTGTCCTGAACTAGCTGGATACTTGCCGTGATGGCTAACTTTCCTGTTTCTTTTGCTAAATTTAATGCGGCTAGACGTTTTTGATTAGAGGCTAAATTAAAGCCTAGGGCATTTTTATTTCCAGTGATAGGTTTGATATAAGAAACGGGAAAATAGTTCTCGCGTCTGGGGCAGGCACTAGCTGCTACTTTTATTTCGTTCAGTAATATGTGATTTTTGCCTGAAGTAAGAGAGTGTCGAATCATAATTGGTATTTGCCGCTGCGTTGATGTTTGGTACCCAGAAAAAAGCAACAATACTAGGATGTGAATTTAACAGTGTGTTTGCAAATTGTTTGAATTCATCTGGGTCAACATATTGTGAATGGTCATAGAAGTTTTTGAGCGACTTGATAGCATGGAGGTTTAAACTGACTTCCTGTTCAATCGCTAATCGTTCAGAAATAACGTCTTTTTCAAATTCAGTTTGAATGACTTGTGTTTCAACTGAGTAGATGAAGCGGCCAAGTAGAAGCGACATGATTAATCCAATCAATAACGCTATCAGTAGTCTCGGGATGGAACTAATTTTCACGGTCTTCCTTCATCGTCTAACCAAGTCAGCTTAAAGTAAGCTGGAATGTTGGTGATAAATGAGAAAGAAATTAGCAGATTGAAACTGTTGACTAGTAGAAATTTAATATTATTAAACGTTGTGAGAAGCACTAATTCATGGGTATTCAACTAAAATGTTGATTTCTTTGTCACCTTGCTCAATGTGATTGATAACTTCTAGCACAGCTTTTTCATTGCCTGGTTGAATTTCCTGCTCGAGGATACAGGGTGGATAATATCAACTTGTTTGAGCAACTGCAGATGCTCATCAGTCAAAATACCGGCATTTATTCAGAGTGCAGCCTTGTGTTCAAAGATGTCATTGACTGCTTCATTAAAGCCGTTTTCTATCACAATTAAATACAGTGCTTTTTCCATCTTTATTGCACAGCGATGTAGGCATTTTCTGAGATGTCAGACCAAGCGTCATTTTGTTGCCTGAAGGCTTGGTAAGCTTCGTAAACACGTTTAAACTTGGGATCTTTTTCAGCTTCTTCCAGCAATGTTTCATTGGTCAATGTTTTGAGTTTGTGTAACACATCGTCAGGGAAGCGATGAATTTGAACGCCTTTACGTTGCCGCAATTCAGCCAATGCTGATAAGTTCTTTTGTTCCATTTCTGACAACATGCGGACATTTTCTGCTTGGGCGGCATTGCTGACAATGGCTTGTAGATCTGCAGGTAATGAATCCCAAGCATGTTGGTTAACAGTTAACTCAAGTACTGTGCCTGGTTCATGCCAGCCGGGGTAGTAATAATGTTCCGCTGCACGGTAAAGGCCAAGGCGTTGGTCATGATAGGGACCAATCCATTCTGTTGCATCAATGGTTTTACGCTCTAGTGAGGTATATACTTCGCTGCCAGCTAATAAAATAGGGTTGCCTCCGGCTTTGGCGAAGACTTTACCGCCGAGGCCAGGTATGCGCATTTTGAGGCCTTTGATGTCGGCTAGTGAATTGATTTCCTTGTTAAACCATCCACCCATTTGAACACCGGTATTACCAAGCGGGAAAGGAATAACATGGAAAGGTTTATAGACTTCACGCCAAAGTTCTAGGCCACCACCATCATACAACCATGCATTCATACCGCGTGCTGTCAACCCAAAAGGAACAGTCGAGAAAAACTGGGCTTCGGGGACTTTTCCAGCCCAGTAGTAAGCGCTGCCGTGTCCCATTTCAACTGTACCTTGAGATACCGCATCGAAGGTTTGTAATGGTGGGATCAATTCACCGCCAGCGTAAACTCGGATGTTTAATCTACCATTACTCATCGCTTTGATATTATCCGCAAAGCGTTCAGCACCTTTTTGTAAAACAGGAAAACCTGGCGGCCAAGTCGTGACCATTTTCCAACGATAGGTTTTGCTAGACTCTGTTGCTGCAGTTGCCTCGTTATTATCCTGTTCGTTGCAGGCTGCAAGCATGCTTAAACTAAGGGTAATGAAAAGGGCTTTGAGCCAATTGAAATCAGTCATTGACGATCCTTATGATGATATTTTTTCTAATTTAGCATAGGCGAGTACCAGCCATTTGCTACCGGCATGTTTGAAGTTAACTTGGATTCTACTATTTTTGCCTGATCCTTCAGTATCGATGACTGTGCCTTGACCAAACTTTTGGTGATGCACTTGTTCACCGGGTAAGAATCCTGTTTCGTTTAAGGTCATGGTGTGTTTAGGCGCCGCATGACTATAGTTGTTGCCACTTGAGATGGTGTTGGCTCTGGCACGGATTTCTTCAACGCGATCAGCAGGAATTTCACTCAGGAAACGTGATGGCATGGGTGACATGTCCTGACCGTAAAGGAAACGCGATTCGGTATGCATCAAATAGAGCGTTTGTCTGGCACGGGTCATACCGACATAACAAAGGCGACGTTCTTCTGCTAGGCGGCTTGGGTCATCACTACTTTTTTGGCCGGGAAACAAGCCCTCTTCCATACCGACCATAAAAACAACGGGAAATTCTAGACCTTTAGCCGAATGCAGTGTCATCAGTTGGACACAATCTTCCCAAGCACCGCCTTGGTTTTCACCGGCTTCCAGGGCTGCGTGTGAGAGGAAGGCATCTAGTAGGGTCATGTCCTCAGCTTCTTCAGGTAGATTGAATTGTTTGGCGGCGCTAATCAATTCATCTAAGTTTTCGATTCGTCCTTGGCCTTTTTCTGTTTTATCTTTGGCATGATGAGCACGTAAACCTGTTTCTTCGATAACTAAACTGGTGAGTTCATAGAGGGGCAATTCGGATTCTGGTGTGAGTGAGTCAATCAGCGTTATGAAGCCATTTAATGCGTTACCAGCACGGGCTGCAAAAAAATGTGATTTAAGCAGGCCAGAGGTGGCTTGCCATAAAGTTTGGTTTTGTTCTCTAGCATATTGGCGAAGTTGTGTGAGGGTTGCAGCACCGATACCGCGTGTTGGCGTATTGACGATACGTTCGAAAGCAGCATCGTCATTACGGTTTGCAATGATGCGTAGATAGGACAGAACGTCTTTGATTTCTGCCCGTTCGAAGAAGCGCAAACCGCCATAAACGCGATAGGGCATATTCGCTTGCAATAGTGCTTCTTCAATAGCGCGTGATTGGGCATTAGAGCGATAGAGCACGGCGTTGTCAGCACGGCTTTTACCTTTATCAACCCCGCTTTTTATCTGTTCAACAAGATAACTTGCTTCATCGCGTTCGTTATAAGCATGGTAAACCTGAATGGGATCGCCATCGTCACCTTCTGTCCAGAGCTCTTTGCCAAGCCGTTCACTATTATTAGCGATAACAGCATTGGCGGCAGCTAGGATATGGCCTGTCGAACGGTAGTTTTGTTCAAGACTAATTGTGGCAGCGTCAGCATAGTCATGATGAAATTTTTGAATGTTTTCAATTTTTGCTCCGCGCCAACCGTAAATAGATTGGTCATCATCCCCGACAATAAATAAATGTCCTGTGTCGCCAGCCAGTAACCTTAACCAAGCATATTGGATGGTATTGGTATCTTGAAACTCATCAACCAGAATTTGACTAAAGCGCTGTTGGTAGTTGGCTAAAATGTCTGGCCGTTGTCGCCAAAGCTCATGACAACGCAATAGAATTTCGCCGAAATCAATGACACCTGCACGTTGGCAGGCGTCTTCATAGGCCTGATAAATGGCCAGCATTTTTTGTGAATAGGGATCGTTACCTGCCTGGATATGGCTAGCTCTTAAGCCTTCGTCTTTCTGGGCATTGATATACCACTGGGCTTGTTTAGCTGGCCATTGGGCTTCATCAAGTTCCATTGCACGGATTAAGCGTTTTAGCATCCGTTGTTGATCATCACTATCGAGGATTTGGAAGTTTTGGGGTAGGTTAGCCTCTTTCCAGTGGGCACGGAGTAAGCGATGGGCTAAGCCATGAAAGGTGCCGACCCACATACCGCCTATGGGATAGCCCAGCATATCTTCAATACGACCACGCATTTCTGCTGCAGCTTTATTGGTAAAGGTAACGGCAAGAATATTAGCGGGTGAGAGGGCTTCGGCTTGGATAAGCCAAGCAATACGATGGACGAGAACTCGAGTTTTGCCACTACCAGCACCAGCAAGGATACGGGCATGGCCTAAGGGCGCTGCGACAGCTTCACGTTGCGGTTTATTAAGATCGTCGAGTAGTTCAGAAACGTCCATTACTGGTCTATATTGATGAGTTTGTATAAAAGCACAGGGTTAATCGTATGATTAACCCTGTGCTTTGTTTTATGCGGTGTCGCAAATGGGCGCGTTCAAATCGTCATTTGCTGGTGGGCACTAAACCCAGCGTATTTGTTTTAGATATTGCTATCTAAAAAGGCCGCAAGTTGTGATTTGGTTAAAGCACCTACTTTCGTCGCCTCTACTTCACCGCCTCTAAACAACATTAAAGTCGGAATGCCACGAATACCGTAACGAGGCGGTGTTTCTGAGTTTTCATCAATGTTGAGTTTGCAGACAGTTAATTTGCCAGCGTATTCAGCACCGATTTCTTCAAGGATGGGGGCAATCATTTTACAAGGACCGCACCATTCAGCCCAGTAATCAACTAAGACAGGTAAGTCCGACTGTAGTACTAGGCTTTCAAAATCGCCATCAGTCACATTGGTGACATTTTCGCTCATGTTTTATCTCCAGTGGTATATAAGCTATCGGAGGGCTATACTCGTGCACTCCAATACAGATGACATTTTTTCCTATCACTAAAGGTAATGCAAGTATTTCTATGAGTGCACATTTAACAGAGCTGACTTTTAAGTCGTTGGCGTTGCATGAATCTCTCCAAAACGGTCTTGAAAGTGCGGGTTTTGAGTTTTGTACGCCGATTCAAGCACAGTCGTTACCCATATTGTTGGCAGGCCGTGATGTGGCTGGGCAAGCGCAGACTGGGACAGGCAAAACCATTGCTTTCTTATTAGCTGCTTTCCAGCGTTTATTAGAGGATGAACCGTTTGATAACTGGGATGGAAAGCAACCACGTGCCTTCATTTTAGCGCCAACCCGAGAGCTAGCAATTCAGATAGCGAATGATGCTCACCTGTTGAATAAAGATGCTGGTTTGCGCATTGTTGTTGCGCATGGTGGTAAGGATTATGAAAAACAAAAATCATCGATTGCTGCTGGTGTGGATATCTTAATTGGCACACCGGGTCGGTTATTGGATTATCAAAAACAGGGTGTATTCAACCTAAAACAAGTTCAAGTTGTAGTACTAGATGAAGCTGATCGGATGTTTGACTTAGGTTTTATCAAGGATGTGCGTTATTTCTTACGCAGGGTGCCTAAGCCAAGCCAACGCTTGGGTATGTTATTTTCGGCGACGATGAGCTACAAAGTCACTGAGTTGGCTTATGAGCATATGAATAATCCTCAAAAAGTGCAGATTGAGCCAGAAAAAGTATCTGGAGATAGGATTGAGGAGTCTGTTTATTATCCAGCCAATGATGAAAAAATCCCGTTATTATTAGCCTTGATTAAAAAGCTAGAGCCTCAGCGTAGTATTGTTTTTGTGAATACTAAGCATGCTGCGGATCGAGTGTGGGGTTATTTAGAAGGTAACGGCTATCAATCAGCCCTTCTGTCTGGTGATGTACCACAGAAGAAACGTGAACGTTTGTTAAAGCATTTCCAAGATGGCGAATTTCATTTTATGGTGGCAACTGATGTGGCTGCCCGTGGTTTACATATTGATGAAGTGAGCCATGTTTTTAATTATGATCTACCGCAGGATAATGAAGATTATGTTCACCGTATTGGCCGTACAGCGCGGGCTGGGGCGAGTGGTGTTGCAATTAGTTTCGCTTGCGAAGATTATGCGTTTTCATTACCTGATATTGAAGACTATATTAAGCATAAATTGCCCGTTGTGGCGACGTCTACAGAGATATTGGAAACCCCAAAACCTGCTAAAAAACCAGAAAGACGTCCCCCAAATTCTCGTCATAAGAGAACTGATGGCGGAAAGAAGGGTCATACAAGAAGTACATACCGTTCTAACAAATAATGGTGTAGGGTACTATTATGCAAATTAATGTTTCATCGTTATCGACAGCGTTTATTTCTGGCTCGAATGAGGCGAGGAAATCCGTGCGCGCGCCTGTTATTATTGATGCAGAGCCTAAGGCGCGGACAGCGGTTAGGCCTTTATCGCCAGCTGCGACTGAAGCGACACCCTTCCAAACAGCCCTGACTGTTGAAGAAAATACCCGGCAAGAGCGTTTTGTACGGTTATTTGCGCGTAGTGATGAGTCCGAAACAATAGCGTTTGCTGATGCAGAAACGATACCAAGTAGCATTCAGCAGTATTTGCAAATAGCGCGTCAAGAGGCTGAACCCCAACAAAGGTTATTTGATGAGATTGTATAGGTTTGTTGTCGTCACCTTTTTTCTCATTTTCACTGCCTGCTCCCAAACACCTTATAAAGATAAAATGGCTGCGGCCGACCTGCGTGATGCAGGGGTGTCTCGTCTAGCTAAAAGTGACATTGATGAAGTGATCGAATTGCATCAACATGCGGTGATGCAAGATCTAAAGCGGTTGATGATAAAACTTTATCACCGTAATCCAAGTCAGCGATTCGATAAGGAAAAGCGCTCAATAGAAGCCAGTGTCGATCTGGTGTTTAAGCGACCTTATTACTATGGCTATAAGCATTGGGAAGCGTTGTCAGGCTCAGAGATTATTCATCTATCTTTAGACCCTGTTTATCACGTCAATGATCGGGTTTTGCCCTTTATCGTTGGCTTGAGAAAGATGATAATGGCGGCTTATGAAAATCAAACTGAGTTTTATTACATAACCGATTTGAACGAACAAAAATTGTATAACAGTGCGCGTAATATTGAGATAGCAGCTTGGTTATTGGCCAATAAAAAAGCTAAAAATGGACACTTGCTAATGATGAGTGACAGTCTCGAACAAGAATCACGTAATCTGAGTTTTCAGCGTTTAATAGGAAAAATGATTGCAACCCAAGATAATTTGGCGAGTATTATTTCCCATAAAGAAGGACGGATGGTCAAAACGGTAGTGGTGAAAGCGGCATCTATGGTATTTCTGCCGATATAGTATGCCCTTCGGGTTTGGAGGTGGTTAATATATCAAACCATACTCATAAGTTGTTGCATGGCGTTATTGCTAGTCTGTTCATGTGGGCAGCAGCCGATTTAATCAGAAGCTGTATGCCTCCTGCCTTTAAAAAAAACTAAAGCAACCTGGCAGTTCGAAGGCATTAGAGATCGGGTTGTGGTTGAACAATGTGAGAAGCTGCAAGATCCAGATGCGTTCTAGCCTAACGTGTTTGGTTTGGATTAGCGAAGCGCTGTCCAGAAGCTTGATGCATAAAGCAACGTCGTAATAGATTACTGCCATTGACGTATTGGAAACCTGATTGTCGTGCGATGCGGAGTATGGGGTTCTCACTACCAAAAACACGTTTAAAAGCATCCATGGTCATTTGAATAGCAAAATTATCGCCCTTACGTTGACGTTGATATTTTTTCAGTGTGTGTAGGCTGCCAATTTGACGGCCTTTCTGATGGGCGTCAATGACGATTTCAGCTAAAGTGGCGGCATCAAGAAAACCGATATTAACGCCTTGACCGGCGAGCGGGTGAATGGTGTGGGCCGCATCCCCAACTAAGGCTAGGCCGGGCTCTACGTAGTCTTTAGCATGACGGCATTTAAGCGGAAAACTTGCACGGGGACTGACGTCAATGATATCTCCTAACTCATGTTCGAATGCGTTAGCTAATGTGTCTTTAAAACCTTCATCACTTAATTGTTTGAGCTGCTCGGCTTCTTCAGTGCTGTTAGACCAGACGATAGAACATTGTCGTGGATCCGCTAGAGGTAGGAAGGCCAACGGACCCCCAGGCAAAAAACGTTGTCGTGCTGTTTGCTTATGGGGTTGCTCTGTAGTGACGGTACAGACTAAGCCATGTTGGTCATAGTCCCAACCTGTAGTTTCAATGCCTGCCCATTCTCTTAAAGGAGATTGTGCGCCATCAGCAGCGACAATCAGGTCAGCCGTTAATATCTTGCCACTTTCAAGCGTCAGAGTATTTTCTTCTTTAGAGACTGGTTTATCGGGACAAAAGAAAGTGATGTTGTTAAGTTGTTGGCACTCGGTATGGCAAGCCTGTTGGATATGACCATTTTCGATGAGATGACCCAAATGAGATGCGCCAATTTCGGCACTGTCAAAGTGAATTTTACTTGATCGGGTTTCCCAGACAGACATATCGGTAAACGGACTTAACCGCTTTGAGATAAAGTGCGGCCAGATATTGAGGTTCTTGAGTAGTTGTTCGCTGGCTTGGCTAATAGCGCTAACACGTATATCAGTAGGATCATTTTCTGAAATGGGTTTTAACTCAAATG
>ERZ1047985.3139-NODE-3139-length-9867-cov-5.054219_pt1 | contig 9867 bp, 10 predicted proteins | sample MGYA00383097_ERZ1047985 | MGnify/ENA primary metagenome ERZ1047985 (study PRJEB29581, sample SAMEA5548367) | metagenome | biome: marine; feature: coastal; material: water | depth 50 m | study: Short-term variability in the microbial, nano- and picoplankton...
ATGTCGGAAGACCTGACCGAATACATGCACGAACAGGGCATCAAAGTGCGCTACATGCATAGCGATATCGATACGATCGAGCGTATCGAAATCCTGCGCGATTTGCGTCTTGGGGCGTTTGATGTGCTGATCGGCATTAACCTTTTGCGCGAGGGTCTTGATATTCCAGAGTGCGGCTTGGTTGCTATTCTCGACGCAGATAAAGAGGGCTTTTTGCGCTCTGAAACTTCGCTGATCCAAACCATTGGCCGCGCCGCGCGTAACGCCGAAGGTCGCGTGATCATGTATGCGGATAAGATTACAGGCTCCATGGAACGCGCGTTGGGCGAAACAGATCGCCGCCGCGCCAAGCAGGAAGCCTATAACCTTGAGCACGGCATCACACCTGCGACGGTGAAAAAGAACGTCGAAGACGTGCTTGCGGGTCTCTACAAGGGCGACGTGGACATGAACCGCGTCACCGCTAAGATCGACAAACCTTTGGCGGGTGCGAATTTGCAGGCCGTGCTGGATGGCTTGCGGGTCGATATGCGCAAAGCTGCGGAGAACCTAGAGTTTGAAGAAGCTGCGCGCCTGCGCGATGAGGTAAAGCGCTTGGAAGCAGTTGATTTGGCAGTGTCTGATGACCCATTGGCGCGCCAGTCGGTGATTGAAGAGGCGGTCAGCGATGCGCAAAAAGCGGCAGGGCGTTCAACTGCGGGTCGCCCCGGTCAGCGCGGCGGTGTGAAGCCAAGGCGGAGGCGTTAAATGCGCGGGCTTCTGTGCGCAGCCTTGGTGATTGTGGGGCTCACTAGCAGCCCTGCCCTCGCTTGGGAGTTTTCCATATCGCCCATCTGCACGGTTACCGATCGAAGCTCAGATACCGGGCTGAAACTCACATTTGACGGTGAGCTGTATGCGCTTCACCTGTCGCATCTTGAGGGCTGGCAAAACGCCGAGGTCTTTGCGATCCGTTTTGCCCCGAACGGCCCGTTCATCCAAACGACATGGCACCAAATAGATGGACAAACCCTGTCCGTGTCAGATGCAGGGTTCGGCAATGTTCTGAAAGGCTTGCAAGACAATCAGGTTGCACAAGTGCTTTTGGATGAAACCTTCCGCGAAATTGATCTCAACGGTGCTTACACCCCTGTCGAAAACTTCAAAAACTGCAAGCCGGGCGCTGCCCTGTCTTAACCGCAGCGCAAACCCGTTACGATACCCGATCCATCCACAGCGATCTCCAAACGGTCCTCGACGAAATCCGTTGTGACTAGATCGTCCGGCCAGACAACGCGGTAGGTCAATGTGAGCGGCAGCGCGGCATCATTGATCTGCGTGCCCATCAACGATGCAAACTCAGACTTCGAACAAGTCTCGGGGCCGGCGCTTACGCTGTTTGAGCCGCTGGATTTGGGCGCAGACACACAGCCCGCCAGTGCAAGTATCGCGGCGCATGAGGTGATGATCTTAAACATTTGGTTCTCCTTGCAGGCCCAGCACTTTGCGAAAGCCGGTCCAATAGGCAGGCAATTTCGGCGGGGCTTTCATTTCGGGGATCGCCTCTTCGGCCCAGCGCGGCATGGCGCGGCGTGCGAAATCCTGTCCCCACTCCAAGAAACGCACGCTATCATCGGGACGCAGGCGACACGCACTTCCAACAAGCCCAACTAGCGTTTCAGGTGCGGAATACCATTCATCCTGAATACCCGTCACACGGCCCTGAATAAAGGGGCCAACCCAACGCATCAGCCGCTTGTCCGAATAGGTTAGTAGCATCTTTCCCATTTCATCACGTGAATAATGGATCAGCGGCGGGAAGGTATCAAAGAACAGCGCTTTGCCATCGAGGTAGGCAAAGTTGCGGATGGAGGGGTGAAAACCAACGCGCCCCTCGACTTTATCAGCATTGTTCCAAAAGGTTGCGATCACCTGCCCTGCGGCTTCCATCATTTCGACCGCTTGTTCAAGTTCTGCGGCAATGATTTGCGGGCGCATCATACTGTCGCTAGGCAAGGCCTCTTGCACGATCACCGGAACAGTTGTGCCGTCGATATCTAGCAAATGAAACTCGGTCGCAGGCAAATCGACCCCCGTCAATTCCAACGCCGCTACATAATCGCTGTGGCATTGCGCAAGGCGCTCCAACTCTGCCACGTTGCGCAAACCGCGGTACACCTTGATTACCTTGTTCGCCAAAGGCCCGCGTACCGGCCTGAACGGCGCACAGAAATAGCCAAGCTTGCTAACCGCTTGCCCGCGCTCCGCACTGTCGGCTTTTATCAGCCGTTCCAGTTCGATCAAATCGCTCATATCAGGTCCTCTTGTTGTGTCCCCAATACCGCGCACGTACCTGCATGGCTAGGGTCAGGACACCCGTTAACTATTTATTCAGCATAACCGCCAAGTCTGAGCGTAGGTGGTAGAATAAATGAATCGGATTGTCCTTTCTTTGGCAGGTTTTTTGATGTGCTTGGCAGCGTCGCATGTGCATGCGGGGGCTTGGCCGCGCGGCAAGGGCAAAACCTTTGGCGCGTCTTCCGCCACCTTTACATGGCCCGACCAGAGAGAGCTACAATTACCCGATATCTATGGCAGCACATATCTCGAACACGGGATCGCGCCGCGCCTTACGATGGGCTTGGATATAGGCACACCCGATGCAAAACGCCTTAATCGCCTCAAATCCGTAGCGTTCTTGCGTTTCACGCTCACCGCAAATGATGCGCCGTTCCAAGTTGCGGTTGATGGCGGCGGCGGGCACTACCGCGACACCAATGTGACGCGCTTTGGCCTGTCTTATGGGATTGGCTTCAAAACGCTCAAGAAAGATAGTTGGATCTCGGTGAATGCACATACATTGCAGGCTGTCGCCGATGATCGTGCGGCATATGCCCTTGATGCGACTTATGGAATATCTTTGAAACACGGTAAAATAATGGGGCAAATCTCAGCGTTTCAAGCCTTCGATGAAGTCAAAAGCATCAGCGTCACCCCCGCCTATGCCCATCGTCTTGGCAAAAGCACGCATCTTGAAGTCGGTGTCGTCCTTGGAATACGCGGCAAGCCAGACCCCGCATTGAAGATCGGGATCTGGCAGGAGTTTTGAGATTAAACGAACCGGCTAGTCATCCATACGGGCCGTGATTGTGACCGTTCCAGCCACATCTTTCTCCCAGGCCACCTCGACAATATCACCATTATCGCCGCTCTCGGGCGTAATCCAGGGAACCGTGTATTGGTTGACGTTCGCCACACTCTTGATCTTGCTACGATTGATCAAAGACGTCACATGCATCGCGCGCCCCCCAAACGGTAGGCGGCCAGAAAACGGAATGAACCATGTAGAGTTATGGTTGCTTTGCGTGTGATCCAAGGTCAGTGGGTTTTCCGTACCGGTTACAACATTCAAGAACATATTGCCGTTCACAGTGACGTCGCGCACTGCAGACATTTCGAGTGACGCAAACGTTGCGTTCACGCGTTCAACCCGATCAATCGTCCCCTTGATCGAGCAGAACATATTCCCCGTCATGGTAAATCCGCGCAATGTGTGGCCTGTGCCATAGGGCTTGATCACCATAAAGGAGAACCAAGGTGCCACATCAGTGCATAGAAACACATTGTTGGTAACAGACAGAGCACTGAACGAGAACCCACCCGTGTTGTTGGGGGTTGCCGTTGATTCATTCGTCCATTCGATATGGCAATTGTCCACATAGTTTGCGGTTACCGTATGGTTCACGTTCGTACGGGTGAACACAAAACCTGCGAGACGCGCGCCGTCCACAACGCTATCGCCTTGAAACACGTGATTACCTGAAATCACATAGTTTTGCCCACCAAGGATCGCGAAATGGCGAAACTGGCTCACGCGGTTGTTGCGAATCTTCAAGTCATTCGCGTTGGCGTTCATCCCGATACTGGTGCGGTTTTGCGCGTTGGTGCCCCCTTCATTGGTGATGAATTGGCAACCCTCAATGAACATGCCCTGACAGCCGTTCCCGATCGATGTAAGACCACGATCTTTCGGGCGTGTGATAAAGCAGTTTTTTAACGTATTCGCGACACCTGAACGCGGCATCATAATGCCTGATGCATATCCGCGACACAGGATCTCAAGGTCCAACAAAACAAGCTGGCTAAACAGATCAAAACCGGAAAAATCCAAAACGTATTTGAAACGCTGGAAGCCGTAATTCTGACGCCCTGCCGCATCATAAAGCGGACCGGACAATCGGATTTCTTGCGCCGCAACATTCACTTCGCGCACATAGACTTCACGCCCAACACCCGTGCCTTGCACCAATGATCCGACCTGAATATTGGCAATATTTGTGACAGCCGTTAGACGATCATCGTTGGCCGCACTATAACTCGCAGCAGAGGTCGTGACATCCACATCCCATTCTGGACCATCGGCGACGTAAAGCTGGCCGTTTCGAATAACACGGCGCTGCGCAAAGCTGTTCCGCGAGCCTTCAATCGCCTGCAAATCAAGTGGTTCGGTGATTGTGACACGCCGACCACCAAGATCCAGCGTTTCGTGATCAGCATTATTCAAAAGCGCCTGAAACGCCTTTCGAAAAGCCAGTTCCTCGTCGCCGCCAAAGGCTTCGATGTATTTCGGCAAACCATAGTCCGACACCAGCGACAAGATATCGCCGGCATCTTGGGTGAGCTTGCCTTCAAACTCTACCACTTCGGTTAGGGTCAGCGAGGAACCGATATAAAATGTCCCTGCAGGCACCAAAATCTTGCGTCCGTCAGCCGCCTGTTCTGCCGCAACAAATGCCGCGTGATCATCGGTGACGCCGTCGCCTACTGCTCCAAAATCACGTACGTCTACGATATTCATCATGTTGCGATGAAACGCTCTGGTGATGTCTTCAATCTCGATGTCTTCAATACGGATCACACCGCCATTTGGCCCGGTGATGTCCAACCCGAAATGCCCATAAAGCGGGTCACGGCCCCAAACCATATCGACACCCGTGCGCGCACCAGAGCCGACAATCGCACTGATCTCGATCACTTCGCCATAAGCACTCAGGCTGACAGGATTTCCAGTCTCATTCACACCGCTCACATGCACGCCACCAGGTCCACCGGCCCAACCCGCGATACGCACCGTTGGAAGCGGCCCGCTCATCGCTTTGATTTTCGCCGTTATTCGCAAGTAACATCCCGGCAGCAGAGGCGTTTCGCCCATATAGCGCAGCTTTTGCGTCGCATCGGTTTTCTGGATCTCAAGGCAACCGCTAAAATCCAGATCCGATGGCACATAGGCCGCCGTCGCAGTCCCGTGATATGTGTCAGAACCTGGGGTTCCATCTCCACGCGCCCAAACCGTCAAGCCCTGAGAAAAAGCGGGCGGCATAAGAACTACACCGTCTGTGATCGCCTTGTTCATAAAATCTTCCTCTTGCGCAAAGGGCGGCTACGCGCACACCCGTTTCCAAACGCCCGACACTTGAAAAGTGCGTCAAGCGGAGGCGGAAGATTGGTCAAGAAGATTTAAGAGCCTGTAACAGCACCGTCACGGTACATTAGATAGGTTAGTTTTAGGCAGTCACACCAGAGGAGGTCACCAGCTGTACACCGTTGATTTTCCATCCGTTTTCATTTTGGATCATCTGATAATCGAAAATGAATATCTCGCCTTTGGCGTCCCGCACCTGCACCTTTTGATAAAGTGCCCCCCCGATAGTGCGCAGGTCCAAAAACCGCACATCCTCGGCGCGGTGCACCATCGGATAGCTCTGCGTGACCATCATTCCAAAGTTTTGGGGCGAACCAAAGAGCTGCTGAATAAGCGGACTGGCATAGGTAAAGGCCTGCGCGAAATCATCTTTCGCAAGCGCATCAAACTGACTTTGGATCGTGTCGGTAATGACGGGTTTGTCAGCCTGATCTGCGGCAAGTGCCGAACCGAAACAAAGCGCCAAAACCAAAGCAAATGCACTAGATAGTCGAATAAACATAACGGCTTTCCTCTCATGCGTGATGAAAGGAAAGCTAACTTAAAGGCTCAACAAGTCAAATCAGACCAAGTCACCTGCAAGAGCTTGATCGATTAGGGCCACAGTTTCATCGACACCGTAGAGCGCAATAAACCCGCCAAAACGCGGTCCCTGACTTGCCCCAAGCAGCACCTCATAAAGTGCTGTGAACCAGCCCCGCAACGGATCAAACCGCTCGCGACCACAAGCAAATACCAAGCTCTGCAGTTCTTCCGCATCCAGCCCTTTGTCCCACTCCTTCAACCCGTCGCGCAGCGCAATCAACGCCTCTCGTTCCAGATCACTTGGCGCACGGAACACTTTCGCGGGCTTCACAAAATCATTGTAATACCGCACCGCAAACCCTGCGGCTTGATCCATATCAGGGTTCGTCTCCGCACTCGCTTCCGGCGCATAACGCTGGATAAAGCCCCAAAGCTGATCCTTATCTTCCGCACTCGACACGGAAGCGAGGTTCAAAAGCATCGAGAACGGCACAACCATTTTGCTCTCCGGCACATCGCCGCCATGAATATGCCAAACCGGATTATTCAAACGCGCTTTCGTATCCTGAGCAACATAAGCCCGCAGTTGCTGGTGATATTCATCAACCGCCTTCGGGATCACATCAAAATGCATCCGCTTCGCCGTCTTTGGCTTTTGATACATGAAATACGATAGGCTTTCGGACGAAGCATAGCTCAACCACTGATCAATCGACACGCCATTGCCAGAAGTCTTGGAAATCTTCTGCCCATTTTCATCCAAGAATAATTCGTACGTGAAATGCTCGGGCGCAGGCATCCCGAGAATACGGCAAATCTTGTCATAGATCGGCGTGTTGGTGGAGTGATCCTTGCCATACATCTCGAAATCAACGCCAAGCGCGGCCCAGCGCGCGCCAAAATCCGGCTTCCACTGCAACTTCACATTCCCGCCTGTGACGGGAACGGTCCATTCACGGCCTTCTTCATCATCAAAAGTGATGGTATAATCATCGCGATTGATTGACTTCATTGGCACATACAAAACGCGCCCCGTTTCGGGGTGGAACGGCAGGAAAATGGAATAGGTCTGACGCCGCTCTTCACGCAAAGACGCCAACATCACCTCCATTATCGCATCGTATCTATCAACCGCGCGCTTCAGAACTTCGTCAAACTGACCAGATCCGTAAAACTCGGTTGCACTGTAAAAATCATACTCGAACGCAAAGGTATCTAGGAAACGCCGCAGCATCGCGTTGTTATGATGTCCAAAACTTTCGAATTCACCAAATGGATCCGGCACAGAAGTCAGCGGTTTTTGCAAATGCTCCGTCAAACTCTCTGGGTTGGGAACATTGCTCGGCACCTTACGCATGCCGTCAAGATCGTCGGAAAAACATACAAGTTTCGTTGGATAATCGCTGATTTCTTGAAACGCGCGCATGACCATGCTTGTACGCGACACCTCACCGAATGTCCCGATATGCGGCAAACCCGACGGACCATAGCCCGTCTCAAACAGCACATAGCCCTTCTCAGGACCCACTTTTTTGTAGCGTTTCAAAATGCGGCGCGCCTCTTCAAAAGGCCAAGCTTTTGAGCTCATCGCAGCGTCGCGCACATCTGACATATCAGGTCTCCAAAAAAGAAACCTGCCCCAATGGGCAGGCATATGCGCGCTACCTATTGAATGCGAAGGATTTCGTCAATATTCTGCAAGTGCATCATGAGGTGCCTCCCAACTGAAAGCGAACGCCGTGACTCAATCAACGCCCCACCCGCTTAGCCCGCAGGATTGCCTCGTTGCGCTGATGATTGCCGTCTCCGCCTCCGACGAGGATATTCGCACAGTCGAGCTGGTCAAAATCCAGAGTGCGGTGAACAACCTACCCGTTTTCGCCGAATACGATATCGACCGAATGAACATCATGGCGCAAACCGTGTTCGATCTCTTCGAACAAGTGGACGGGCTTGATGCGTTGTTCGGGCTTGTCCGCGATAACCTGCCCGAGCGTTTGTTCGAAACCGCCTATGCATTGTCCTGCGATGTAGCCGCCGCAGACGGAACCTTACAAGAAAGCGAACTACGCATTCTGGAAGAAATCCGTTACGAACTGAACCTAGACCGCCTCCACGCCGCCGCGATCGAGCGCGGCGCACGTGCGCGTCATATCACGTAACCATTTCGTTTAAACGACGGTCAATTTCGTCCCAATTGGCGCGCGTTCATAAAGATGCGTGACATGGCTATTGATCATACGGATGCAGCCGTTGGACACAGATTGCCCGATAGAACTTGGCTGGGTTGTGCCATGAATGCGAAAATACGTGTCGCGACCGTTTTGAAATAGATAAAGCGCGCGCTCCAAGCGGATTTCGTGGCCCGCCCTCCATAGCATCCAAATTTCCTTTATATTTGCCGTATAACTTTGGCGAGCGTTCAATAATTTCATCCGTAGGACGCCACGTGGGCCATTCTTTCTTCACATCAATCGTTGCAACGCCAGTGAACTCAAGCCCCGCCTTGCCGACGCCGACCCCATAGCGGATCGCTTTGTTCTTATCCTCGATCCAATACAGAAAATGCGAACGCGGCTGCACAATTATCTGTCCTGGCTCAAACTCGTCCTTCACACGCACATATTGCGGGATGAACTGTTCAGGCAGAACGAACGGGGCGTATTAAGCCTGTGCGAATTGCGGGATAAATGTGCCCGCCGCGGCTGTCTGTATAAATGTTCGACGTGAAATCATGTCGATGTTCCTCGTTACGCTAAATGGCTTCGTTTCCAAACTGGAAATAATTTGCCAGAATTATCACAAAACGCAACGCGGTGGGGTAAGAACACCTGACATGTGACGCCAAATCACGCTCGACTTACCACGCTCCGCTGCCTATCGAAAACCAATCAAGCCACAACACAAAGTCAGAACATGTACCCAAGCCCCACCGTTTCCCATCGCCGCGCAGATATGGCGGTCCACGCGTTTGGCATCAGCGCGATCTTGATCGCAGGGGTCATACTCCTGATCAAAGCTTCGAACACGCTCTCAACACCGCTGTTTCTTGCATGCTTAACCTATGTTTTGTGCGCCCTCATCTCAAATCAGGCCTCTTGCTTTTACCATTTTGCACCATGGCACGCCAAACGCACGCTCCTGCGCCGCATAGATCATGCGGCGATCTACATCAGCATAACGGGCACTTTCACGCCGCTCCTCGTCCAAGCAGGCACCACACGCACCTACATCATCCTCACCCTATGCTGGGTGTTGGCAATCATGGCTATCTGGAACAAGATCACCAATGCTGAAATTAAATCAAAATGGTCCACTGCCTCCTATCTTGCACTAGGTGCTATCGGACTACTCGCCCTGCCCGACCTAACGAACGTGCCCGCCATCACACCCAAACTTATCCTCGCCGGTAGCGCGGCCTACGCCATCGGCACGGTCTTCTATGCACGCAAAACCTTGCCATTCCGTTACGCAATTTGGCATTCTTGGGTCACACTCGGCGGCATGCTGATGTTCGCGGGCATCTGGCTCGCGCTATTCTAAGGACCCTTCATGGCTGGTAAAAAACTCACCTGTCTCAAATGCGCGCAACTCAATCGCGTTCCGTTCGACAAGCTTAGCGATGGCCCCAAATGCGGCTCCTGTGGGGCTGCGCTGATGCCCTCCAAAGCGATTGAAATCACCCCCGCGATCCTGATGAAAGCCAGCGCGAGCGACGACGTCCCTTTGGTCGTGGATTTCTGGGCCCCGTGGTGTGGGCCGTGCAAGATGATGGGACCAGAATTTGACAAGGCTGCCAGAGCCTTAGCGGGCAAAGCGCGCCTTGTGAAAGTAAACACGCAAACGCATCAATCGGTATCCGACAAGATGCGCATCAAAGG